>Ga0080013_1003088_pt1 | contig 18154 bp, 44 predicted proteins | sample ETNvirenome_6_85_FD_69236 | JGI IMG/M metagenome (GOLD analysis project Ga0080013, IMG submission 69236) | Marine viral communities from the Pacific Ocean - ETNP_6_85 (SPADES assembly) (version 2) | ecosystem: Environmental > Aquatic > Marine > Oceanic | place: Pacific Ocean | collected 2013-06-19 | reverse complement strand
AAATAAAAAGGTATTAGATAAGTTAAACAGCAAGGAAGATAGTAATGTCGTAGATCTTCAAGCTTACAGAGAGAGAAGAAAACTATGAAAGAATTTACCTTGTTAGACAAAGAGGGATTGGACTTGTTGAGAGAGTATATAACTATGGGATATGGCAAATATTCCTTAAATTATTGGAAAGATGAAGATACCAATGATGAGTATGTCATTTACACTTTTAATACGTGGAGTTCGGCTACTACAATTTCTCATATAGAAAAAATCAAAGGGAAATAATATTATGATCTATCGCAATAAAAATCCACCTAATTGCTTGAGTTTTTAAAAAAATGTATCATCTTAATAATATTAGCTGTTGAAAAGATTTCAAATGTTGCTATTTATACTATTAAGAAAGGATAACTATGAATACTGAATTTAAGACCATAGAAAGTAGCGAAGATATACCTAGCTTGGAACAGGCACAAAAGTTCGTTGGTGGTTATGTCGAAAGAATGAAACTTCCCAATGGTAGCGTGTTGCTGTTTGATGAAGATGGATTGTTAAAACAACTGCCTTTGAATGATGAAGCTACAAAGCTAGTTAATTCTCTCAATCCTATGTACTTTGTCAAGGTTGTTGGAAATGTCATTCACTTGCCAAAAGAATTAAGACAAAGGAAATGGTAATGAATAAAAAAACTGAAATATGCAAAGAGGACTTGAAACTGTTCGCTTCCATTTTTAAGGGGAAAGCTGACAAGCATTTTTTAATATCCAAGTTAGAGCAGACTCTTGACATCTGGTGCAAGAAAGCTGACAGGGATATATTTATCGTTCCACTAGAGGACATAGACGAACACATTGATTATCTTATTGAAGAAATCAATAAAACTGTTCGAGGATATGCCAAGTTAATTCATTCTGGTAAGAAGTTTGATGATAAATTTATCAGATTTTTCCCACACATTATGAAAGAAGTGAAGTTGAATTAATGACAAATAAGGAACTAGATAAACTCAAAGGATTGGCTCTTGATATTAGAGCCAATCTTATATTCACTTCTTGGGATTGTTATGAAAAAGATCCTAACAAGTGGGCAGAAAATCTAAGAAATATTTTTATGCCTATTGCTTTTGGTGGAATTAAAAAAGGAAGTAAATATACCTTCTTCTATGATTATTATAACGATAGAAACCAATTACCAAGTGGGGTTAATGGTTTCCCTACGTTCACAAGAGTTCAATGTCTTACAAAGGAAAAAGAAGATAAATTAAGGGAAATTCTTATTGCTTTGGAAGATCAAGATAAAATAGCATTAAATAAAATTAAATAATTGTTGTAATCATTTCAAATAAATGCGAAGAAAAGATATGGAAAAAAATAGTGAAAAAGTAGCCAAGCTGAATGATGCGTTTAGACAAGAGATTGACAATCCTTTTGTCGCTGTCAATCCTAGAAACCAAGTTACAACGACACAAGGCATTTGGGATTGCTTTGACAATGAGGAAATCGGCTCTATCTTTCAAGACATAAGGAAATTTGATAATTTTAACAATGAAAACAATCCATATAAAGAAAGAGACTTTGGATCACTTAAAAGAAAGGGCAGAACTATCTTCTGGAAGATTGATTATTACGACAATGATTTGAAATACCATAGTCCAGATAATACCGATCCAGAACAAACAAAGAGAGTGCTGACAGTAATGTTAGCTAGTGAATACTGATGAGTGAATTAACAATGAAACAATTAGAGCAAGATACTAAAATTAAATATAGGTATATTGTTTGGGTTGGTGGTGTTGATGATTATTATGTAAATTACAATGAAGCAAAAAAAGATTATGATAAATGGATTGATCAAGGTTATGATGAAGTGGTCATAGAAGAAATAGAAAATTGAAAGGAATAAAAAATGACTAAATACTTTACCAAGAAAGAACTGATGAGAGTTAATAAGAGATCCATTGAAGCCAATAGGAACAGAACTTTAGAGCCAAGCTATTTAGAGAAGCTTGATGAAAAACTGTTGTTTCCCATTGTCTTTGAGTTTCCTCACAATGATGTTGAAATGAGGGCAAGAATACAGCTATCTGATAAAGATAATGGTTTCTTGGATATGGATTGGAAAGATTATGACAAACTGCCAATAATGAAAGGGGGTGTTTAGAATGTTAGAATGGTCTTTATTTAATATTGCTAGATTTAAGAACAATAGAAGTGATTATTATACTCCTGTTGTAAATAAAAAAGGGCAAAAGATTTTTGATATTAATCCGATAACAAAGTATCTGGTGTATCAATCAATGGTCATAGGACTAGATGAGATAACACAGAGTAATGTTGATGAGTGGTTGATACGATTAAATTTCCTTAATCGTCTGTATGGATCAAGCTTGATGACAAGAGATGATAAAAATGCTGTCAAGCCATACAGGATTACATTTGAGGACTTGGAAAGGCATATCGGACTTAAAACCAATGCACACAGATTTACCAGAAGAAAGCTAGTGGGTAATTGTGTGAGTGGTATGATGAAAGATATTACTTCTCAAGTGTACCAAGATGTTGAAAGGGAAAGACTTCAAAAGGATAAGGAATTAGCCAAGAAAGTCGTTCCGATTTCTAGTGGAGTAAAAAAAGCCATCAATGATGATTTTATATCTTGAAATTTTTGCAATTATAGGCATATTAAGAGTATGCATATGATTACTCCAAATGGGGACGAATTAAAAACTCGTCCCCATATTATTTTCGAGAGGAAAAAAATAATGAGTGATATATATATCTGTCCAGTATGTGATAGTAAATGTCCAATGTGTGATGATGAATACCAATGTTTTGAATGTGAAAAACTAGAAAAAGAAAAGAAAGGAAAAATAGATGAGTAAAAAAATAAGTGAAAAGAAAGTTAAAAAAGAAAAAAAGATAAATAGCATAGAGCAGTTAAGTGATTCTATGTTTGTTAAACTTGATGGAATATTTAAAAAAAGTGATGAAATTGATAAAGATAATGATTTTATTCTTTTTCAAGTCTTTTTCAAAACCATTGCAGAAGCTAGATGGCGAAATATGTGTATTCATCACATAAAGGTTATGTTTAATAATTCACTTATTCACGCCCTAAAATTTGAAAAAGATATGTTAGATAAAGATATAAAAAACCTTAAAAGAGGTAAAATAAATAGATGATTTATGAAGTTAGTTTAAGTAGTGGCGATATAACTGAATATGAAACATTAGAAAATTTTTTATCTGTGTTGAATGAGGATAGTTCCATTGATGATAGCGTTTTTTTTCAATCCTTATATTCAGCACAGCACAAACAAAGAGCAATAAGAAAAGAAGGTGACGCAAATGGTTCTATTTAATCATTTATCAGCCCTATATGAAAATAGGTCTTATAAACATCAAAGAAAAAGAAATTTAAAGTCTGCAAAAAATAATTGTGTGAAAACCATATTAAGAAAAGATAATCCAATAAAGGATCTGTTAGATGTCATTAGCGATTTAAGAGTTAAAAGTTCCAGATTAACACAAAAACTTCATCAGCAAAAAAATAGAGCTAATAAATGGTCGAGTAGATGCGAAGATTTAAAAAATATAGTTCGGGATTTAAAAAAAATTAAATATGACAAAATTATGTTGGATAACGAACAACTTCGTAAAACAAATCAAGAATTAAATCTTATGCATCATCAAGCTGTGACAAAAATACTTAAATTGGGACAAGAAAGAAATAAAGAAATAAAAAATTAAAGATGAGTAGAAATTTATATTGTCCAAAGTGTGATTATGAATATGAAGGCGAAATGAAAAATGCACAATGTTCAAATTGTTCTTATGTATTTACCAATAAAGATTTTGATAATGCTTTGGGAACTGAAGAAGATTTAGAATTTATCAAAGATATTCATAAGATTATAAAGAAAAATACACAAGATATGATTGCTGACTCAAGGTTTGGAATAAAAGATGACCTAATATGTTTATTTAAAAATAAATATATGATTAGTTAAAAATGTTCTTGCAATCATTTCAATACTCTGATTTACTCTTTACTGAATTAACAAGGAGTAAAAATGAAATTTAAAATTGAAACAGAAATAATGATAAAAAGATTTTACGAAGTAGAAGCTACAAATAAAAAACAAGCAGTTGATAAACTGTTTGAATCTGAAGATGGAACAAGACATTTTTACATTGGTTGTTTCAAACCAGAACACGAAGATAAAGAATTTGAAGAAAAAGTTGTCGGTATTAATGGAGAAAGTTTTTCTCCAAATGATTATAGGGAGTTGTCTTATGAATGACATAAGATCCATTATTGAAAAGATAAGAAAGCTACAGCAACAGACAGTTGTCAATGGCTGTACCCAGAATGAAGCTATGATCTCTGCCCAGAAGATCTCTGACTTGATGCAGACTTATCGCATCAAGGAGGATCAAATTGACTTTGACAATGAGGACATTGAAAGAATTTTCTATGAGTTCGGATCAAAAAAGCACCCTTGTACATATGCTTGGGAGGGCATTGAAAAGATCTGTGGGGTGAGAGTTTACAATTCTTCCGAATACAAAACTGATAGTGATTACAACAGAAAGAAAGTATGTTCATTCGCAATTTGTGGTTTTAGTGCTGATGTCGAACAAGCGAAGTATCTTCTGTATGTGATCAAGAAAGCGATTGATACCGAAGTGGAAAGATTCAGAAAAGGATCTGTCTATAAAAACTCTGATCGCAAAATATCATTGGTCAATGGCTTTGCCTACTCTATGGGTCGTGAAATAGGCGATAGACTACAGGAAATGGCAAAGGACAATGCTTGGAAAACTTACCAAGAAAAAAAGAAACAGAACACTTCCAATGGTCGTGATCTAATAGTGGTTAAAAACCAACTGATCAACACTTGGTTGAAAGATCAAGGTGTTCATCTGCGTACAACTTCATCAAGCCATTCCAATATGTCTGGTAGTGGTCTTGGTAAAAACGCTGGTAAAAAAGTATCATTGAACAAAGGTGTCAATGGATCACGCAATCAAGCGAGGATATGTAATTGATGAGTAAAAATAAACTTCAGCATAATGGGTTAGGAGATAAATCTATTGCAGAATTGATTATTGATAAAGAAAAAATGGTAGAAAAATTATACAGACACAGTTTTGAGAAACTTTGCACAACTGCTGAAGATAAAAAGTATATGAAAAAGTATCTCAAACTGATGGATGGATTAAAGAAATCCAATCTTACCAAAGACCAGAAGCTTGAAAAAGCTTTTGATCAGTTAAACCAATGGGATGAGGAAGATGGAATTTGATAAGGAATATAAAGATCTCCAAGTACAATCATTGGTGATTAAGCAGAAGTTGGCTGAAGCTGAAGAACTGTCCAGAGATGACATTGATGCTATTGTTAATCTGACAGCGTTTGATTTTATGGACTCTTCTTCGCTTCGTGCTTCTGTGCTGATATTCGGAAAGATTATTTTACATTTGTCTGATGGTGCTTTAAAGAACTATCAGAAAAAAGGGGAGGAAAAAAATGGGAACTGATAAAAAAGATTTGCTCTTGTATTTACACAACAAGGAAACAAATAAAGTAACAACATTCACATTAATAAAAATGATTGAGTACCTCTATGAAACAAAGTCATTGGATGAAGACAAGGATCATATTTTTATTAATAGGAATGACATACCAGATTGGCTACTAGCGAGGAATGAATGAAAAAATTTGAATTTTTAATTTCTGAAAGTTTTGGCACAACATTTACTATTGAAGCCGAAACAAAAGGAAAAGCAAAAAAATATTTTTTAAGTCACGGCTATGACGAGAAAAGCGATGAACAAGATGTCAATAGAGAATTAGTTGATTGGCAATTAGAAACTATTGAGGAAATAAAAGAATGAAAACTTTGAGAGAAGAAAGAATTGATTCGTGGACAAAAGAAAAGGATTTTAATATCACGATTTCTATTGGTATAGAAAATTATGATTTTGATCCACCAAAAGAAATAACTGTGAATTCTGAAGCATTATCAGATAATACTGTTCATTTAATAATGAATGATATTGAAAAATATCTAATAGAAAATCACGGGTATTAAAATGAAAAGAATTGAATTAGAAACTTTTGTTAAGAGAAAAAAGAAAATGACTTCAGATCAGTTTGATGGTCTGATGGCTGAAATGTTCGAGGGCAACATCTTGGATGTAGCCACCTATCTTGGTCTAACTTGGAGACAAGTTTATAATTATAAAAATGGTGCAACTGTCATTCCCAATGCTGTCGCTCTGTGCCTGTTGCAGAAAAGAAAACTGGATAAGATCCCTAATGCGTGGTTGAGGCAGATACAATGAAATCATTCTGGGTGTATGACAAAAACACTAAAGAGGTTTATGCAATTCCATTGTGTAACATATTAGATACTTTGAATGTTCTTGTCGGTCTTAAATCCAACATCATTTATTTTGATAACAAGCAATCAGCAGAAAAGATGAAAGAAAGTAGTCCAACACAGCAAATGAATGTTTAAGTTTCCTGCGTGATTGCAGGAGAACCTAGTTGGAGAGTTTTACTTCCTCATCCAACAGATGACCAATGTTGAAGTAAGTGGAAATCTTATTTTAGTTTAAGATTTTAATATCATCGAGGGTGGGGAGTGGTTCTCCACCCTTTAAATGAAAGGGGTGAATGAATGATATTCAAGGTGATCGTCATCATACTGCTGTTGTTCATCCTTATGAACACTTGTGGTGTTTAGATGAGTAATCTATCTAAAAGAATGTTATTTACTTACTTGGTGTCTGAAATAGACATGTCAAAATATAAACAAAAAGAATATGCAAAGATAATTAAATCAATTTACTATAATATTTTTGGAAAAAAGAAGAAAAAAAAGGAGGTTAAATGATGAGTAATGAATTTGAAGTACATAATTTTTATGATTATACAGTAGAAGAATTAAAAGAATTAAAAGAAGAATTTATTGGTAGGTGTGATAGTGCAATAGGTTATAAAGAATCTTTAGATGATTTAAGTAATTGTAAATCTTTAAAAGAATGGGAAAAGAAATGGGAAGGTGAAACTGATGATGAACAAGCTTATCAATTAGCACAAGAATATTATAAATGAAACACTTGTGTGCGACATTATTGCTATTGTGCTATCAGCCATCACTTGATCCAGATCATCTGTTCGTGGAGGAAGTGAAGAAATGTGCCATTGAATACAATTCTATGATTGAGCCACAAGACAGGATACCCATCATCCTAGTCATCGCCCAAGCCATACAGGAAACAGGATATGGAACTTCCAGATTTTACGAGGAAGCCAATAATCTGTTCGGTATCATTGCATTGGAGGGGGAAGACTATATTGAATCTCTTGGTATTAATAAAAAGAAAATGCGAAGATATGAGACAAAATGTGATAGTGTTAACCACTATATGGAGTTGCTCGTGACCGATATTAACTACAAAGAATTTCAAGAAATCCTTATAAACCAATATGTTATGGATGAAATTAATGTTAATAAATTAATATCATCACTTTATAATTATGCCGAAGACCAATTTTATGGCAGAAAACTGCGAAGAATTGTCAAAAAAGTGCAGAATAATTATTTATGAAAAAAAAAACGGCTGAACTCTGGGCATACCTCTGCCATTATTTAATTACAAGTGTAATTATAACATTTCTAGACGAAAAAGTATATAAAAATCGTTATTTACCAACCATTTTTCTGAATGGTGTCGTAAAAAAGATACAAAGAAGATCAAGTCCTTTTCTGAATTGTTCGAGTATGATCTTATTGATTGGTTGATAGATGTTTTTCAGATATTGTGGTCTTTCATCATATCCCACTATGTCAATGACAATTCTTAGAATGTTCGCCCCACCATTTTTAATTAAATAATCGTTTGCTTCACGATAATACCTGTGATTGAATATTTCTCGTCTTGTCGGCTCTGAAGAAGTTGTTGAAGTCTGGTACTTGTTGCCACCAATAAGCATCTTACTTAAACTGCTTTGGCTGTACACTTTCCCGAAGTTAGCTTGTCTCAACTGTGCAAATCTTGTGCCAGATTTGTGTTGCTCTGGCGTGATCAATTTCCTCGCCAGATGAATGTCCAAAGCACAAGTGGACAGGGATGGATCTCCATCACCGACAAGCAAAGTCCTTTGCATCATCGCCTGTTTCGTCCCCTTGTCCCTCAATACAGGATCTTTTCTTGGTGGTCTTTCTCGTTTAGTCAATTTTGATACCCAATTCCTCTGCCCTTTCTTTTGTTATGTCTTTTTTTTGCACGGCTTCCCTTATGTCTGCCTCGTTTCTCTGGGCGAAACCCAGAAGAAATGGTGTTATTTTATCATCCCTCAATATTTTTATTCGTGTTTGGTAGGCACTGTTTGATGATGAGATGACCCCTTTATTATCTGTCTCGTATTTTCCCTCCAATATTTTGAGGAGATTGTTCTCATTCAAGACCCAATTGAAGTCTGCCTTCCATTGCCTGTCGTTACTCCCCCACAGAAAGCTAATCTTGGATATTCTGCTTAAAAATTTCTCCCATTCCTCGTAGCTTTCCTTGAAGTAAGGTTTAAATCTAGATCTGAACAATTTCTTTCTTGTATCATTCATTTGTTGAATATGAGAGGTTGGTATTATCCTGTTCCAAGCTTTCATTATATTACTATAATTTATATTCTTACTGTTACTGTTACTGTTACTGTTACTGTTACTAGCATTGCTGTGGCATTGCCCCTGTATATCTTTTTCTTTATTCCATCTTGCTTGTGCTTTTTCAGAATTTTCGTTTGATATTCTTTGAACTCTTTCCCATTCATCCACTTGTGCCTTGCAAGTGTACCCATTTTCATCCTTGTCAAAATATCTTTCCAGAAGATACTTCGTCACTTCTATGTTGGGATTTTTCGGTATCTGGTTTATGCGTTTAATATCTGTGGGTAATTTTGCCTTTTGTTTCCAAGCATAGAATAACATTCTGACATATTTTCCTATTTCATCATCCGATAAATCAACAGTATCAGCTATAAATTGGTCTGTTCCTATGCCGAATTTCCAGATCTTAGACATTTACTCCCTTATTTTTTATAATATTAATTAGTATTAAAAAAAAGTTTTGTCAAACTAAAATAAAGTGTTGATAATGTCAGGAATGTCATTATATAAGAGTATGAGAATAGAAAAATGTATTGTTTATACCGACTACACAGATTAACTAGAAGACTAGGTCTTATGTTAGACTACACAGTTAGTATATCCCTTAACATCTTCTATTCTTATCTCGTACTGGAGGTAGAGTAATGGGAAAATGTGAAAAAGACTTCAATAGGCAGGTCTTTAGTTTTCTTTCGTGCCTAATCGATGCTCTACCTTCAACTTTAAATTTCCGTAAGGGGAAGGGTCTGCTGACGAGTAGAATAATCGAGGATAAAAGACAATCCTGCCTCGCCTCTTACGAAAGTTTAAAGAGTTTTAAACAGGGTTGGGTAAAGAGGGTCGCTAGAATAAATCCGTCTGCGACTAAATAATAAATATGATAAAATCCCAGATCTCAACTGAAAACATTGAAAAGCTGTTTAAATTATTTTGGGTGCAGAATGGTAATACTAGTTCAATGTGCTTAATTCGTGGTTACATCTTTTGTGAACCAAACCACAGCCCAAAAATACGGCACGGGGTAGTGCCAAGGGATTGTATTTGATGTTAAATTGAAAACCAGAAGTTATTCTGAATTTAATAAAACTATTATACAAAGTAATCAAGAGTTCCCAAACTGCCCCTATGGGTGTTCAAGTGCCACAATAATACACTTGGCTAGTAGCAGGTGCTAGTTCCCTACCTGCAATAAATTGTTGCTGTCAAAACACAGGCAGTTTGTGGCATATCTGGACTGCCAGATAAAAAAGAAACGCATTGAAAAACTTGTTTGATATGTCTTTCAGCAACAACTAAGTTTAAGATATGGAAAAACAAGATTATGATTATGTTGATGGCGAAGATAGATATAAAAAACCAGAGGTTGATAACAAATATCAAAAGAAAAAGATCAAGTGTATGAATTTTGATGTATGTAAGAATAAATTTTTAAGTGAACACAAGTTTCATCGCTTGTGTTTTCATTGCAGAAGGAGGTATTCACTATGATAGACACAAAATTTAGAGATCCATTGATATGGAAACGATTTGGTATTCACCACTTATCACCTGCCCATTTCAATTCTTATCTTTGCTATAACAGTGATTGGGTAATGAACTATGGATTCAAGTGTAATTTTATGGCTAATCTGCCGATGATTGTGGGGGATGTTGTCGAAAAATCGGGCATCGTTTTTGCCGAGCAAAGACCGAATAATCCCGATACAGTTTATGATTATGCAGAAGCACTGTTTGATGCAAAGGTGGAGAAAAAAGATAAGGATGGTGCTGTGCTTCCTCAAACAGAGGAAGAAAAGGAAAAAAGAAAAACACTTCGACCTTTGATAGACAAGGTGGTTGATGTCGTTCAACAATCTGGAAACTACAAAGGCACACAGAAAAAAGTTGTTATTAGTCTGTCCGAATTGTTTGGTGAGGAAGACTTGCCAGATATGATCGGCTACACCGACTATAGTTTTGAGAAGGACAGGTTTCCTTTGACAGTGGACATTAAAGTTCCAAAAAAACAATCATCTGAAATGAGTTTCGGCTATTGGTTGCAGGGAATATTCTACTATCAAGGACAGGATTATAATAAAGAAAAAGGTGATGTCGAATTTCACCAAATACTGTCAAGAAAAAAAACGGATAAAAAAACAAAAAAAGTCACCTATTCTGCTGATACGAATAGGTTTTCAATCCGAGAATATATGGATGAACATCCAGATGAGGATTGGAAAGAAAGGTTGCATTCAGTTATTTCTTCAATGAAAGCAACACTTTCCAGATGCCAAACTTGGCAAGAAGTTGCCGAGATGCACCCTCCAAATCCAGATGATTGGGTTTGGAAAAATGAAGAAAAACTTAACGCAAGAAGAAAGATATGGAGGTTCTAATGAACGATGTTAAATATGTCCAAGTTCCAGAGAACAGTATCTTACCCTCTCTTCCACCTATGCCACCAGAGATAGCGAATGCTCTCAATGAGGTATCAAGTGGGGCAGTAAAACTTTATAAGGGAAGCCGAAATGAATACGCAAATTATAATTTTGCAGGCATTGATGATTTCCTAGAAGTTTATGGTAAGGTATTGGCTGAAGCTGGACTCACTATAATTATGGATGAGATTAAGGAAAAGGTTGATACCAAATCATTGATCATTGTCTTTAATTTCATTCTTGTCCATAAGTCTGGCAAGATGTGGGCACACCCACTACGCAGAACAATACGAGTTGATCCTCGTGGTGCTCAAGCTTACGGCACGGCACAATCCTATGCCTTGAAACAGTTTTTAAGAGGATTGTTTATGATACCGACAGGGGAAGATAAAAGTATGATTGCTTCTCCCGATGCTGACAGCTTACCTGCACATAATTTAAGTAACAAGGTGGAGTTTCAGCCGAATAAAAAGAAAGCTAATCTTCAAGTTATTTCTAATCAGGTTGGGGAAAAATCAGAGGTGGATAGGGTTAATGAATTCTTGACGGAAATGAGAAAATGCAAGTCAAATATCGATGTTGACAGGCTCGTCAAGGATAATGTAAATTTTGTCAATAAACTGTCTGGAAGGTTCAGAAAAGATGTTGAGAATAATGTTAAAGCTTGGAGGAAAACAGTAGATGGATGATGTAAATGTAAAAATAAACTTGTTCAAGAACGAGTATAAAAAGGATGAAAAACATCCTAGTTACACGAATAATAAAATTAGAATAGAACACGACATTCCTGCTGGTGTTTATAGTGGTGCATTGTGGGGAGGAAAAACGAAAGATGGCATAGCCATGGTTTCCCTTAAAATTGCTACACCGATGGAAAAACCTCCCGTTTTTAAAAGACCTTCCGATGATGAAGAAGCCGACATTCCATTTTGAGAAGTGATGAGCCACGTCATAGATCGGAGCAACACTTACGGAAAATTTCTGAACAACCCTGTCTCATATGTGGAAGGGGGGATGTTCAAGCACATCATCTCACTCTTTCACAGCCACAAGCTATGGCACTCAAAGTGGGGGATCAGTTCGCTGTTCCCCTCTGTGTCTTTCACCACGCAGAACTGCACAGGATCACGGAAAAGGAATTCTGGGAAAGGAATGATTCAATAGATCCTTATGGAAGAGCAAAAAAATACTGGGAAGAAACTTGTCGAGAACTGGGACACCCTCCAGTACGATCCAAACAAGATCGCCCATCGTCAAAGGGAACTGGGTCACATATGGGCGGAAAAACAGGCGACATACGACAATCTAATAGACTTAAAGAATCCAATAAGAGACGAAAAATGCTCGGAGTTTCTCAATGGGGGAAAAGGGGTTGGCGAAAGCGGGATAAGGGCCAACGCAAGTAATGAATATAAAGGTGTTTTTCTCGCAAGTTTGGATGAGGCGAGAAGGGAGGCGATGAAGGCGAAAATAAATTATGACGCTTTTGTCACTTGGGTAGGATTGCTTCGCTCGAAGGGAGCGAATTTAAGGACGGAAATGCAACTAGCAGGTCAACTATAGAAAGGAGTAATTATGGGAGACGGAAGACAGAATTTTATAGATACCATTGCCAACATAGTGAATGAGGGCAAGGCGAATATCGATGAAGATAAACAAACCATAACTTTCAAGTCAAGGCATTGGAGTGAATCAAGAATCAGAATAGAGGAGAGCGGCCCACAGGGAATGCTTTTTCTTTTTGATAAGGCAGAGGATCATTTAAGAGGATCATATAACGAAATAAAAAAAAGGTTGAACTGATGAACTTTGAAATTATAGGATACTTTGTTCTCATATCAATCGCCGTCTATGTATTTTTTATCTCTCCCATCATAGGAATTTTACTTCAACTATTATGAACAGACCTTTAGATCCAAATATGGTTTTAGAATATTGCTGTTCAAGGCTCGACATTCCCAAGTGGATTGTCAAGTCAAAGGAAAGAAGAAACAAAAATGAGGTAAGATTAAGGAAGACAATTGTTCTTCTCCTGCTTGAACTGACCGATTTGAATCACGAGGGAGTAGCCAATATTATAAACAGAAAAAGACCATTGGTGAATTATTATGAAAAAACTTTTAAGAACTGGGATCACCAGTATGTTGCTGACTATAAAAAAATAAAAGAGGAGATAAGGAACTTATATGAGTAAAACAATAGTACGCATTGACCAGATAAGCGATGGAGGTAGAAATCCAGAAACAGACATAACAGAAGATGTTTTATGGACTCTGCAATTTGACAATAACGGAGGGGTGAGAACTCTTGGTAAGATGCAAATGCTGACATATCTGACAGCAGGAACGTCACCCATAAAGAATGTTCATTCGTTCAAGAAGTGGGATATAATAACAACGCAAGGGAGTGAAATAAGAACTTGGGTTGTTGTCTATGATGATCACACCCACGTTCAATTAGTCAATAAGGATTTTTATGCTCTCATAGCCAATGGTCATAGAAATAAAGAAGAGTTAATGGATTTGGCAAATGAAGATCCAGAAGATCCAGAAGATCCAGATGAGTCAGATGATATAAGTGATAGAGGTTCTATATCAAAAGCTGTAAGACAAGCTACGGAAGTAGCAGAGGCAGAGAAGAAACAACCCATAACATCACCAGAGGAAAGGAAGGAAGTTGATGACTTCAGAGATCAAATTAAAAAAGAGGATAAATTTCAAGACTTCCGTGATTTGATTAAAAAGGATGCCCTTCCACACCCTGATGAAACGGGATATGATGAATTTCCTAATAATAGGGAGGGGAAAACATATATTGATGGAATTACTGGTGAAAAATACACCAAATAAAAAAAATAAAAGAATGATTAAAAAAAATGACTATAAACACGGAAAAATAAGTGCGTGCGGACGTTTAATATCATTGACGACCAATCACACCAGAGAGGTTATTTATCCTCTCTCAGAGCTTAATTAGAAGGTTTTTTTCTGAAATAATTTCAAGAAAGAGGTAAAAAATGAGAGAATATAAGATTTTATCTATATTTAATGATTGAGATAAAATTATCACATAATATTATTAATAAGTGTAAATCTAAATCAAAAGATATTGGAAAATTAAAAAATTCTATTACAAAGGGAGAAGGTAATCTAGCAGGTATCATCGGTGAATACATTGTGCACGAGCATTTAAAGAATTCAAAGTGGGAAAATACCTATGATTATGATTTGATACATAAAAACAAGAAAATAGATGTTAAGTCCAAAAGATGCAATTCTCCACCTCTTGACTTTTATGAGTGTTCAATCGCTGAAACAAGTCTTCATCAAGAGTGTGATGAATATGTGTTTGTGAGAATATTGAATGATTTTACAAAAGCTTGGATTCTAGGCAGAATGGCACAAAAAAAATATTTTAAGATAGCTAGAAAAATGATTAAAGGACAGATAGATCCATCTAATAACTTTACAGTGAAAACAAATTGTTATAATGTATCAATTAAAGAATTAAATGATTTACCAGTCGCCCAGAAGCCGTAGGGTTGGATAGGTCTTGGGTAATGACCTTTGACAGTGGTGTAGAATAACGGCAGTTGGCTTTATGGGCTTCCTTAATATTGCCGTGTTTGTTTCACTGCTGAATTACCCAGTCATTATATATCTTCTTATGACAAAAGGGGCGTACGCAAATACGCCCCTTTGTTTTTCCCGCCAACCAACCCCTGCTCTCTTTTCTTTTCTATATGCGAATGTTTAAGAGCTTACCTGCCAAACTCGTAAATTGGGCAAAAAAAAAGTCGCCACCTTAATGGTGACGATTTATTGTTTGTCCTTCTTGTCTTTTGAATCCACCAAAGGCAGATTCAACAGCATCCCCAGTATCTTGAAGACTTCGTTATACGGCTGTCTGGAAAGATAGCTGATGAGTTGCTGAAGTTGTTCTTCTGATATTTGTCTCATTTAATTTTATCCTTAAAGAAATCTAGTAACCATTTATTGTCCCTAAATACTTGCATTAATCCATTGGTTATTTGGTTAATGACAATTTCCTCCTTCTCTTCCTTATCCAACGGCATCCCGCCGACAGTCAGGGAATTAATGTACGCTATTCCGTGCAATATTTCGTGGAGCAACGTGTCCGCCTCGTCAAGATCAGATAAATCTGTCTGGATGGTGATGGAGTTCTTCCTGTGATCATATTCACCATAGGAATCCGTCTGCTTGGAAAAGGTGGATGTCTCTCTTTCGATGACAACATCCTGATAACCGATCTTAACTTTTTCCAGTATTTTTCCTTCTTTTTTTTCTTCTTTTTTTTCTTCTTTTTTTTTCTTTTCCACTAGGCTTTCTTTTAATTAAGGTTGGTATGCTTGATCTTGATATTACCATTAGAATCCGTATGGTTTAAAGTCAAACAATCCTCCGCCACCGATGGTGACTTTGGATGATGGTGCTCTCACCGGCCCGCCCTCTGCTAGTCCCACCACTCCTGTTGTAGGAGGATTCGCCCCCTGCCACAAGTTCTGTGTTCCCCAAGGAGATCCAACCCATTCTTGTTTGTCAGGATCCCAGTATCCACCAGCAAGATGCTGTTGCTCTGGCCCACCCGTGTACATGGCATTCTGATAGGGATCCAGATTTGGATCGGGAACAAGTGCTTGATTGTACTGTGAAGCGAGATATGTTCCAGACGGCATTAGACCAGCGTCAGGATCGGCAGGATCTACTGGTTGTGTTCCACCGCCTCCGCCTCCGCCTCCGCCAAGACTGGCTAGGCCCTGACCTTTTGACTTGGCATCCACCGCATTTTGTATCGCCAGCGTGTTTTGCTTCGTCATTTCAAGGTTTCCTTGCTGATAGGCGTTCGCCATATCCTCCATAGCCCCTGACGTTTGTGGGGGGTGCAGTTCCCAGTATGCACCTGCTGTCTCATGATAATTCTTATCGAAGTTCTTGTTGCCTTGATTAGCGTCAACTAATTTTTGTTTAAATATTTCCGGACTTATGTTCCATCCACTAGGGCTATCTACTTGAAAATTTGATAAACCCATCTTCTCAGCCCCTTCGGGATTTGCCTCGATAATTTGATTAACATATGCTTGTTTAAGCTGTGCTGTTTCTTTGTCAGTTTTTCCTTTAATTTTTTCCAATTGATTGAGGATGTTCGCCGCTCCAGCCGAGCCGAGGAATTCATGCTCGTATTTCTTTGAAGCACCAAAATCTTTTGTGACTAATCTTTTGATTCCCTCTCCAGACATCAAGTCTATAAGATTCTCGTCAGCCCATTGTTCCTCTGTCAGTCCCAGTTCAATTATTTTTCTGGCATCCTTAGGTTCATATCCTCTAGATAAAAGACTTTGGTAAAGATTATGCAGTCTTTTATCCACCTTCATCGGCAAACCGGGAATGGTGAATTTTTTTTCAGTCTTTACTTCCGGATCTGTTACTACTTTTTTTGCTGTTGTTGTTACAACTTTAGCTGCTTTTTTAGCTTCTTCGACTTCTTTCTGTTTTTCTGTTTGAAAATCCGGATCGGCTGCCATATTTTCTGCATTAGACCATGCTTGGTTAATATTTGCTTCTGTTTGGGAATTATTCATCCACTGAGCTTCTTGTGAATTTGGGTTGTTTGTAGCCTGTTGATAGCTAACAGTCTCTTCCTTTGTTTTCTTTCCTGTTGCTACATCTGCAATATCATCTAATAGTCCCATTATTTTTTCCTCCGTTTCTTTTTCTTTTTAAGTTTCTTGATGTCCTTGACGATATCACTGATCTTCTTGGATGCCAAAGGCGTACGCATCGCCTTGTCTTCCTTGACCTTAACTCTTCTTCGTGATGAAGCCCTTGAGGGCTTTCGTCTTTTGGACATTAGTATCCCTTCTTGTGTTTAACTTTCTTTTTCTTTTTTTTCGCATACTTCTTGGATTCCTTCTTGCCCTTCTTCGTATACGGAAACTTTTTCTTTCCGACTTTTGGCATTGTCTTCCTCCATTATTTTATGCACTTTATCCAGATCATCATCCTTGATGATGAACCAGAATCCTTTTCGATGTTTCTGGCACAGGGCAACGATGGGAATCTTTCCCTCGTCCTGTGCCAACTTGGACGTTTTATCCCAGAGGGATATGACCGAGTGTTTCTTCTTCTCAATCCTTTTTGTCAGTATCTTTTTTTTCATTCGTATCTGCGAGATGCATCCAGTCAATGCGTGGGCCATGATACCATGCTTTGCATTTTTGATCTAAACAATCTCGTGTCCAATACCACTGTGAATGGAAGGGTAGAAAACTGTCCCAGTCCTCATCCATCTTCTTCTTTTTGTTCATCGAGTTCCTTCCAATGGTCATAGCAATAAAAATATAATCCCTTTATTCTCTTTTCAACAATGAAGTTGGCGTATTTCTTTTGACAGACGCAGCAGACCATATGGTCTGCCTTGTCCTCTGGCTTCATCTCCAGATACTCACTCATTTTTACCATCAGTGTATGGTAACGTCCTTATCTTCCAAGTCAAGAATGTCTTTATATTCCTCTGATCTTATGTATTCATCCATTCCGATGACACGGTAGTTGAGTATCTTCCCCTGTATGCTGCCCTTCATATTATCTATTAATTCATGTGATTTTGGATAATCCGGTGCTTCATCATTTATCTTGAACATTATCACCTGAACAAGTTTTCTGTGTTCGGGCAACATATAGATCATTTCTAAGAATACTGGTGACATTTTCTACTCCAATCTCATAGCTGCTCTTTATTTTCAGTTTTGGCAGTTCCTAGTCTAGTTCCGCCCACATACAATCCAAACCACGCCGCTCCCGCACCAACTACTACTGATACAAAAGCTGACTGTGCATTCGTAGGGTCTGGCAACTGCATGAACCACTCAGTCGTACGCCAAAAGGCAATACCATAAAGTGTAATTAATAGGCGTGGAAATATTCTCCATGCACTAAGTCTCTCTGGTGAAATCATTTTTTCTTAAATAATCCTTTAACGCCCGGAGCCATTCTCACACCCATGCTGACACTGCAACTTAAATATAAGAGATGCTTATAATAATCCGGCA
>Ga0080013_1003087_pt1 | contig 18161 bp, 10 predicted proteins | sample ETNvirenome_6_85_FD_69236 | JGI IMG/M metagenome (GOLD analysis project Ga0080013, IMG submission 69236) | Marine viral communities from the Pacific Ocean - ETNP_6_85 (SPADES assembly) (version 2) | ecosystem: Environmental > Aquatic > Marine > Oceanic | place: Pacific Ocean | collected 2013-06-19 | reverse complement strand
GGAAATTATAGAACCTGTATATAGGTTGTATGGGTTTAATGAAGATGAGAAAGAATTTGTATTTAGTTTATTTAAAAAAAATATGGATAATGACTTAGACCACGAATTTAATGAAGTAATAATCCCTTCACCGTTTCCATTTGAAACTGGTAATTTTAATGCTGGTGGTACTCATAGAGTTGGTGAGCTTGATGGAATTTATAAAAAAGATATAGAAAAAGTTTTTGGTCCACCTACATGGGACCAAGGTAGTGGTGATAATAAAGTACAAGTTGAGTGGGTGATTAAGTTCCCCGATGGTACTATGGGTACTATCTATGATTATAAACAATATAATGTAGACCCTGAGGATATTGATTACTGGAGTATCGGTGGGAGAACTGGTTTAGAGGCGTATTATGTTAAAAAAGCAATGGGTTTAATCTAACCCTTTTCCTTAATTATTTTTTACTTATACTTAAAATATGGAAATTACAAGAGAATTAGCAAAATTTAATAACATAAAATTTCATGACAAAGAACACAAGTATTATCTTAATGATAAAAAAATGTCATCTGTCACCCAACTTATTGGAAAATATAAACAACCTTTTGATAGTGACTACTGGTCAGAGAAAAAAGCAAATGAGCGGGGAATTTTAAAAGAAGAAATACTTAAAGAGTGGAAGTATAAAGCTGATTTTTCCACACAAAAAGGTTCTGCTTTCCACGCTTTTGCAGAAAGTTACTTATTTAATAAAGTATTTCCGTTTCCAGAAGAAGAAATGACCGAAGTTTTAGGTAGTACAGAAAACATGCTAGAGTGTAGAGCCGCCGTTAAAACTATTATAGAGTTGTTTAAGAAGTTTTACGACGATTCTTATGGTAAACTAATACCTGTTAGAGCTGAGGTGGTTGTGGGAGACGAACAACTAGGTTTATGTGGTATGATTGACCAATTGTTTTGGAATGAGAAGTCTGGTAAATTAGAGATATGGGATTGGAAAACTAATAAGCAGATAAAGAAAAATAATAAGTGGCAACAATTTAAAGCCCCTATTAATCATTTAGATGTTTGTGAACTTAACACCTACTCTCTACAACTTTCAACATACAAGTATATAGTTGAGAGGAATACAAATCTTAAACTAGGTGATTCTTATATTGTTTGGATTAATGAGAAAAATGATAAGTATGAAGTTTTTAAATGTCATGATTTTAAAGAAGAAGTTACTAATATTTTATCAAAAAATCTATTAAAGTAAGGTAATTTCTTGTAACCCCTCTACCCCATTCAAATCAGCAACATCTTTATCTTTAGGCATTTTTATTAGTCTTACTTTACGGTTAAGTTTTCCACCATCTAATTTTCTATATAATTTTTGTGAATCTTCCCAAGCGTCACCATCAAGACAAATAATTACATTCATTTTACATTTATCATAAAGAGTTTCCCATAATTTATCTGAAACACTCTTACCTAGTATTGGTATGGCATTATCTAAAAATAACATATCAAACACCCCTTCTACTAAATAAACGTCTTTTTCCCAATCTATTTTAGATTGATTAAAAATAATTTCTTCTTTTGGGTATTCTGGGTTTTTATATTTCACTTTATGGTTTATGTATGACCTAGAAACAAAATAATTAATTTTATCGTTTTCATCAAAAGAAGGTATTATTATTCTTCCTCTATATTCTCCCTGGGTTGTATACCCCATAGAATGTTTAATCATCATTTCACGTGTTACATTTCTCTTTAATAAATAATTTATAGCCTCTCTATATGGTATAGTTAATTTATTTCCTTTTTCAAACGATATATAATCGTCTGGTAATACAATCTTATCGTAAGTTTTAGTTTTTGGTTTAAATTCTTCTGGACTAATAAGTTTCCAAGTTTGTCTTTGTTTCTTATTTCCCCATTTCCAAAATAACTTATTTAGATAACCGTGAGTTTCGTGTGTCTCAGAACAAGACCAACATTTGTAGACCCCCTTCAAATAATTAACTTCTAAATTTCCTTTACCATCACCTCTATCTAAACCTTTTATATCAGAACATACCGGACAATCAAATGATATCTGCCCATTATTATAATAATGGTTATGTGGGTCTCCTAAAATTTCTGTTAATAAGTCAACTATGAGTTCAGATTCTTTCATAATATAAAGTTAATAAAGAATCTATTAGTTTTCAATTACCAAAGTTTATTTTTTTTCATATAACCTAATACACAAGCATATGCATCAGTCATATCAAAATTTTCTTTTTTAAGTGTATTATTTCTTGTATAAGTCCAATCTATGTGGGGTTGTTGGTCGGAAACTTTTTGCCAAATAATATGTTTTTTATCACACCCTTTTTCATAGCCACCAAATAAAACTTTTTTTCCTTTTTTGTTTTCAACAAATAATTCACTAAAAGCAAACTTTCTAGACTCATACGTTGAAATTAAATCTGGTACTATTCCTAGGATATCGTGAATACTTTTCATAATAAAAGCATTATACCTCATTAATGTAGATACTGTATATATGTTATTAGAGTTTAATAAAGGTTCTTCTATTATAACTTTCGTAATCCCAATTCCTTTATATTTTTCTATTATTTCTTTAAAAGATTCTGATTTTAGTAGTAATTGTTCTACTTTAGACTCTGGTAATGGCTTTAGTTTTGGTGAAAAATGTGTTAATTCCAATAGTTCTTGTGTTGCATAATCAAATAATGCCCACCCTATTGTTTTTGTTGATATGTCAAGACCTAATACTTTAGGTGTGTTTTTTACTTTTGTCATAGACAAAATATCTAGTATTTAAACTTTAAAGTAAAGGTTTGAGTTGTATTTGATGCTTTTGCAATTGGTCGGTCTGGTTTTGCCACCGCTACTAAATTATCTTGTGAATCGTATAGCCCCACTTCAGTAATATAAGAACTATAATCTTGTGTTCCTCCCGTAAGACTATAAACACCAGGAACAGGCGTCAAAGCTCCTCCCGCTCCATTTTGTATTTCCGGTGACGCGGTTACATTTTCAGTAACAAAAAATTCACCATTATTAGCAACACAATCTACACTTAACATCCACTCTTTTTCAAATGTAAAAAATTCACATCTAGCTGAAGTAGATGAAGTATAAGTAACCTGTGTCATACCAGTATAAGAACCTTCTCCCTGTGAACCATATGGATAACCTGTAGCACCACTTGATGCTCCAGAGAAGAAGAACCATTCAACGATATCTGGGTCAGTTATAACTAAAAATCCTTTATCTAAATAAGCAATCCCTACTGGTTTATCACCATTTTCTGTAATATTAACTGGTGGTTTTCTAGTAGACGCATTAATATTCATATTATAGTAGTTGGTGTTCCCGTTTTCATAACCTACTGGTGGGTCTGCTGGTTCAGTACCTGCGGCATAAGACCATGTAGTTGGGAATCCATCACTCCAATTACTACAACAACTATTTGATGGTGTGGTATAATCACCGTCATTATTGGTAACACTATCGGTGAATAAAAAGGCTATATTTGTACTAGGTTTAGCTACGTCAACAGTGGTTGGGTTTACAGAATGACCAAATCCCGCAGGGTATGGATGGTTGTCTGAAGACCAATTTGCTTCATTAATATAACTACTATAAATGTCTATCGTACCACCTGAAGCTCCATTTGCTGCTGCCCCATTAGTATATCCTGTTGGTACTACTAGGTGTATTGTTCTTCCGTCAATTAACTCTCCGTAAGTATCTTTTGCTATTTTAATAACGATAGCTTCACTTTGGTTTAATCCACTGAAATATGAATTATTTGGTATTGACGGCCACGTATTTCCACTATTACTAGTTACTGGCAATTTAAAGGAACTATATAGATTAGAAAATTGTCTTCCATTATCTGGGCTTCTTTGTATAGTGGTAAATGTAAGGTTATCGCCGCTAACAGTTGTATATCCGTTTCCACTAAATGGTACAACATTATTTTCTATTTTCTTAGCACTGTTTGGTATTGTTTTAAGTATTGGCATGGTTAACTAAATTTATCTACTTCTGGGTTAATGGATGGAACATATCTTAATGTGTCCCTTCCGGTAAAGGTAAGTCCTAACACGGTTCCTGGATGAAATCCGTTGTTATTACTATTATCTGATTGATTTGTTTTAAAATTGTCTGGCGCATCCAAAATATCTCCTGTTAGTACAAAAAATAATTTACTATGTCTCATATCATTTGTTTCCAAAGAAGTATAATTAGAACTTTGTTTCCAACATAGTCTTTCACCAGCGTATGCACCTACATTCTTCCTACTACCAAATGACACATCATCTTTATAGTCATAAGGATTTACATGGGATAAGGATAAAGGGGTATTTGTACTATGTGTGAGAGGTGCCCCTTTAATAAAGTTCTCAAACTGATTATTACTATTTAAAGCCATATTAAATTTTTTTATTCTATAACTGTTCCACCTGCCAGAACTTTTCTAAAAATTCTCTTACCGGTTGTAGCATTACCAGCTGTGGTAACATCCGTTGGGTCAGAAGTGTAAGCGTTTATGGTTTCACCGTTTTCTCCGTAAAACCTAGGTTTTCTATCATTATAAGTGCTCCCCCCTGTAGGTATAGTTCTATCATATACTCTCCAATAAGGAACATGTGGGTCTCCTGTTGCAAAATCACTAAACCCGGAGTAACCAATACTTTGTTTAGCTGCACGTTTATTATAAATTAAAGTAACTTTACAGGTAGCTGGAAGAGCTTTACTATTTTCATCAGAATATATCTTAAATTCCATTGGGATTTTAATGTTAAAGTCGTCTATGCCATCTGCACTACCAGCAGTTCCTGTTCTTGCACTATATTGTGTTACATGTGTTGGGAAGGTCTTATTTCCGTTATTGTAATTATCACCCACAGCTCTAAAGAATTGGTCACCTTCTATCATCATTCTTCCAAACCAATTATAGTAGTGTTTACCATTTTTAACATCTGTTGAGTTTATAGTGAATAATTTTTCCACAGAAGGTATCGTTTCACCGCCCACACCAATTTTATTAGTACCTTTGGTCCCATTAGTGTATTCAAAATTAGTACCTAATAATGCAAAAGTATCTGTAGGGTGGTCTGTAAATGTTGATTGATGATATTGTGGGACTTTACTATTCATTCCAGTTTTTATTAATTCTTTTATCTCATCTGCTCTATTTTGTTTTATAGGATAATAAAAATTAGAATAATATTTACCCATATTAGAATTATCATAAGATTGTTGATATAGATTTGACATTTTATCTATCTGGTCAGAAGTTTTTCCACCTATGTTTGGTGCCATCGGTGGTTTAGTTGTGGCATATTTTAAAGATGGTAATACTGTTTTTACTTGACTATATGTTTCGTTAGTTTGTGTATCTTGTACATCATATCCTTTTACATTTATTTTTCCACCACCTTGTGTACTTACAATAGCGTCTAGTTCTGGTGCATTTTCAAACTCAACTGGATGAACAAAACCTAAGAAATATTTTGTTTTATCATAATTAATGTCGGAAGAATAATCTGAAAATACTGAAGGATAATATTTGTATCCCGAATTCGCTGAAGAATTACTTCCCCAACTAGCTCCCCCACCTAATACCAGATAACCAAATTCAGTTGTGGTAAACCCTATACCTCCGGGTCCCGCTCCTTTTTTAGTATTTTTTTCTCCACTAGAAAAAGCTAAAGTAAATGGTGACGTTGACACTCCTATAGTATTACCTTTTAATGTTTGTAGTCCTGTATCGTAAGTTTTTTGAACAGTGTCATAATTAGTTCCATTTGCACTTCTTAATGAAAGTCTACCCGTTACAGCAGCTGCATTATTCATATAGATTTGCTCTGAAGAAGTAATGTGTATCTCTTCTTCTACCCTACCTAAATTTGGGTAATTAACATTCACACAATCCCAAAAATCTATAAATTGGCCCCTACCTCTATTATTAAGTAATTCGAATGATGATTTTATTGTTTTACTATCCCACACTCCCGCGGAAATTGAGCTATTACTACTGAATGAAGTTAAAAAAGTTTTATTAAATTCTGTATATGTTGAGGACGCTCCCCCGTTTAAACTACCGTACAATAACTTATGGTCTTCTGCGTATATATGTGATAAAAGTTTACATAATGCATAATAATCATGCATGTAAACCTCTACTTCTACATTTGAGTAGTAGGTTTTATTTCCTGTTAGGTCTTTATCGATACCTACTACAACCTGTACGTCTTCTTTACCTTTATCAATAGCTGTCAAAGTTTGATGTATGTTTGATGAACATTTAAATCCATCATTTATACCGCTTGCACAATCTACGTGATTACCACTCACATCTGGAATTAAACCTCCTTGTGATGCTGTAGTGTGTCCCGTATTACTAGGTAACCTATAATCAATATCACTATCTGATAAACCAAATTTAGATATTCTTGTTTTTAAATCTCCACTTAATACAACGCCTCGACCATAATTAGTCAATTGTACGTCTAGATAAACCGAAGATGCTGATGATACAAATCCCATAATTTATATTGTTATTATTATATAATTATTATAATTATTAGTTTTCATTAGTAAATAAAGTTTAATATCTCATTAATGTTGAGTTATTCTTGCCTTTTCTACCATATGAAACATTTTTACTCTGTTTTTTCTTATTTTTACTACTCATTAATCTTTCACATAAATTTTTATTATGTGGTGTGAGTGGGTAAACTTGTTTATTAGCTGGACATATGAATGTTTGTGTTTGTGGAGGTTTAGGCGTGAACCCACTACATTTACACCCCAAACTTAACATCATCTGTGTAAATTTCTTTTTATTAGAAGTTGTTACCTCACCACCCAGGCCACTGTTACTTTCTGAAACTCCTTTTTCGTAACAAGCAACTACCCAACAAAAATCATCACAATTTATATCACCTTCACCAGTAAAGTCACCAACTTTATATTCATCATCAACAAAATGTCGAGGATTTTTAACATAATTATACATTTGTGCAACATCTATGGTTGTTGGGTATCCCGCTTTTACACCACCCTTATCATTAACATCATCAGCATATATACCAAATTGTGAACACTTACAACCATACTCATTTAATCCTAGTTTTCTTACATCAACCCCTTTTTCAAAACATCCTTTACTCTCCAAATCTTCTTTTGTGGTGTACCATAAATTACCTGTTCTTGGTGGGTTAAACAGAACTGTACTCCCATCAGTAGTTGGTCCATCTAATACGGCTAAATCACATACTTCCATCCCATATCTTCCTCTAATATCTGGATAATTATAAAAACAATCACCCGATAAAGATGTCATATTTGTATTTACAGATAACGATTGTGAATAACAAGGACCATATGTTTGTGTACTGCTATTTCCAGTAAATCTTCTATAATCTATATCACTATCTCTTAAACCAAATTTAACTATTTGTTCCATTAGCCCACCACCAGCGTTACCTAACAAAATCGATTTACCGTAATCTGTTAAATTTACCTCTAGAGTATTAGTATTTGCTGTGGATATAAAACCCATTTTAGAAATCTACTTTTATAACAAACTGTTGTGCGTTATCCCTCCTAATAGGACTTTGTAACTTAGCTATGGCCATTAAATCAGGATTTCCATCTTTATTATCAAATAATCCAATTTCACTAATATAAGCATAACTAGGATAAGCACTATTTTCTTCATAATATTGTTCCCATGTAGGATTCAAAGAGCTTCCATATCCTATATTTCCAGCACCAAATTGTGAACTTGATAAATTTACATTATATTTCATCTCATATATGGTAGCCATAATATCTGTTTGTAATTGTCCGTTAAAGAAGTATTCGTCTCCAAATTGTAACGTTTCTGGTCCTGTTAAATCTGCCGCTCCACTAGTTGTAGATGCTGATGGTACTGTTATATAATCATTTAACTGATAAGTTTGTGCTCTCTTTTTTAAATAATCTGTTAAATAAAATCTAGTAGCTCCACTACTTAACTGACATCCACTGAAAGGTACATTTGCAGTAGCACCTGTGTTGAATGTACTATTAGTACCTCCAATTTGATTTGTTACTTCAACTTTTTTCCATAGATTAGGATTTGGGTCTTCACCAGGGTTAGCTATGTTATATAATAAATGTATTTTATTAGCTTGCCATCCTGTACCACCTGACGTACTTAATGGCCCACCTGTGTTGAATGGTTTTAAATAAGGAAATTCCTCACCAAATTCAATTTCTAAATCTACAGGGTCAGCATTAGGGACATTTGTAACAGGAATATAGTAATTACAATGTAATCCCGTCGTATACCCACTATTACTTTCTAGTAAATAACTTACATAAACTGTTTGGTCTACTTGTGGATTATTAAATACTCCTACTGTTGATGTTTCTCCGACACAGTTTGTGCCTGCTGGTATCTTAGTAACTCTTGGAGCTGGTAATGTCCAACTTCTATTAGATTTATAGGACATCGCAGCGATTAACTCCTCATCGTGAATTGTCACCATTTTTAAATCAGGAAATACTTTACCAACAGGGTTAGGCCCTACAGTAGTTTGTCCCAAATTTGTAGTTTGTGGACCAGCATTATCATCATATAAATAATAATATCTTAAACCATCATCATTCATATTAGCATTGACATTAGATTTCATCACAAATGGTTCTGCTGGAAACATATCATACCCTTCTGGGTCTGTATAAAAACATTGACCGTATTCTGTAGCTCCCATACAACCTGTTTGTTGTGTACCTACATATTTTTTATGCCACATTAACCAAGGCATACATATTCTAAAGTTTTTAGCTTTTCCAATATCACTAGCTCTTCTTAATGCGTCCTCTTTCATAGCAAACTTTTCTCCATAAAAATTAGAAATAGTTTGATTTGTATAATGTAAAACGGCAAGTGCCTTCTGTCTTTTTGGTGTTACTACTCTTGGATTCTTATAAGAATCATAATACCAAGACGAACTTTCCATTGTAGGGTCATACGTGTCTGGTATGGTTCCTGTATCTACTTGACCTGTATTACTATGATAACCTAAATATTCTTTTGTCCCACAATAACCAGATGAACCATAGTAGTCTACCGTCTCAAAACCTTCACTTACACTTGAATCCCTAACACCGGCAACTTGTTCTGTCCAATTTATATTCATATTCCATACTTTAACATCTTTTATAGAAACGTCACAATTATTTTCAAATGAAAGAGAGCCTGGTGACCAATATGAAATTGGTGATGAAGCTCCATACCATGTCAACATTGGGTTGGTGGATTGTGCGGAATAAGTTCCACCTGTAACATTAGGATATACTTTTACACAAGCTCCAATTCCAAAAGCTCCTGACGTACCTGAATATTCATTTATAGGTACTGCGTAAGCTCCGGTTGAAGCCGAATAGTCCATAAAGTTTGGTAAGGCTCTATCTACAGTATACCATAAAGGTTTTGCCGTACTACCAGACCACGCACTACCTGTCCTACCAGAAGTACTATTTCCACCAATTATTTGATAAAATAGTTGAGCGGAGGCTCCTGTACATGGTAAGGTTTCACAACTAGTAGTACCCGTAGACCCAGTTTGGAAAAAGTAGGAGACCCCTAATATATCGCCGACTACCGGGGTGTATCCCGGCATTGACTTAGCTGAAAATGCTTGTCCTTGGAATGTGTTAGCGGATAATAATGTTATTCTACTTCCACCTGTCATTGCTGATAGTGGGAAGAAGAAGTTAGAATTTAAAGTATAAGCTGAACCTGTCATCGCAGAAAACGCACAAGTAGTTCCAGTAGCACCACTATAAAAACCTCTCTGTGAAGCTCTATTAAATACTTCATCATAAGTATGTGCAGCTTGTGCCGCTCCAAAAGTTTGTCCAACAGAAGTTCTAGTAAGTGGGATTGGGTATTTTACGTGTGCTTTATTTTTTTCTGGTTTTGGGTTTAGATTTTGTGCATTAAAGTTTGCTTGCATTACATTAACTCCATTAACTAAAGCTGGCAACCTACCATTACAATCATAACAATATTCACTATCTCCAACTTGAAAAAGTTCTATGTTTAATTTACCTTCTGATAATTTTTTTCTACCAGCATCTGTAAGTTTTACAGATATTATTCCTTGTGATGTGTCTTTTAATATGTAACTCATAATTTTTTTGTTTTATTATAAATATTATTCATGATATTTTATTACCTCTATTTATACCCTCTTGTTTTATTTCTTTTTATGTACGGTGAATAAAACGTAGTTTTATCTATTATAAATGTTATATTCTTCGTACTACTTTCTGTTGTTATATCTTTCCCAATTAAAAGTGGGTAGTGTCTTTTACTTTGTAAATTATAACTATAGGTACCTGGGCTCGGTACTGAAATACTAAAATTACATTTTAGATTTCCACTATCCTTTGCTGGGAAGACTTTCATATCTTCTTGTACTATATTACCGTTAGTGTCAAAAACTACAAGTTTTATTTCTTCTATAAGGTATAATTGTTTACTTATAGTTACATTTACTATAGGCTCTTTTGTACTAGCTAAACCGACAACTTCATATTGAGTTAGGTAGTACATGGATATTACATCAGCCGCTGCAAAATCTATAGTTCCTCCTACTACATATGTTAAAAATTGTATTCTTGTAGATGTAACTTTTTCAAAATCTATTCCTTCCGTTAAAGTTTGTCCATTTAAAATTAATTGTATAGCACCTAATGGTTCGTAATCTAAATTTATATAGTAATTTGCATCATCTTTATATATTACTGATGTGTTAGTTGTGCCTACCACACCAACCGTTAAAGTTTGATAATAATAATTTCTATTACCACTAGCAGGATATAAAACTTGGACTATGTCTCCGTTTTTAACAGACCTTGGTGCCATCTGTAGTCTTATCCCATCCCAATAATAATCTCCCGTATTAAAAGCTGGCGTATTATTTTCCCAAGGCGATGTGGTTAAAGAAGTTGATTGTTTCATTGTTAACCCATTAACAACCACTTGGACATTAGTAAGGGGTGGGTATGGTAATGTAAGAGCAGACCAAGTAAAAGCACTTTTTGCACTACCAAAATCTGGTACACCAGAAACTATGGCTTTTTCAGTTACAATTCTTAAATTACCTACACTATTACTATAAAACCCTATATTTGTATTTTCAATCGATGGTTTATCTGGTTGAGAAACCAAACACATATAATAATCTTTATTAGTATCAATAGTAGTGCCTCCAACATTATCATACGTATCTAACCACACAGGGTCCTTAGTGCTTTTATCTTTAATAATAAAAGAAGGTTTTAATATGTATTCCCAAGTTGTAGCACTTGGTAGTCCTGATAGGGGTGCGATAGTTGTGCTACTTAAAGCTATTCCTCTTTTTCTATCCACTGAGTTTGAAATCTCACTTAATGTATTAAATATGTAACTATATGATGGTTTTAAATTCACTTTATCCTCTAAATAATTAAATCCGTATATATTCAATTTTAAATAACTTTTACCTAATAATAAATCAGATGTGTTCCCAGAAGTATTAGCTGTAATGACCGGTGTATTGCCAGTATAACCAGACAAATTAATAATCTTTAAATCCTTAAATAAACTATTAGTTTTACTTAATCCCTCTAAAACAACAATAGGCTCTTTAAATGTTTGTAATGTTGCAGAAGCTTTTGGTCTTATTAAAGGCACTGTTAGTTCTGAACCACATCTAGGGTAGAAATCACAATTCTTAGAAACCTGTACATTATTATTGCCTACAACATCACCTAAATTTTGTGAACTAACTGATAGATTGGGATTGTATGTTGTTGTTTCGGTTAATGTTATAGCTGAATTATTTGATATGAATGTCGAATTTGTAGGTTTCACAGTGTAGTTTGCTCCGGTGCCTGTTAATCCTATACCATAAAATATACCAAAAAAGTCAGGAATCATATACCCAACTCTGGTACCTCCTAAAAATCTTTGTAATTCCGTTCCTGTTACCCAAGTAGGTGCACTTTGTGAAGTTCCTGACCAAGTAGTGCTGTCTGTTAGGTCAAAATTAATTTCATGATATGTTTTAAATGTAGCAGTTGAAGCTGATATATCTAAAGTTGCGTTTGTTGCGTATAGCGCACCTGTATCCCCCATCGTTGGTGTCATTTGAATTCTAAATCTTTCACCTTCATTACCACTTCTTGTAACTCTAACTTTTATTGCCCCCTGAGTGGTCGTAGCATATTCCAAATCATATGGACTACGGTGGGCACCTAATGGTGTAACACCTCCTCCTGGTCCGTTTCTTAAAATAATAGTACTAAATTCTTTATATTGGGCACTTACATATTCGTTTAAATCAAAATCACTTAATAATCGTAATAAAATTTCCTGGTAGATTATCAAAAACTCTTCTATCTCACTATAAATTTCAAATAGTTCATTGTGGCCTCCTTCATGGTCTCCTCCATCCAGTGCATCTGCACCACCAGCACCACCCGCCGATTGTGCAAGGTCTGGATATTCTTCCTCAAATTGTGCGATTGCTTGTTGTTGAGCTATCAGTACAACTTCTTGTACCTCCGGGTCATCAGAGTCCTCTGGATTTCCTACAATTATTTCTTCTCCATATATATCTCTTTGGAAGGCTCTTGCACTCTGTCCTTTATTAAAACTAACTGTAACCCCACTACTTTGTTGAAAGTCTAGTGTTAGATAGTGTGTTGCACCGCTCTCCCCGTATGTGGCATTATTGTCTCTAAAATAAGCTAAAACTGCGGAAGCTGATGACTCACTTCCCCCACTTTGGAATAGGTATACATCATGTGTGTAGTCTAAATAACTACAAGGGCTTATAAGACTTGTTCTACTAGTATCACCAGAAATAAATGGGTGTTTTATTGCGGTTGTGCAGTAATTATTTTGTAATCTACTCGCGTACCCTCTATAATCACCCACCACATCAGACTCACCAATATATGGAAATATATTAGTGGCTCCAGCAGCGGTTAAAGCTAAGTATTGAAATGTATATTTACTTTGTGTTATTATTTCTGAAGAAACTGGGTCTCCTTTGCTATCTCTATCAGCTGTAGGATTATATGTAACCCAAGCATAGTCAGAGTTACTCGTACCTGTTGTAGAGTCCCACATAAAGAACTTATTTAAATATCTATGATAGTAATATGTTCCTCTAAATAAATTTGTGTTAATAGTGCCTCCAGTTAAATCTTTCTGAGCTACTGCCACTGCTGGGTCAGTATTAGGTCCTGTAGGGCCACAGTTCCAACCTTCTTGACAATCGCTGGACCCACTAACCCCCAAATACCAATTTCTATGACTATCTGTTGTTCTTCCTGTGTTAGGATTTACATTGGGGTAGTCCATTAGACCACCAGTACTAGAATTACCAGTAAAAAACCAATGTCCTGCGGCATTCACAACCTGACCCCAATTATGTAACCCGGTAGTATAAAATCCTGGGATTTCACCTATATACATTTCAGCAGCAGCAAAATGAGAATTAACAGTATAAGCAGAAGTTATAGCAGAAAGTCTATAAGCAGGGTTACTTGTAGCTGATACACTTATAGAAGAAGCTGTACATTGGGCATCGGTAATTTTAAAATTTCTAGTTAAACTTTGTTCTCTTCCTATGTTTAACATATATTCCCCGTTAGTTAAGTTTTTAAATACCTGAGCGGTCTGTGTATCTGCAGTGGCAATTGTTTTTGACTCGAATAGAGTGCCATCTCTATATAAAGAATAATTAAATGTACTTGCGGATTGTGAACCTGAAAGTGGACTCCACACATTATTAGTACCAGCTGAATAAACTGTAACTTCACAATAAAGATTAGGGTTTGTAACACACGAATAAGAGGTGACTAATGCTGAAAATGTAGGATTGGTATAAGCTGATAAATTAACTAAAGTAGTTCCTTCGTTAGAATTGATGTCGGTTATTGTTGCTTTATATACACCTTCTGCTAAATTATGTTGGTCCCACTGAGTAGAAGTTGTGTACCCGTTTACTGTTGCTCCAGACCAACTTACGGTATAAGGGCCTGTTCCACCACTTACATCTATAACATCTATACTACCAATAGATTGTCCCGAAACTGTAGGGATTACATTATATTCACTAAGAAACGCACTCATATTTTATATATTTTAATAACCATTACCTAAATTATTATAACTAATATTATTTATTTTATTAACCACATCAAGTTGTCCTTCATTAATTGGTGTTAGCGTGTCATGTGGGTCATTTATATGTGTAGCACCTACCATAGGTACTTGATTATGTATGTGATAAAAACCAATATACACATCTCCTGTTGGAAGTAAATATTCGTCTCCGGATGTGTAAAGATTGCTCTTGTCACCGCTACAAGAATTTGTAAAAACTTTAGGTTTACAAGTTCTACCTAGTTTACCACAATATGTCTCTGCTTTTTCTTCACAATCATCACAATCCATTAGTGCTGTATCTGTAATGATATCTGTAGTCCCGTAAAATGGATGAATGTTTTGGGTATGGTTTATATCTTCACAAATACAGTAGAATTTACACATAAACCCTTCATCCGCTTTAAACTGAGTTAAAGGTTCAGCTCTAGTGGTTTTTAAAATGATAGGGCTTCCATCAATAATGATTTGATTATCTATATTATCAATCTGTTCTTTTATTTTAATTTCACTCTCAATTAATTCAAATTTATCATTAAGTGTTGGTGTGAGACATGGAATAGATAAAGATTCTGTAGGTGTTATCACAATAAAGTGGTCTTTGTCCTTACCTCTAACATTAGAAATAGTATTTTTTATAACATAGCTCTGTGTTATTTGTGGGAACTTATAGTTACAGTAAACCGAATCTTTCTGGTCATATCGTGGTAGATTAAAAATCATTATTCCAGATTTTATATCCACTAAATTAACATTATTAGGTAAATAATAATCACTTAACTTATTAGATTCTATTTGTCTTGTCCAATTATTACTTGGTTTCTTGCTTTGTATGTCTAATTCTAATTTATTGCTTTTAGCTTTATTATCTATAAAAGTTAATCCGTTAAATGTTTGTTTGTTCACTTTTGGTGGTGTAATAGGTGAGTAGTCGTCATCTATAATATACAAAGTACCCTTTGTTGTTTTTTTAGTGTGTATACCTCCTTCACTTACAAATTCTTGTGGTAAAGAAACTTTATGTGAGTTCATAAATAATTTCTTTTTCAAATTAGCGGTAGTTCCCGAATTTGGACTATACTTTGTAATCCTGTAGAATGGAGAAGTTACTGGGGTACCAGATAAATCTAACTTATGCCCTAAATTCATTTCTACATACGCGTTTCCACCAGTAACTTTAGAAGTTGCTTTAAATTGTACGTTATATTTTAACATCATTGTTTCTCCACTATCTAAACTAATAAGTCCTGTATCTAAAAGTATAGGTATTCTATGATGAAATATAGTATTAGCTGAAGTGCCTGATGCATAACAATTACTAACACCACTCATAGTATTTTGTACAATATTTGTTTGACTTAATAAAAATACATTAGCTGAAGAGTTAGTTAGGGGACTTGCCCCTATAACCGTTCCAACTACATTACTAGTTACTCCACTTTTATCTTGTTTCTCTAAAAATATATCAAAATCAAACTCTATTAAACCGGTATTATTATTTAACCCATCTTTTCCTGGAAAATAAATACCCTCTGTGTCTTTTTTTACTGTTTCACCTTCTGTTAACCCTTTTTCAATTATAGACGAATTTATTAATCTTTTTAATTCATATTCTGTCGAAGGGTATGAGATTGATGAGGTGTTACCTGAAAGATAATTTGTGGTTAGATACTCACACCACTTGGTGTCTGTGTATTTAATATCTAAATAAGCATTATATTGAAAGTTATAGTTTCCTCCGCTTAAACTTTTATAAATCATATAGTTTGTAGGGTCGCCGCTTTGTATAATCATTGCCCCTGAACCTGAAGAGGTTCCAGTTTGTGCTGATAAACTTTGCCAAGAATTAAAAGGTACCCAACTTGGTGAAGTTACCCCCACAAAAGGTCTGTGTTCTATTCTATGAGTATTGTTTATAGGGATAGCTATTCCTGTTGTTGGGGAGGTAGCCGCTGTAAGCCCTGAACCTGAAAAATATATATCATAAGTGTTTGCCCCACTTGTAACTCCTGAAGTATAAGCTGTATAAGTGGTGCCCGCACTAAAAGATTCTTTAAATGTAGAAAAGGTGGTACTAAACCAATCATTTCTTAAATCATATATTGGAGCATAGTATTTGTTCTCACAAGTCCAACACTTTTCTAACCCTAGTTGTAGTTGGTATTTTCTACATACGTCAGCACAACTTTCACCTTTTTTGGGGCTAACTATTGCTGTTTGTAATTTTTCAGAAGCACCATCTGAATATTTACAAGAACATTGATTTTCCTTGTACTTTATATTTTTTTCAATATATTCATTAACTAGTGTTCTTTTTGATGGACAAATTGTTAAACTTTTCAAAATTGGTGTTCCGGCATAATATTGTATTTTCAAATCATTAAAAAAGTCATTATTTGTCCTATTTACCCAATCTTTAATATTGTTATATGTTTTTGCTTTTGTTTTAGTTTGTACATTATCATACTGATTAGTAACATCCCCTGGATAAGTTTCTAATCCTGCTATTTGTGTTTCTTTTAAAGTTTGTTCAAAATTATTAAAATGTGAATTACTATAAAAACCAATGTCTAAACAACTATCTAATTCTGTAAAAAATATATTATCTCTTAGTTCTTCTACCCAACTTAAAGGGTATTTTTTTACACCTCTGTCAAAATATGGTGAAGAAGCTTTTATTTCATTACCTTCTAATTTTCTGGAAATGTTATATGGTATTTCTTTAACACTATTTTGTAAAAAATCACCTAAATTAATTTTATAGTCTTCTATGTTTTTCACAATAAAAACTTCTGAAGATTTTAAATAGTAATCAGTATATTGTTGGTTTAACGAGTTAAAATATTCAAGATAATTAAATTTAACTTGGCCTAGTTCTAGGTCTTTAGTTGTCATTTTCACATAACTAGTAGGAGCCTTACTTAATGTTTTAATTCTTGTAGGTTCTAATAATGTTACTTTGTCTATATTTCCAGTTTTATCTTTAAAATATTTTTTTACTGTGTTTCGTTTCGGGTGTGGTAAATTTAATTTAAAAAACATACTTGTTACGGGACCTGTTGTACTAAAAAGTCTTAGGTCAACGTCAAACCCTAATGTACTATAATTTTTATAAGTCTTCATATTGGGGAGTAGCATCTCAATCTGATGATTTTTACCATTTTTAGGGGGTGAAAAACTTCGTAGTGCAGCTTCCTTACCTGGAGAAAAAATTTCTTTTGTAGACAATAAAGACTTATCCCTATCTTTACCCACTTGTTTTAAAGAAAGTGTTCTATAATTTTCTCTATTTAATTTTAAAATAAAATCTGACTTAAATGGTAGTTTGGTGATTTTATTTTCAGATATTTTAAAGTCTTCTGATTTAAAATATAGAAACCCTTCTATTAAATTTTTTCCTTTATAACTAATGTATAATTGTACCGGTTTAGACACGTCATAATCCATCGTTATAAAAAGTGTTTTATTAAGTTTTTTACCAAATTGTAATCCTGTGGCATAAACTTTAACTTGTAGTGTTTCTGTAATTTGTCTTAAATCAACATTTTTACTATATTTTACTACTTCATTAAGATTCTTTATATTTTTTTCTACCGCGTCCATTATATATTATTTTGACTAAGTTCTTTTCCTAAATCATACTTATAACCCCAAGGTTCTTTTTTATTTTTACTTAATGGTAAAGTTCTTTTTACTCTAAACATAATATCATTATTCAGTGTACTGAGTATATCGTAAGCTCCATTTATTTTTGAATCGTTACTAGCAAATCTTTCTGTAATTACATTTATACTATTATTAACTCCTGGATTTGAGGTGGTAGCTGATGTACCATTATAATCTATAAATGAAGGCCACACAGACTTACATGTGGCACTTAGTGGTCTCATTTGTAACACCATGCTATTTTCTGGTAAGGAACAACATGTACATGGTTTAGTAATGGTC
>Ga0080013_1003086_pt1 | contig 18167 bp, 29 predicted proteins | sample ETNvirenome_6_85_FD_69236 | JGI IMG/M metagenome (GOLD analysis project Ga0080013, IMG submission 69236) | Marine viral communities from the Pacific Ocean - ETNP_6_85 (SPADES assembly) (version 2) | ecosystem: Environmental > Aquatic > Marine > Oceanic | place: Pacific Ocean | collected 2013-06-19 | reverse complement strand
GATTTGCCGAAGAAAATGTAGAAGCAGCTCTTTCTCGGGCAGGGAAGTTTTCCGCAGGAAAGATTGAGACCGAGAGCGAGGATGAGGCATGGAACGATATCTTCGACGAACTAACGGATTTGAATATCGTCACACGTCGTGACATTGGCCAAACTCTTGTGGATTACGATATGAATTCTCCTGTCAATATGCAACATGCAATATCACATCTTCGCGATGTAGGGGTCGCAATCAGATAATCCCCTCGTGTAAGAATCTCCACAGCATGGTATAATGATCATGGAGGCGGGAACTGAGTGACAAGTGAGGTGATCTCATGCGAGTAGCATTTGATGTTCATGGTGTTCTGGATTCCCTTGACTATTTCCGAAAGCTCCTCCGTGGGCACTACTTGGCAGGTGATGAGGTGTTCATCATCTCAGGCCAGAAGTTTGATGAGAATGTTGCAGCCGGATTGGCCAAGCACAATCTGACATATCATCGGTATGTGTCAATCGTGGAGTGGCTTGACAAGGCCGGTCTACCAGTTGAGTGGAAAGATGGCTTGCCAATTGCACCGGCGTTTGACTGGGATACTGCCAAGGCCGAGATTTGTGAACACTACGACATCGACATTATGTTTGATGACTCGCCGGTTTATGGCAAGTTCTTTGGTGAAGACCACCCGACGCTGTATGTTCAGATCCTCAACCCGACTCGAAAGAAATATATCGTGCGGCAAGAAGATTTGCGCCATGGATGACCGCGTATACAACTCAGGTAGACGTGGTATAATTACACTAAGGAGGCACGGGGCCTCCAGACAGGCCGGGAGGTCACAACAGCAAGAACTTTGGGGTCGCAGCCGGGAGGCACTAGGTCGATCACATATGTTCGCAAGGAGCTAGAAAGGAATGAAAGAAAAACATGGTGAGATTGGAGTTGTAATCGGGAGATTCCAGATTCCAGAACTACATGAAGGACACATCCAGGTCTTGGATGAGGTCCACAGCAAGCATAACAAGGTGATCATCTTTCTTGGAATCACCCCGGTGCTTGGAACCAAACGTAATCCCCTTGATTTTGATTCGCGGAAGAAAATGGTGCAGGAGACTTATCCTGACGCCATTGTCCTGCCAATCTCAGACAAACCCAGTGACAAAGACTGGTCCAAAAATCTGGACCGGAAAATTCGTGAGGTGTGTCCCACCGGCAAGGTGGTCCTTTACGGGTCGCGAGACAGCTTCATGAAAGCCTACTGGGGATCCTTCCCAACTGTTGAGCTGGAACAGAAGGTCTACGTCAGCGGCAGTCAGATTCGCCGAGAGGCAGCATTGAAAGCAAACGGCTCCATCGATTTCCGTCGGGGAGTTATCTACAGCGCCTTCAACCGTTATCCCACCGCATTTGGCACCGTCGATGTGGCAGTTGTTAACCCAAAGACAAACGAAGTTTTGATGGGTCGCAAGGCCAATCAACCCGGGCTTCGATTCCCGGGCGGTTTCCTCAATCCTGGTGAGAGCCATGAGGATGCAGCTCACCGCGAACTCCGCGAGGAGACCGGTGGCAACCTAAACGTCGGGCCAAAACTCGATTACGTAGGTTCCTTTGCTGTGGATGACTGGCGATACCGAAGTGAGGATGACAAAATCACCACAGTTCTTTATCAGGCTTGCTACCTGTGGGGACCAATCAAGGCATCTGACGATTTGGATGAAGTGGTGTGGGTGAAGATGGAGAAGCTGGTTGGCTCCGGCCAATCGCGGGTTGTTCCGGAGCACTGGAAGCTTCTGGATGCGCTGCTCGCTCATAACAACGTTGATACCAAGGAGACCAAGTAACATGAAGATTTACAACGCAATCGATCCGAAAAACATCATTCTACTAAGTGATTCATATAAGTGCAGTCACGCTCACCAGTACCCCAAAGGCACGGAGGTGGTTTACTCCTACTTCGAGAGCCGAGGAGGGGATTTCCCGGAGGTGACGTTCTTCGGTCTCCAGTACTTCATTCAGGAATATCTGGAAGGCATCGTGGTCTCCCCCAAGCGCATCGAAGAGGCAGCGGATATTCTTCCTGCCCATTTCGGTCCGGGCTTTGAGTTCCCTCGTGAGCGCTGGGAATACATTTACAACGAGCATGGCGGCCGTCTGCCTGTCAAGATCAAGGCGGTCCGCGAGGGAACTGCGGTTGGCACCCACAATGTGATGCTGACCATCGAGAATACTGATCCCAAGTGCTGGTGGTTGACCAACTACCTCGAGACACTCCTGGTTCAGGTCTGGTACCCAAGCACGGTGGCAAGCAATAGCAAGGCATGCCGTGACATCATCCAGCACTATCTGGAGAAGACCGGCGACCCAGCTGGCATCGACTTCAAGCTGCATGACTTCGGTTATCGTGGCAGCACGTCGCCGGAAAGCGCTGGAATTGGTGGGTGCTCCCACTTGGTCAGCTTCATGGGGACCGACACCCTGGCTGCAACCATTCTGGCTCGCAATCACTACAGCTGCAACATGGCAGGATTCAGTATCCCGGCCAGTGAGCACTCCACCATCACGTCCTGGGGACGGGAAAACGAAGTGGATGCCTTCAAGAACATGCTCGAGCTCTACCCGACCGGCCTTGTGGCCTGCGTTTCGGACAGCTTCGACATCTACAAGGCGTGCTCCGACCTGTGGGGCAAAGAGTTGCGAGAGCAGATTCTGAATCGTGACGGCACCTTGGTCGTTCGGCCTGACAGCGGAGACCCCGTCACGGTTCTTCTGAAGTGTCTGGAGCTCCTCGGCAAGGCGTTTGGATATACCACCAACGTCAAGGGTTACAAGGTCTTGGACCCACACGTGCGGATCATCCAGGGAGACGGGATCGATCGCAAGGCGATTGAAGACATTCTCAAGGCGATCACCGATGAAGGTTGGTCGGCTGACAACTTGGCTTTCGGCAGCGGAGGTTCGCTCCTCCAGCGCCATCATCGAGATACTTGTCGCTTTGCCTTCAAGTGCTCCTGGGTCCAGGTCAACGGTGAGGGTCGTGATGTCTACAAGGACCCAATCACCAGCAAAGGCAAGAAGTCGAAACCAGGACGACTGTCCCTCGTAAAAACGGATGATGGTTACATTACGGTTCCGGAAACTGAGGCCGGCGACAACGACTGCCTTGAGGAAGTCTTCAAGAATGGCTACTTGAAGCGCAGTCAGACTCTGGATGAGATTCGGGAAATCTCGCACGGGAGCTAAGATGAATGATGTGGCAATTATTGTTGTGATTGGGTTGATCCTTTTGTGGGTCGGTTACATGTCCTGGAAAAACAAAAAAGACGGAGATGACAAATGGAAGTAGGGGACTTGGTTGTCATGATCAACCACAAGGAAAGTGACTGGCGGGCTGACCCGCCCAAAAGGGTGATGATGACTGGGTTGATCACACGCCCGACAATGTGTACCCCGATGAACAACCGCCTGGAGCCCGGAGATCCGGTCCCGGGCTGGGAGGTTATGTGCGAGTTAGGAATGCTCAAGCGCCAGGAGAAGGCACTGCGTGTGGTTGGTGAAACCCCTGAGCATATCCAAGAGTTGATCCGGGCTCGGGACATGGCTGACAAGAAGATTCAATCATGGAAGAAGAACAATCTGGAAACGTAGCTGACGAGTAGATCGTTTATTTGGGACAGACGATCGGTGCGTCAGGTGCAGTTGAAGCAAACGTGAAATATACCTGGGATCCGAGCATCGATAAGTTCGTCTAAGAAGAAGGAGACAAGATGAGTCACAACAACGGATCGAAATGGGAACCCAGCGTGATGATTTGGACCGCGAGTTGGACCAGATCGTTTGTAAAAATGGGCAGCGCCTGATTAGAATTACTGATAGGTGTTACCGATATCGACGGGATGAAATGACAGAGAAAGTCTCAGATCTTGTTGATGATGATACGTGGACAGGCGTCAAATATATCGGAAAGCTTTTCGAAAAAGCAGGTGTGTGTTAATGGATTTACGAAATTGTGACTGTATGGATCTTCTGAAGTCGCTTGACGATGAGTCAGTTGATCTAATCATTGCGGATCCCCCGTATTTTGAAATCCTCAAAGACGACTGGGACAACCAGTGGCAGGGCGAAGCTCACTACCTCGACTGGTGCCGGGAATGGACCGCAGAAGTCACCAGGGTGTTGCGCATGGGCCGGTGTTTCTATGTATGGGGGACAACCAAGGCTGACACTTTCCTACGCTACAAGTTAGACGTGCTGAATCAGACACCTGGACTGACATATCAGTCGTGGATTATATGGCACTATGATTGGGGGGGACGAACCAAAAAGAATTTTCCTCGGAAGCATGAAGATCTGTTGATGTACTCCAAAGGTGAGAATTTCTTGTTCAACCCGGATTCGGTTCGTGTTCCGTACAAGATGAAAAAGAACATCCGCGCAGGTGCCACGAACAACCCAAAAGGAAAGGTACCCACCGATGTTTGGCAGAAAAACAATCACACGACGTCTAAGGAATATGCAGGATGGCATTCTGCACAGAAGCCTATCGAGTTGCTTGAACGGATCGTACTCGCCAACACAAATCCAGGCGATACTGTTCTGGATTTCTTTTCTGGGAGCGGATCAACGGCTATTGCGGCGCTTCGAAATGGAAGGGAATTCATCGGCTGTGAATCTGATTTCTATTATCATAAGCGTTCGCTAAATCGAATCAAAGAATTAACATGAAAGTGGGTGACATTGTTAAGTGCTGGGGTGCCGAACCCAAAAAGATTCTTGCAATTATCATAAAGATTGATGATCCTTCCAGTTCTTATTGGACCATGGATGAAAATGGAGACATAGGAATATTTGGACCTTACGAACTCGATCTTGTTTATGCTTCGTGAACAATCTCGTCAAACAATCTATAATGTCTGCATGAACGAATACCCAGACATCGACATCGTCACAACTTGGGGCCCACCACCGGAAACCTACAACGGCCAGCCGGTTTTGTATCGAGGCACATTGCACCATCATGCTGATCGTACCGATTTGCTGCCAGGCGTTTACTTCACATATCCGTCGGGGTCGCTTTACACCTATGTCGAGAATGGGAAGTATGTTTCAATGTGGACACAGATTCACGGATGGACGGACATAACAATATGAGTGCTGAATTGAAAGAAGACACTTTTGCTGTATGGTTTGATGAGAAGATCCGAGGTGCCAATCTTCATACATTTCAAGAAGATAATGCCCGAGAGTATTACGAGTTGATAGATAAACATGTTTGATTCGTCACCCCCACCCAAAATCTACAACGGTCAGCCCTCACTATTTCACGGTGAGTTTCATTGGAGCAATCCACCCAAGGAACTTGCAGAAGGAATTTGGTTGGCACACGCAACCGGCTCTGGTTATGTTCATGTCAATGCTAATGGTGAGGTTGACAATTGGTGGTCCACATGTTATGAGCCCATTGAGGACTGGAAGCCGCCAGAAGCATTGAAAGTATCGCTAGCGAACATGCGGCATGGCAACGGAGTTTTTCTGGAGGGTGGCCCATACGTTCATGTTAATGAAGCAGGGCTAGTTGCCTACAATGTAATGACAGCATGGAGGCGGCCGGAAAACCAGAACCCAAAATTCAAAAAGGGTGATCTCGTCAAGAAGCGCAAGAAGCGCTAGCGGGTATCAGGAGATCGATGCAGCCCGGCGACATGGTCAGATTCATAACTGAGTGGAACGAGGCTTACGCAACCGGTCGCTATCGGTATGAAGGTATCGAATGGCGCCTCGGCATATTGATCTCGAGACGATTCAACGTCGCGGAGATTCTGGCCGACGGCGAAGTGGTGACCGTTTCCGTGGGACAAGTGCAAAAGGCTGGTAAGCGGGACGGCCTGGTGAAGGGAGATGAAAAGAAAACCTCCCAAATTTAAGCCGGGCGATCTGGCGATGTGGATGCGAAGTTCACCGCAGCGCGCGCACGCTTTGGCCCCTGAGAGCGGTACGCCCTGTGTGATTCTCAGGGAACTTTCTGACGAGGAAGCTAGGTCCGAGGGCGTTGTCCGGTGGTCGACCCGAAACGTGCGAATGGTTGAGGTGCTGATGAACGGGAAAATATTAGTTGTCAAGGAGAAGTTCCTGGTGCACATCAATGAAATGAACGACGGGGAATTCAAAAATGGGATGTGACATTCATGGATACTGGGAAGTCAGGGTTCACACCGGTGACTGGATGGCAATAAAGCATCTTGATAACACGCGTGACTACCTGTGGTTCGGTATCATCGCCGGTGTTCGGCATCCGGTGGAATGGGATGTGACATCAGCCCCGTGGGGCAGGGGGTTTCCCAGCGATGTCTCGAGTGCTTGGTCTGAGTACAGCAAAGACAGTAAACTTCATAGTGCGACTTGGCTCACGCCGCCAGAGGTTCGCCGAGCCAACGAGATTTATAAAAAAGAGACAGACAGTCACTTCATGACGCCGCGGCGTTATTGGCAAGCTCAGCCTGGCCCTGAAGATGTGCCAGGACCAACGACTTTCGTTGAGAAGCTTTACTTGGGATACAACTGGGACAGCTGGGACTCACCGGATATTACGTTACCATGGTGTGGGACCGTGTCGGACCTGATCTGTAAGGATCGACCCTTCGAGGAGTGCATTCGGTTAGTGGTGGGTTTTGACAGCTGAGAAAATGGTGGAAGGAAATTCATCGGCTGTGAATCTGATTTCTATTATCATAAGCGTTCGCTAAATCGAATCAAAGAATTAAACCGCTCATAATTTGTAAATCTCTTCTGCCGCTGATATAATATCAGTATACCCGGGAATCGCCTGATGTAGGGATTCCACGGAAAACACATAACTCGCTTATCAAAAGGAGAACAAAGTGGGAAAAACTATCGGAATTGATTTAGGAACCACCAACTCGTGTGTCGCCGTCATGGAGGGCGATTCACCCAAGGTCGTTGTCAACGAAGAGGGAAACCGCACCACACCATCTGTGGTGGGATTTGGAGACGACGGTTCCACACTGGTGGGAACCGTGGCCCTTAGGGCAGCCGTCGTCAAGCCAAAGGAAACAATTTACTCTGTCAAGCGGATTATCGGGTCCAAGTACGACGAGGTCGCTGAAGCAGTCAATGCGATGCCGTACGATGTGGAAAGGTCACCGACCGGCGATGCACAGATCTTAGTGAAAGGCAAGAAGTATTCGCCGCCTGAAATCAGTGCCAAGGTTCTTCTCAAGCTCAAAAGGGCAGCAGAGAAATACCTGGGTGAAACTGTCACCGATGCTGTGATCACAGTGCCTGCGTACTTCAACGACAGCCAGCGACAGGCCACCAAGGACGCCGGAAAAATTGCCGGCCTAGACGTCAAGAGGATCATCAACGAGCCGACCGCCGCTGCAATGGCGTACGGTCTCAGCAAGACCAGCGATGAGCTGATTGCCGTTTACGACTTTGGCGGCGGAACTTTTGACGTGTCGGTGCTCGAAGTATCGAACGACGTCATAGAAGTGTTGTCCACATCGGGTGACACCCGTCTCGGCGGCGACAACATCGATGAACTGGTCATCGATTTTCTGGTGAAAGAATTCAAGAAGGACACAGGAATCGACGTGTCCAAGGACGCCACCGCCCGTCAGAGATTGAAGGAAGCGGCCGAAAAGGCCAAGAAGGAACTGAGTTCGGCAGTGGAGACTGAGGTCAATCTGCCCTTCCTGACTGCCGATGCCACCGGCCCCAAGCATTTGACCACCAAGTTGTCTCGGGCCAAATTTGAGTCGATGATCGATACCCTCGTCAAAAAGACGTTCAGCTCCTGCAAGCAGGCGTTGGAAGATGCTAAGAAAAAACCAGAGGACATCGATCAAGTTCTTCTCGTGGGTGGGTCGACGAGAATTCCCATGGTCGTTGAGGAAGTGAACAAGTTCTTCAAGAAGAAGCCACACCAGGGAGTCAATCCGGACGAGGTGGTCGCCCTCGGTGCAGCAGTTCAGGGCGGAATTCTTTCCGGAGATGTGCACAGCATGCTGCTTTTGGATGTGACCCCTTTGAGCTTGGGCATTGAGACCCTGGGTCGGGTCACCACCGTGTTGATCCCCAGGAACACCACAGTTCCGGTGCGCAAGTCCGAGGTTTTCTCTACAGCCGAGAACGGCCAGACTGCAGTGGATATTCATGTGCTGCAGGGCGAGAGGCAGATGGCTCCCGACAATCGTTCGCTTGGAAAGTTCCAGCTGACCGGTCTTCCTCCGGCTCCACGTGGTGTCCCACAGGTCGAAGTGTCGTTCAACATTGATGTCAACGGTATCCTGAGCGTCTCAGCGAAGGATAAGGCCACCGGCAAGGAACAGCAGATCACCATCACCAGTGCTTCTGGCTTGAATTCTGATGAAATCGATCGGATGGTGCGAGAGGCGAAGGACAACGAGGACGACGATCGACTCAAGAAGGAGATGGTTGAAGTTCGAAACAAGCTCGACTCTCTGGTGTACCAGACGGAAAAATCTCTTATGGAGATGGACGGCAAAATTTCTGCCGGCGACAAGTCTGCAGTCGAAGGAGCGTTATCAGCTGCCAAAGCGGCACTTGAATCTGAGGACAAGAGTTCAATTGTTGATGCGATAACGGTGCTGGAGTCAGCCCTTCACGGGATGGCAAAGACGATGTACGAATCTGCGACAGTTCCGGAAGACCATTCGAGTGATACTTTTTACAATGATAGCAATGCTGATAGTGATATCATCGATGCAGAATTTGTGAGTGCATGAATTTGAAAAAATTGAAGGAAGGGGAAATCCGATGGCCGTGATGAGAGCCCAGGACAGATGAAAAACCTGGCACATGTTTGCACGAAAATGGCGGGATCGTGAAGTTCACAAAAAACAAAGATTACAAACATCCAAATGTTGCGCAAATTAGGGTAATCAATGCCGCCGCCTGATAACGATGTTCGTCCAGGCGACTTGGTCAGGATTTGGCAGTCCATTCCGCTTAACAAGATAGGCCAGGCATACGGCAAACATGTCGGTGAGGGATTGCTTCTTGATTCATATGTCAACCAACCAACCGACAGTGCCGGCGCCTATTTCAACTTCTATGAGGTCTTGTGGGATGGGAACATTCGACAACTCAATGGTCTGGACTACTCTCTTGTGCGTATCAATGACGTGTAAGATGTCCTAAAGCATGGTATAATTACTCAAGGAGGAGCCATATGCTACATCACAAATCTAAAATCTTCTGCGACATGGACGGCGTTCTGGTCGATTTTCTCGGAGGTGCCAGTTCGCAACTCAATGAATTTCTACGACACACCAAAGAGAACGGCTATCCTGAAGGTCGAAAATGGGCCAAGGCATATCGACGAATTGTCAGGGATAGGCTGACGGATTTCCAGATTATGTCTGAGGAGGATCTTCGGATTCCAGCAATTCGGACGCTGATGTTTCTGTTGATCGCTAAGAATCCAGGTATATACTTCAGGGATCTCGATCCTATGGATGACGGGATTAATCAGCTTTGGCCGTTCCTGGTTGCGGCAAAGCGTAAGGCTTCTCTTCTTACGGCAGGCGTTCCGGGGGATCCCGAGAAGATGTCTGCTAAGGATGGAAAAACGAAGTGGGCAAGGCTGCACCTTAATCCACAACCCCGACGGATAATCGTCGTGCCGGCTGTAACGAAACGCCAGTTCGCGATTGAGGGTGGATATCCCAACATCCTGATCGACGATAAATTGCGAACGATTGAGCAATGGAATGAGGATGGAGGCATTGGTCTTCTGCATATTCCTGGTCGGAGCGATCTAACGATCCAAAATCTTAAGAAGCTTGGGGTGTGATTCCATATTTAGCCTAAACAGGAACGAACATGAAAGTAACAGAAAGCAAGATACGGAAAGTGGTCAAAGGCATGATCAACGAGCAGTACAACTCGGGATTCGGTTCAGGATTCGGTGATCTCTATTCACACAGAGACACGCCTGTGCTTGAAGAAGGCATTGATGGAATCAAGATCGGAGAGGTATCAGCTAACATCGGCGATGACTATCGTTTCAACCAGTGGATGAAGGTCTTCTATCATCGTGAAGATGACTCTGTAACAGTTCAGCTGACAGAGACCGGCGCCGTGGGTGGAAGTGATGGTCCGGGAACTGCAACCAGTCGAAGCGTGATTGGACAAGCTCATCTGCCGTCAGGCGTCAAAGCCGGAAAACTTGCAGCAACTGTTCGGAATATGATTTCTTCGAATGGCGACACCATCGCACAATACGGAAAGCCTACCAAAAACTTTGTGTGGGGAAGACCAGGCCGATCAGGTGGGCAAAACGGACTAAGCGTTCGTGCGGTAAAATATGCCCTTGATTGGGTTCGATCTAAGTGAACATTTTGTGATCGAGTGATATACTTATCAACAGGTGGCTGCGCGCTGCCAATCCATGGGGATGTAAAGGTTTCGACTGGGCGGATGAAATTGAGTGTGCAGGACAGAGGGCAGCGTGGCTCTGTAAAAACGCTGGAATTTATAATTGCAAACGATAACGTTGAGTTTGATTACGCCCAAGCGGCCTAATCATGGGGTCTTCGAGGACCTTAATACCCAATCTCGAATGGACGATAGGCTACGTCAAGAGGATTAGCCATGGTTCGAATGGTTACCCCGTTTGTAGCGGGTGGATCTTAGTGTTCGTGATGAGACGGCTGGGTTTACGAACTGACTTGCTGGTGGTAAAGAACCAGATAATCCTGTGAATGACATGAAATGGACACGTTTAGGACGCGGCTTCGATGCCGCCATCTCCACTACTTGAAAACTTAGTTCAATTTTCTGTATATCCACCATACTTAGATATGGAAGATTTGCTATGTATTCATGTGAGAAGTGCGCGCTGCTGAAGGCGGTCGTGACGCAAAAGATCTGGTCAAGGTCTTGATCATTCGGGAGGCAGAGATAGATGTCTGACATACTTGTCAAGATGGCCGAACAAGCGTTGGCTGAACAGATCGAACGGATAATGGCAACGCCTGCTGGCTCTGATGTCGCTAAGGCTAATCAACACCTGCTTGCCCTCGGTGACGGGTTCGGCGTGGGTGCTGGGCTGTTAAGCTGTGCGGGGGCTCTATACTATGTGCTGGACTGCACGCTGGCGGTGGCCGGGACGTATGAGTGCGCTGTCAGCTTCAACGCATCGGGATTCAGTTGGGATTTCGGTGCGTTCACAGCGCCAGTGGCCGGGACATTCTTGGTGAACCCAAAAACCGTTGCGGGCAAGTGTCACTTCACCTGCGTTGCGGTGGACGTTGTCGAGGGCATGGTGACCTTTTCGCTGTTCAGCACGCACGGGAAGTTGTATGGAACCTTTGTCGGTGTCACTGAGGGTGCCGACATGGCCGACATTAGCGGAACAGGCACGTTGAGCGTGTCGTGAGCATGTTAGAAAGGAGCCCGACAGGGGCACAACCGATGTTAAAGGAGAGACTGATGAGAGTATTTTTAAAGGAGAGACTGATGAGAGTATTTATGATTTTGATGGTTGGTTTGAGTTTTATGTTGATTTCGTGCAGCGAACAGAAAGCACCCGCAGCACCCGCAGCACCCGCAGCACCCGCAGCACCCGCAGCACCCGCAGCCGAGGCGACCCGCTTTGACAAGATCGTCATGCACCTTGGCGAGTGCAAGAAAGAGCCCGCCTGCAAGGCAAAGCTCACTGCGCCGGGGTCGTTGCTCATGGGCTGCGCTTGGTGGCAGACAGCCTATTGCAGCGCGGCGACCGCTGCCGCTGCCACCGCTTGTGTGGTGACCGAGGGCGAGGCGTGCCTGCCAGCGATTGAACTGGTCAAGAGCATGGGGTGCTGTGATTGTCTGCCCGCCGGGTTCACACGGGATATGTGCAAAGACCTCCCCTAGTTTGCTTGAAGTAGTGCGTCGGCACTGTAGAGGCTCAGATGGAGCTTGAGTACTTAACGTACCAACCCATTCGAAGGGGCGGTAAGGTTGTGTCATTTCAAGTTGAAGATAGCGAGACGCCATGGGGCACAATGCCACTAGGGCACTCAACTTTCGTGGTCGACGAGCAATGGGCGAAACAGCACGGAACGACAATCGATAAGATTATCAGCGTTCTGGAGAAGGGCGGCGCGACGCTCAGAAAGAGACGCAAGCCCGTTAAGTACTCGGCGCCGTATTACGACTAGCGGAGCAATTATGAAAATCACGCGCAAAGGATAGGAAAAAGCAGGTGGGTTCCAGGATGCGTGGTGATAAGCGACGAACAATTCGGCAGCAAGATGGGAGTGTTCGAGATCATGTGACCGGTCGAACCTGGCGCTATGAAAGATATGTCAAAGGCAACTGGTAAGGGATATTTAGTGGTATGAGTTTGTTCTATCACGTTCCGGTTACTTATCGTATCGAATCCGGACCCATCAAAGCCCGACCGCTACATGGCGGGAAATATCGGCGAAGTGAAACAGAAGAACTAAAAAGCGATTTACGGTCAGAAGGTTGGCCGCCGGACTCACCAATTGTCTGGTTGTCTCCAAGAAAACCAGTATCCAAATCGGGACCATGCTACGTAATCGATCCGGATGCCTTGGAGGAAGAGCGTCTCATACCAACATATACTGCAGACGGATACTATCTCCACGTGGGCGACATTCCGGAGACCGCAATTGTTGATACATATGAGCGAAAGGGCTTGCAGGAGCAAATAAGAACCTTGATCAGAGAAGTTACTGGAACTTCAAGTGTCCAAGTTGAGGTTACGCCTAAGGACATGATTACTGCATATCGTGCCGGTCGATTTGAAAAGTCTGACGGGAATCTACGCGGCATCATTTTGGATGATGTTCCCATGTATCGTATTGTCGATGATTTGGGAATGTACATGATAGAGAAATCCCATGGCCGGATTACATCAGGCAACTATTCTGTCAAGTTAGAAAGAAAACATGGAGCTCAGTTCGCTTTTGGGTTAGATGAAGTGGTAAAGTTTGGTATTGGTTATCACAAGCCAAGATGGCGAGTTGGAAAATATGGAGATGGGACAACATATGATCCTGACTATTATCCTGGCAGATTGCAAGGCGGGCTATGGGTTCTTGAAATTAGTCCGCTATATCATCAATTCTTTGCTCTGTCATATCCAGGACGGGATGCATTTGAAGGTCCGGTAAATCCATTTGCAGAGCCTGGTAGCGCAGACTTTGACCAAAAAACTCATGATATGATACTCGACTATATCAAAGACATGTCCGACGAACATCATGATGAACTTGAACAGCATCTCAAATCTCTCAACCTTCGATTGAAGAAGTCAGCGGCCGACACATCACTGGGTTTCTCCATTCACGCTCGAACAACAGATGTGAACAAAGTCTTCAAGGTTACTCTGGATCCGACAGGTGGGTATAATCTAAAGGCAATGACAATTGAAGAGGCACAAGCAGAAATCAAAACAAATCCGATTAATCGACAAGCAGATCATATGCCAATTCGACCAAAGATTGCACGGCCGCTGTACGCTGAAGCAGTGTTGGAAAAGCGCATTCTCTATCATGTTCCGGTCACCTATCGAATTGAACCAGGCCCCATCAAGGCCAGACCTCTCCATTCCGGCAAAGGTCGGCGGAGTGAGACCGAAGAGCTGAAGAGAGATCTGCAGGAAGAAGGTTTCCCGCCGGATTCCCCCGTCGTGTGGCTGTCTCCCGAGCCTATTTCGAAGTTGGGCCCGTGGTATGTCATTGATTGGCAGGCACTGGACGAGGATCGGCTCATTCCGACTTTTCAAACTGGTGGGTATTTCATTCATGTCGGTGATATCCCCGAGAGTGCCATTATTAATACACACGAACGCGACGGCCTGTTACGTGAATACTTAAAGGAATTGATGGCAAGCCTCTAAGTGCGTGCCTCGTGTTGGAGAAGATAGATGACGATCGACAAGAATCGAGCGATGATAATTGCGACATCAATAACAGCGGTCGCCGGTCTTCTCACCGCGCTTGTCAACAGGTTCGACCCCAGCGAGCCGACCGCGGTCAGCGGTTATGAGGCGACCAGCGAGGTGGTCACCGAACTTGATGAGGACATGGAGGATCTGAACGCCCGGGTGAAATTTCTGGAGCAGATCATGATGAAGAAAAACTCTGGAAGCTCCGCCTCGGCTCGAACGAACGCGCGCAGGAACAAAGATCGAAAGAAGCGAAAGCGGAAGCGATTGCCGTCAATTGACGTGCTACAACAAAAGAGAGACCGATGATGAGATCGTTGCGCCAGTACATCAGACAGCTGATCCGGGAAGAGACTCACGTTTTCCACGGCTATAAGTTTGGGCCAGATAAGGTGGGTCTTCCGGGCCCAGAATTTGACGATGCGGATACAGTGACTGACGAAGATGTTGAGGACGCTGCCAAGTGGCTGGAGGATAACGACCCCACCGAGCTGGTGGCATTTAGCAGGGGATCAGCGGTTCTGCACCAGATGATGAGTGACAAGCCCGGTGTCAAAGTACCCTCAGTCACCTACGTCTCACCGGCTGCCCTTCGAAAGTGGACCAAGGCTCCAGTGCCGCCAGTTCCCGGTGGGAGCAAAGTGGTCCACTCGATGGGCGATAACATCGTGCCCCTCAAACAAGGGTGCCAGATTGCTGTGCAGTCAGGTGCAGAGATGGTGGTTGTTCCCGGAATGGGTGACGGCAGGGATCACATCAAAGCTCTGAAGTATAAGGGAGGCGGAGGAACTGGGGTCGACGCTGCAGCGTGCGCGAACGATCCTGAGCTGCCGGACTGGGGTGACTCAGGAAACGCTAGCGATGAGGAACTTGAGGCACAGATAAAACGGGCTGAGGAGCTGATGAGCGAAGTGAACCTTCTCCGCGAGTACATAAGACGGCTGTTGGAATGTGGCGAAGAACTGGCCATGCAGCCGATAATGGATCCCCTCTTCAATATGAGGGAGATATGCAAGGAGTTCACGCTCCTCGAGGATCACCTGAACCAGCCGGACATGCAGTGCGAAGATTGCATCAATAAGCATCTGATGAAGTGCGAGGCCCTGGCTGAAGAAGCGATATCGTTGGACAAGGAGAATCAGTACCCATTTATAGTAAAGGTGCCGAATGTAATCAGACGCTGGCACGAGCACGTTTTGAGTGGTGGGTCTTTAGAAGATCTCGCCTCAGCTATCCGACCAGTTCGTAAAAAACTTACACCACTTGTAGTGGATCGATTTGAAACATGAAACTTCTTCGCGAGTACACAAGAGAGCTTTTGACAGAATTGGCGATGCCCAGTATGCAATGGGTGGATACGGAGTTGGGATCGCTTGATCCCGAGACGCTTGATCGAATTTGGGACATGTACACAAATACGTATTTGAGCATGGGAATGGATTTGAGTGCACCGAATGCCACAGGGCTTAAGAAATACAAGGCCGTCTTTTTAATTGATGTCGATGACCCTCCAGACGGAACTCCAGACGCATTCATCATTTACAAACCCACAGCATTTGGGAATAAAATGGCGTTATTGGGCACATGTCAAAAAGATCGATGCATTGGTAGGCGTGCGGCCAAGCGCGCGGTTGTTAAGAAAATGTTCGATTTGCTAAAATCCGGCGGATTTTTCCTTGAAGCCGGGGAAAAAATAGAAGAGATCTTACGATCTTCAAGTGTACCGCCAATATGTGATGAAGAAAAGATAAAAGAGTTTTTGGGTCCGAAATTTGTTAGGTTTTTGGGTGATTGTTACTACCAGAGAAAATTAAAGATGGCTTCAGCGATTGTCACTAAGCGTATCTATGGGAGCTTTGGCTAGACATGAAACTTCTCCGCGAGTACATAAGAAATTTAATACTCGAGCAAGCAGAAACAAGAACTCTTTATCGAGGCTTAAACCTGAGTTTTCACCCCGATATTGCGGATGAAATTAGGCTTAGCGTTTGGGAAGAAGATACACCTCGAGGTGAAGATGAGTTAATAAGCTTATTCAAGGAAAGTCTAGACACCAGAAGCATTGGGGGCAGCTGGTCAATGAATGAACGGGTTGCTCGCACTTTTGCTGGACTGGGTACAACAAGAGTAGATGTTGAAGGGTCACCGGAGCTCCACGTTATTTTGGTCGCGGAGGTACCAAGAAATGTAGGGTACGATCCCACTATGTCTGGGGAAGAATTTATCATGTTCTCTGACGAGTCCGAACAACGAATACCAAAAGGAACGGAGATCAAGCTGTCAAGGATATTGATTTATTCGCCGTCGCCAAAAGATAAGTACGGAGGCGTTTGGTACGATCTTCCAGGCGCATGGAAAATAGGAAAGGTGACGGTGTGAGACTGCTTCGTGAATACATAAGAGCTCTGCTCAATGAAGACCCCATAGGATTCGTTCATGATCTTGCTGCTGCATCAGACGAGTTCGGTGTTCCGGGTGAAGGGTTCTTCTTTGGTGGAAACCCGGGCAAAGGTGGGGGAAAAGCAATCAAGCGTGCATTCAATGCAAATGCAGATCATCAGTGGTTGTCAACTCTAGACACCGTTCACTGGGGATACGTCTCTGGTCTTGAGGAGCTTATTGGAAAGGGAAAAGATGAGCTGTCTACGACAATGTCATTACCCGACGAACCTCTAAGGGGCATGTTTACGACTCCCGCCGGTCTCTGGGTAAAAGGCAGAATTACATTGGCTGCCAATAATCAAGATGAGCTCTTTACTGGCCACTTTAGTGTGTCTTCTGACCCAGCAAGGGTCCATCAAGCAAAATCCTCAGGAATAAATAAGCTGCCACGTGTTTCAAAAGATTACAGCGGGTATGGGAACCTAAAGAGGGACACAGAGCTTGGCAACATCGCGGCTAGAAATATACCGTATGTTTTAGATCAGTCGATGTGGGCCCCTGCCAAAATTAATGAAGCGCTTGTTGACAATTGGAAACCAGTCGGGTTTGTTGTCAATGATAAGTGGAAAGCTGGTGTGGTTGTTGAGATGTTCGGAAAGATGGACCCTGGTGGTGCACCTGGCGCACTTGGAAAACTATTTAGATTATCTAAAGAATTTAATGTACCAATCTACGATATGAACCGCACCAAGCTTTGGAGTCCAGAATGAATCTCCTTCGTGAGTACATAAGAGAGTTGCTTAAAGAAGAAATGTCACAGGCAACTGTGGGGAGTGTTTTAGATGCACTGGATGTAATGAAAGACATCAAAAACAGGCAACAGCGTAAAGAACTTCTGCTGAAGCTTGCAAAGAAATTTGGGTGGGAAATGGTCAAGTTTATTCCGCTCGTAGGGGACGGCATTAAAGCCGTCAAATCTTTGGGAGATCTATACAAGCTAACTAAAGATACCCCAGACGCAAAAGTGAAAAAAGACAATATTGTTTTTGACATGTTGGACATTGACGACAAGTATCAAGAGATGTTAGATGACGAACTTGAAGATTTGTTTGATTCCAAAGTGATTCCAAAGTTAAAAAGCATGCCTCGGGATGCAGATCTTCCTGATATGAATGATGTTCTAGAGAAATGGATTAAACAAAAATTTGACAAACGTGGAATACACGGGGCAGATACATGAATCTCCTTCGCGAGTACATAGGACATATACTAAAAGAATCAGCCCATGGTCCGTATCAAATTGATGTTGATGGGTATAACGCCTTTGTAACATTGGACGGAGAACAGATTGGTGTTTTAGAGACTGAGCTATACAATGGCAAGCTGCAAGTCCAATGGGCTGAGGTGAAAGAACCACACCAGCGAAAGGGATTGGGCTCTGCTATGTATGATGCTCTTGAAAAAGAGAAGGGAATGAAACTAACGCATGGCGACATTCGCTCTTCTGTCGGCGCATTAAGGTTATGGAAGAAGAGGCTTGGTGAAACGGATCAATGGATGCTGGATCTGTACATCGATGGGCTCTATAACAGCGAAGGTTACATTCAGGACATTCTCGGTCTTCCATGGAATTCAGAAGATTACACAGACGAGCAGGTCGAAACGATCGCAAGGGAGAATTTAGGGTTATGAAACTCCTGCGGCGATACATAAGAGACCTCCTGATTGAGCAGAATGTCCAAGCCATGGGCATGTGCTTTCCTTTCGCGTACCAGAAAGCGGATGAGTGGTTCGAAGCGCACTTCACAAAAGGTGGCCGAGGCCGTGCACCGAAGCGACACCCAGACCTGAACAACAAGGACAA
>Ga0080013_1003085_pt1 | contig 18169 bp, 52 predicted proteins | sample ETNvirenome_6_85_FD_69236 | JGI IMG/M metagenome (GOLD analysis project Ga0080013, IMG submission 69236) | Marine viral communities from the Pacific Ocean - ETNP_6_85 (SPADES assembly) (version 2) | ecosystem: Environmental > Aquatic > Marine > Oceanic | place: Pacific Ocean | collected 2013-06-19 | reverse complement strand
GGAGGGCTCGGAGCGATGACCTGGGACTGGTTGGTGTTGTACCAGAATGGAGAGCTCCACGGAGTAGGATCAAGGCACTTGCAGGTGATCAATGAGGCCAGTTAAGCCCGATCTCGGACATCTCGTTAAGTTGCGACCCACCTCTTCAGCGTGGAACGATCCTGTTACCCGTCAGGCTCTCGCTGTCGTTGTCGACAAGCGGGGAATTGAAGTGCTCCTGCTGCTTCGTGGGTCACGAAAATGGATCCGACGTGATCAGCTCGTCGTGGTACAATGAATGTGAACGACTTGGTTCGAATTGTGATAGGTCGGATGGATGCACCGTCGTGGACTTCACACAGCCACTTCTTTTCTTTCGTTGGCAGGGAGGGAATTGTGATCGACACTGGAGAAGCGGAGTGGGGAAGTGAATGGTTGCCTACTGCCAGTGTTCTAATCGGCGGCAGGATCGAACACTTTCCAGAGGAAATGATGGAGTTGATCAATGAGGATTGAAAGAGTGAAACGCGGTGACTTGGTGAGACACCCGAAGGGCATGGCAAATGTTTGCGAGAAACAATACTCCGCAGGGATTGTGATTGAGGTGAGACAGCCCAGGAATCCCCCAGGACAGATACAGTGTCTTGTTCTCTGGCACACACTGCCAGGACTAATGCTCTATATGGCTGACCAGCTGGAGGTAGTTAATGAAGCCCGGTGACATCGTGAGGAGGAATGAGATAGCTTGGCATGCATCCCCAAGAGTACACGGGGACCTGGGCGGAATCATAATAGATAAGCTGGAAGGTGAGGACGGATTCTTTAATTACAAGGTGTTCTTTATCGACTGCTGTGAGTGGTTCAGTGACCTCGAACTAGAGGTGATCAGTGAGAGTCGGTGATGTTGTAAAGTTCTCGAGGGAGTACTACAAAGATTCTCCGGGACACGCGTATGTCAAGGATTGGATTGGAATTATTCTTGAGTTCAACATCGGTGCCCCTAGTCTAGACCCTCAGGTTTCACATCATCGAGACAAAGATGAGATAAAGGTATCGTGGTCGATCCTCGGGGAGACACACATCATGACTTATGATGAGTTATGGTGGAATAACCTGGGCTTTGATCCGTTTGAGGTGGTGAGCAGTGAATGTCGGTGACATGGTTCTATGTAATCTCGAGACGCTCGATGAGCCTGAGGATAGGCTGGGCATCCTCCTGAGGCGTCGGTGGAGGCAGGCAACCGTCTACCCCGGTCGTCTTCCAGGAGTGGTCTGGGAGGTCATGATTGACGGAAGGCTGTGTAATATACCAGACAGGATGATGAAGGTGATCAGTGAGGATCGGTGACCTAGTGAGGTGCACGTTCCAGCCCAGTGTCTCACGGGTAGAGAACGACTGTGCCATGCCGATGGAACACCACATCAAGGGAGAGATCGGAATCATTACTGAGATTCGTGATGGACACGAATTCCGTCAGTTCAGCGTGTTATTCACTCACCTCGGGTATACACACTCTCTCTCAGATAGTGGGTTCGAGCTTGTATCCAGGGAGCTATCAGACGAGGACCTTGAGAAGGTCCAGGGTGGAATGTCAGAGAAGTCATTTGATAACTGGAGACGTAGGATCATAAATGAAGGTTGGTGATCTCGTTGTTCGAGCCTACGCATATCACAAGGTTGAGTTTGGAATCATAACAGAGATCCAGCATGACATGGTGCAGACTGCTGCTGACATGATTGGAGAAGATACATCATGGGAAGAGATCACAGTGATTGTCATATGGGCAGACGGATCAAGAACCCGGGAGCTAGACATTGAGCTAGACTTCCTGGAGGACGCGGTGAGCGGTGGGTGGGGATCCTGTGAGTGACATTCACTATGCCATCATTTATGTCATTGCCATTCTCACATTCGCGTGGTGGCTCGAGAACAGAGATAAGTGTGAGACTAAGATAAGGAGATCAAATCCTTACGATCTCATAGACCACCAGGAAAAGATGAGAAGAGAGAGGGAAAAGAAGAATGAAGATCGGTGATCTCGTGATACTAGTACCTGCGCTTGGTGGGTCGAGCAGCAGGATTGGGATCATCGTTGAGATATGCAAGGGATCTTTCGCAAGGATCGGCTACCCTTATCGCAATGAACGTGCCCGTATCATGTGGAATTACTCCGGTGTTCCGGATGGTATCAAGTTTTCGTACGAGACTGAAGACGCTCTCGTGAAGCTGGCAGATGAAAGTCGGTGACCTCGTCATGATGAGATCGTCTGTGACCAGATATAGATTTGGATACGGTCTCGTCACTGATGTAGATATAGGTGACGGTTCAGATCATCACGGTAGTTATCCCGGTTACCGTCGGGTCTTCTTTTATAAGCTCAAAGAGTTATCTCCAAATGGGAAGTGGTGTCAGTCCAGCGCACTTGAGGTGATCAGTGAAGCTCGGTGACCTCGTGAGGCGGGAGGATGAGAGGCTAGGCATCGTGATGTCAGAAGTGTTTGACTTTAGACCCTCGTGGGAGGATGAATATCCAGCTGTTAAGGTGTGGACACGTCACGCCCACACGAATGACTTAGTCTTCGCGTGCTGGCTGCTGGAAGATATAGAGGTGATCAGTGAGAGCAGGTGATCTAGTGAGGATGAAGCGAGTCATGTTCTGGCATCTGAAGAGCAATCCATACATCGATTACACAGATAAGCCCTTCCTCGTGTTGAGTCGTGAAGAGAATACGATCATCCGACTCATGGACACAAGAACTAAGAGAATATTCAGGGCACTCATAGAGAGCTATGATGTTATAAGTTCAGTGAGAGAGTGATATGTATAGACATGGATATATACCAGTGAAGATAGCTGAATCTCAATTGCGTAGAATCATAAGAGAAGAGATGTCACATCTCAGTGAGCAGGCACCCTTGTCGGTCCCAGGGCTCGCCGTCGAGGCATGGATGATCACATCATTCGTAGGTGCTCTTAATCAGCTGAGGATGTATAACAGCTACAAGTCTGATGCAAATATTAGAGGGCTTGACAAGTACTTCCACTTCCTTGCATTCTGTTGGGCAGCTCAGTATCTCCTATCTAAGAAGATTCCGGCCATCATCGTTGAGAGCTTCCTCATTGCAATGGCAGAGGGCAAGGAGCTCACTGACTGGCTAGCGAGGCAGGCTACACATCTTATTCCAAAGGGCACACCGGGTATCGGAGGCTTGGGTGGGAAAGGTGGTGGTGCCGCTTCACGGGAGTGGACAAGAGACCGTGCGACGAATATTGCTGGAATTAATGCAGGCCTCTCTGGAGGAGACTGTTGCCGGCCGGCAATTCAATACGCATTATCTGAACGAGCATCGCAAGTCTGGCGCGTGAGGTCCACCTGGCACTCAGGTGTGGCTGGCTTTGATAGTGACTACGGATGGGCAGTGAAAATGTGGCCTCATCTTTATGGTCCGAACGACATCTTCATCCAGCCGAGGTATCACTGCTCACTCTCTCCAGCTGAGAGAAAGAAGGCATGGGGGCGACGAGGCCGGGGAACGCCTGGTCGTAATGGTCCGGCATGGGGTCTCCGCGGCCCACTTAGTGTAAAGTAGATACACCTCCCGGCGTGCAAGTAGACCGCAGCTGTGGTATAATTGTAACATAACCTGGAAAGGAAACTTTAATGAGCCTAAATGAAATTAGAACTAACCTCGTCAGACTGTCTGATGAAGACCTGAGAGCTCTTAACCGAGATCTCATCGGTGAGCTGAAGGCAAGACGCAGTCTCGAGTCGGTGAGAAAGAGGAACCTCTTCTCAGCCGGAGACCGTGTGACTTGGTCAGGACGTCGGGGAACGTTCGAGGGAATCGTTGAGCGAGTCAAGCGTAAGAAGGCGCTCGTAAAAGTCGGTGTCTCGACCTGGGACGTCCCGCTGAGTATGCTCGAATCCGTGAGCTAGGAATATAGATGAGGGTATTGAAGCAATTCACAATTCGTAAGTATAACGGAGATGACGTGTACAGCTGGGCTGTCTTCAAGAAGACAGACCTGCCCAAGGGACAGAGAGGCATCGTCTTCTACGGCGAGGCCACACCTGTTGTGTGTGGCTGCTCGAGGTCCGAGGCTCGGTATCATTCTGAGAATCTCAACAAGAGGAGCGATGCATAGTGTCATTCAGGCAGAAGGTATACTACTCTAATGATACCGGAAACATGTATGTTTCCAATCGATACATCACTGATGCTCTAGAGAGGGTTAATGCTATCGGAACATGTGATCCATCTGAGAATGATCGGATCTGGTCCGTGGCGTGGGTGACTCCTGCTCAGCAGACATTCGTCGATGGAGGCTTTCTCTTTGATGGCTGCATCATCGAGCGTCACGAACACATGCTCCCCGAGACTGACGAGCAGATCCTCGCAGCGGCAGCATTGAAGAATCACACCCACTAGAAAGATATGATAAGTGAGCAATAAGTCAAGATACGGAATGCCATCTAGGAAGATGCTATCATTCCTCAGTGAGAATCCCGGATCAACATCGGGAGAGATCAGACAGCACCTTCACCGGGGATTCCCTGATATCCAAGAGGTGCTCATGTCGTTTGAATACAGGCGATACAACAGCCACGACGCACCTGTTTGCTGGAGCAAATGCACTCCTCGGTGGAGCTCGAAGGCGACCCTAGCCTGGTATAAGCGACAGGGTAACTATCGAAATATCGTCGTGCACGGTGAGAGGATCAGCCCATCACATGTGTACTCGAGAGGAAAGTTCTCTTATCTTCTCTCTCCATACCACAGTCGAACTCTCTCAGCTGATGCGGCAGGATCACGACACCACCCTGGAGTTGCGAATAGGGATAGCCAGCGGATGTGGTTCTACAGGATGCGTGCTGCAAACAGTCTAGGTGAGGCACGCAAGGGAAGATACATTTACTTTCTCACGCTACAGGGAATGGCGGCAGTCGAGAAGTACGGAGTATAGAGTGGTAGAAGATTACAAGAGGTATAGAGCAGTTGTAGTGGATCGACGATCTTCTCAGTATGAGGGATGGGGAGGACATCGACACTGGCAATACTTTGAGTCTCGTTCTGTTGAGTGCAGGCTTAAGACAGGAGAGGTGTTCAGGCATGGGATCATCCTTGAGGAAGGCTCTAAGGATTCAGATAGAATTAATGAGCTCATGAGACGAATGATGAATGAAAGGGTTCATGAGAGATCGTGTGAGGAGATGAGTGATAATCCCTACTGGGATAAGACTGATAGCGACCTATGGGTTGAATCTCATCATACAGGAAGAATGGGAGCAGGTAACTACAGCTATCGAGCAACTGCATCTTCTGAGAATACGCTGCTTGAGTGGGGTGAAAATCTCATGAAGAACTATCACCCCATGGGATATGGTACGACTGTTAGAACACCTAAGGAGGTAGAGGATGGACTGTGGCAATGCCACGCCTCGCGAGCTGGAAGCTGTGACTGAGTGTCACCTCTTCGACATCATCGACGATGCCACAGGAGAGATATACGAGGAGAATCTCCTCTTTGCTCAGGCTCATATCTGGGCTGCTGAGCAGAGGTGGACAGTCGTTCATTGGCACGGACCTGATCGAGGCTTCCCAGGTGGGATGTACGTGATAGAATCAGATATCGAAGATGACACATCTATCTACAACTTAGTGACATAAGAAAGGAAATCACATGTCAGCTGAAGCGAAAATCAGAGAGATCCTAGAGGATAAGCTCACAGCTGCCCGATGTGGCAGGTACATCATCATCAACCGTGAGAATCCCATCGCCCCCTCAACCCCTAGAGGAGTTCCTCTGATGGTGATCGGTGAGGGAGTAGGATCAAGGCACATCACATACAAGACTGTTCACGGCTGGAGTGAGATCGGGGAGGATGATAGGTATCTTGTCCTCCAGCTTCCGGTGGCGAAAGGTGACCTTTCGCCACCAGGACCATGCTACGCGATGAGATATGATCACTGGCACGATGTCATTCTTGAGGCCGATGAAAGGCTTCTTGATAGCATCTGCGAGGAGATCGCATATGAGTGTGACAGCGACGACGAAGAATGCTGGTGAGCTACAGGCGTGCAAATTGATACCAGCTGTGGTATAATGTAGGTGCGGGATACATCCCACAGGAGATAATATCGTGAGTTCACTACGAAGATCAAGAGCAACCGTGCTCAGAAAGCGAAGGCGGCGAGAGTCTATGATACCAGTTCAGGAATATGTGATCATCGAGAGGTACAGGATGGATTCGTCCACCGCGTACGACTGCGACGAGGGCCAGCTACAGGTCCTGATCGGAGAATTCGGTGAGGAGGAGCCCATCATCGACGCGATGAATGTGCTGAGTGGAGCTAGCATCGAGCAACGTGCTCGAGACATTGGAGTATCTGTCGAGGACTTTCGATGATAGGTCTTGCGTGCAATGTGACGCGGCCTGTGGTATAATTAAGGTATAAGGAGAACAGATGTACTACTGTGAAAATTCTGACTGTGACATCATCACTCACCAAGGTGAGACCTGTCCGATGTGTGGAGAGTCCTCTACACACGAAGAGGCATACAAGATGTCCGAGGCTGAGGCTGAGGCCGCTGCATACGATGAGTATAGAGCACACGGTCTGCCGGACGACGCCACTCACGATCCCTACACGGGGTGGAGTGAGTATGACTACCCACCACGAGGAAGCTCTCGCAATGATGCGGGCGAGCCTTACCTGGACTAGAGGAACAACAAGATAATGCAGATCAAGCGACCAAATCAACTCACTAACAAGTTCTCAAAGGAGGAGGTGGAAGATATTGCCACTGCTCTCAAAGAAGTCAGGCTTTATATAGACAGACACGGTCGAGCGGATAAACTCGCGTATTGCATGCATGTCTTCCCAAGGTGGCAACGAGAGGCTGTCCGTGAACATATCATCAGGAAGCTGAGCTTCAGGGGGTGGGAGGCATACTTTAACAATGATGAGAGTGAGGGATTCACAATCACTCTGAAAGCTCAGGATCGATTCAGAGATGTCGAGGTAAGTGATGATGAGGATGGCTTCGGGAGCTCGGAGGATAGTCTCATAGGAGATCTGCACGACTTCAGCAGTAACGAGGCAAACATTCACTACGGTCTGGAGACTGATAATGAGTAAACGACAGCTAAAGCTCTCAAGAACAGCTGACGTCATCGAGTATGGCCTGGTCCGAGAGATCCTCCATCGGTGCGGATACGGAGCGGTGAGAGACGGAGACGACCTGAAGGTCTACAACAAGAGCATGAACGGCTCTCTCTATGTAAATGAATCTGAGCGTGAGGAGTGTAAGTTCATCTGTGACATCTACGTCGATGAGGGGTACCAGGATGACTGCCTCATGTCTGACGGCCGAGTCGGAATGAACAGGCCGTGGATGGAGATGTGCAGCATGAATAAGATTCTCATGCTCCTCATCGATCGGCTTGATCCGGACCGTGAGTTCGAACCATCTCCTTACATGGGGCGAGGGTGGTCCGCTCGTCACTATCACAAGCAGTATGTAGATGCCCTTGATGAGTTCCGTGAGGTCTTGGAGGTAGGGATGAAATTCGACTGGCCTGAGGCGCCGCCTCCCGCGTGCAATCAGACCGCCGCTGTGGTATAATATAAGTAAGGAGAAAACATATGGCTTATCAGAAGACAATCGGAGTCGCATATGTCAATGACGAGATCATTGACATCTACAGCCTCGATCATCTTGAGGCCGTCGATAAGTACTGGAAGTCGCTCGGCATCGAGCCTGAGTATCACATCGACGAGGAACATGAGGACTACAAGGGATGAAGCGTGTCCTCGAGACAATCATTTTCATAGGACTAGGATACGGACTGGCGTGGCTGCTCATGAGCGGCACGCTACCCGTGTGAGAGAGAGGAATACATGAGTAATAGTTTGAAGGACCTCACGGGCAGTGAGGTGAACGCAGGCATCGAGGAGGACGTCGGAGGAACGATGCTGACGGGAGAGGGGATCAACTTCTTTCAACTCCTGATGATACAGCAGGCCTTGAAGGCCCAGTGTCGAGGATTCAGGCTGACGAATAAGGCACCTCAGGGCACGACCCTTGCCCGTAAGAGGCTGGGCCTCCGAGGAAACAAGGAGAGCCTTCTCGAGCAGGTCACTGAGATCATCGACCGCATCCAGACAGAGAGGGCTGAAGACCGTGGGATTATTTAGCTGGGACTGCAAGTCCTGTGATCATCCGATGCTGAGTGAGTATGCGACTAATCACGTCAATCAGTGGATGAATGATGTCGTCGTGATCGAGCATGACGGAGCCATCTTCACAGGAAAGTATGATGGCTACGGACGTGTTGGTGAACGTGATATCCAGATCACGGTCGTGAATCACGAGTTCGTTAATGAGCCGTGCTGCTATCACAGGGCATGCTGGGATAAGGCGGGAACTCCTACTGAGTACAGTCCCTCACTGGGATCAGATGACCAGGGATACTTCTTCAATGAGGGAGACCATGACATGAAGGAGCCAGGATGATGCATCGCGTAGGGGATAAGGTCTTCATCACACGAGGATCGCACATGAACGAGACAGGCACGGTCGTCGCAGTTGACTCGTGGTGCGGATCGCTGACTGTTGACGTAGACGACTGGCCGGGTACATATGAGATCAATCCCGAGACCTGCATCAATATCATCGATAAGTTGAATAGCATCCTTGATCACCTCCCGACGTGGAGTGAGTGATGCTGAAGTTGATGAAGAAGATATTTATTGCTGTTGTCACACTGTGGATGTTGACACTCTCATTCTTTTACTTCATCGGTGAGAACATCATGCCTTGTGATGAGTCATGCATCGCGTGTGAGCAGGAGGGATGCACTCTCAACACACCGACGGAGTGGTGGTGGTGGGCTCAGGGTGAGTATCCGTGGAGAGCGGACTCTCCTGTCCCACCCACTAAGAGGTGAAGTCATGAATCCGAGAAACAGGCGGGTCATAAGAGAGGCGATCGGTGCGGCGGGAAAGAGCCTGATAGGTAGGCTACCCGAGTCAGAGCGTCACCCTGACGGTAGGAATCCATACGCCCATGTCTCGAGGGTCATCAAGACCCTCACTGGCAAGTCATACATCGAGCTGCCTGACAGCGACCTGCCCATGGTGCTAGACATCATCGATAGATGCGAGAAGTATCCCTTCTAGCGTGATAGTTATATGTGTCAGGAGACACACATGCGCATCACACGTAGACAGTTAAGACAGGTCATAAGAGAAGAGGTCTCAAGACTGAGTGAGCAGGAGGAACCAGGCGAATTCGACGTCGACACACTGTTGTCGATTAATAGTCAGCTCTCGCAACTCATGGTTAAGTTGAACAGGCTTGGCGATCCAAACGTCAACACGCTGAGCAGGGTTATCCTAAGGGCCACCGAGATGCTCCCTGAGGTCGCAACTAAGGATCACGTCACCCTCCAGGCAAAGCTAGATATCTTGAAGCGATACATCGATAATACAGCCGGTAGCTCTAGATGAAGATCACACGAAGACAGTTAAGACAGATCATAAGAGAAGATGTCGATAAGTCAGGCGGGGTCCCGGCAGCCTCCTCACGTGGACCGAAGATGGCAGCCGGTGTCACCGTCACGTTCAAGATCGGCAGTGAGGGACCCCCACTGATCGAGCCATGGGTGAAGGTGCCGGGCCTCGGGAAGAGTCTCAAGCCCATGAAGATCGCTGATGCCATAAGGGATGGAATCATCGATGCGACTCTCGGTGGGAGGCTGAAGCTAGAGTTGAATAAGGCGGGAGAGGAAGCAGTGCAGAGGGGTGAAGCGATCAGCGCTGCCGGGGAGGCACTCGCATCAGCGTCTGATCAGGCCCGTGACATGATGCGAAGAGTGACGAGTGAGTCACTCACGCGTAGACAATTAAGAAGACTTATTATGGAAGAGATAGATGAGCTTGAGGGCATCACCCTCTCAACTGATGTCCCTCAACAGGGAATGAGAGTGAGAGACTTTATTGATTATCTCGGAGAATTTGACGATCTAGCTCCAGTATTCGTGAGCCGTGCTCATGGGGGTGATCACCCAGCATATCCCTCTATCGTGGATGGATTTGTCGGCTTATCAGCTGGAAGATTTTCCGAGGATGCATCAGAGGTTGGAGAAGACCCTATGCAGGCCGTCATGATAATCCACCCAGACTTCAAGTCACCTGCTACTACAGAGTGGGGTGAGAGGGCGAATCGTCGCTTCCAGACTCAAGCGCTAGATCAAATCGAGAATGAAGATCCAGAGGATTGGGATGATGATCGCTGGAGTCGCCAGGATCAAGAGACCGAGGCCTATCGTTATTACACCGATGCGGACGACGAGCGGCTGAGGGATAAAATCGATGCTGGCGGCGGCTATGACGGTTTAGCTGGATATGTTAATTTGTCGGACGTTGGGGCCCCGGGACTATTCAGACTGGAAGCGATGGTTGATAAGGACGACATTGAAGGTATCGAAACGTTCAAGGCTAACCGAGATAAATTTGCTCAGAGAATGAGTCGCGGCCACTATGGCAAACTAGACTAGGAGAATATTAAAATGAAAATTTTAAAATCAAAACTACGACAGATCATAAAAGAAGAGATTTGCAATCTTAACGAAGTTAATATTCCTCCTGGCTTTGGTCCCCCTCCTGAAGATGTTTTTTGGGACGAGAAGAGTTCAGGGCCTCAAATAATACAAGGAAACCAATATTGGTTTATTAATCAATCAACTGGACAAGAACAAAGAGCAACTTACGATCCGGGAGTTTGGGCAACGCTCACACCAACGCAGCAACTCAATCTTTTTGTACCTGATGGGCCATTTGAGCCGGCGTGATATGGAAATTTCGCGCGGTCCACTTCTTAGAGAGACACAAATGAAGATCACACGTAGACAATTAAGACAGATCATCAAGGAGCAGGTGCACCTCTTACGTGAAGGTCCAGAGAAGGAGAGGCTTGAGGCCCTCGTCGCTGAGTCACCAGATGATAGGGCGATGGGATCAGCTAAGATCCGTGGGTCACTCGACGCTGCTAAGACGATTGCCACAGAGCGTGCCGCAGTCGCACTCTCAGAGAAGCTCGGTGGAGGGAAGCTATCGAGCTGGCCGATCGAAGGTGCTGTAGAGGATGAGGTGTTCTACGTCGTCGTGGAGGTATCATGAAAATAACACGTAGACAACTTAGACAACTAATAAGAGAAGCTCTTGACACAAAACTATCTAGGCATCGAAGTAAGGGAAACTTACCTGATGCAAGATCTGATGAGAAGGCAGCTGCCCGACGTTCTCAGCGTAGGCATGACTCAAAAGCAATCGAAGCTGGGCTGTCTGATTTTGCAGACGAGCTTGAGGTGCCCGTAGTTCAGTCAGGCCCAGGACCCGGTGAGTGGGAAGACGTAGACTGGCCAGGCATGCCGGAGTGGGATGGTGACCCCTTCTCTGACATAGAGGTAGAGCTCGATTCCCAGGGGAACTGGGTATCACGGTCATGAAGATCACGCGTAGACAGGCGATGAGGATCACACGGCGGGACATCAGGCGCATCGTACGTGAGTCGTATGGTCATGAGTCCATCGTTGATAGGGCGAGGGGACATCACGATCCTGATGACGTCGTGACGTATGAAGTCCTCTGGAAGGTCGTAGAACTCCTCGAGAAGCGCACTGACATGATGATAGATGAGTTGAAGGGCGACGCCGCCCGTAGACAGTTAAGAGAGATCATCAAGGAGAACATGAGAGTTATTTGTGAGGATGATGTCGCTGATAGGAACATGAGTCGTCTCGCGAAGTGGAACAAGATGCCTGACATGTCACCTCAGGAGCTGAGTGAGCTAGAGACAGAGGGAAGGGTCAGTCGACTGAGGGACGAGTCCGGAGATGTGGTACATATCGATGCAGCTTTCAGGTCCCGGGACGCATCGCTCGGAAGACGGGTATCACTTGCTCAGGTGAGGGCGATCGCACAGGACGAGGGAGTCCTGAGGCATAATGTCAAGAATCTCTACAGGGAGCAAGAACCGGACTGGCATATATCACGCGGCATCTATGAGGTCAGCTGAGAAGACTCACGGGCTCTCTCGCATAGAGCTAGATGACAGTGGGAACTGGGTCAGGTCGAAATGAGCGCGGTTATATCGTAATAGTCCAGAGTAGGTATCAAGTGAAGATCACGCGTAGACAGTTAAGAGGAGCCATCAGAGAGGCGATGTCACACGCTCCTTCACACAGTGAGGTGACAGTCATCAATGCACTCAGGAGGATGAGTGATCAGAGAGGCTTACCAGTCACCCATGAGTTCCCAGCAGATTCTCTAGATAGCGTGATGAGAGACGGTGCGATAAGAGGGACATACGGCATCTTCTTCACTCTCGGGCACCTGCGATCTCCCCAGTTCGTGACAGGACCTGGGTACATGGTCCACGGTTACATCCCACATGAACACATCAGCTCAGGCTTCATATATCCTGACATGAGGTTCGTGACAGGGGATGACGATGAGTTCGAGGACGCCTGGGAGGCGATGTGGAGTGAGCAGCGAGGAGACCTCCGTGGCCTAGAGGTATCGACTAACTACGAGTCGTGGCCGAGCTCACAGTGGTCCGCAGTCATAGATAATCAGACAGGCAAGAGAATATAGCCCCCTCATCTCGTACCCGATCGAGTGCCCGGGTATGCGCGTGGGACATCGCTCCCATCACACGAGACAGGTGGCTGATTGTCATGTCTAGCACCCGGGCGCTCGCTGGGAGCGTGGGCGGCGCACGTGCAGCTCATCCTCAGCGTCTCAGGCCTCAGGGGAACATGCTGAGCAGCGAGTAAGTCGTCTACCTTATAGCCCACACTCACACAAGAGTTACACGACGCTCATTTTGATGCCACTTTTTGTGTAAACTCCCCCTCCCGTGTGGTATGATGATAGCATGAGGTAAGGGGAGGCAAGACAGGCGATGACCAGCATCAACAGAGGTCACAGGAGGCTCGAGGAGCTACGCGACGAGGCGGAGACGAGGCGGCAAGAAAGGACGCAGAGGTCACCAGCCGAGCAGCTCTCACTCCTAGACCAGAGACTGGGGGTGGGGGTGGGTGCGAGGAAGGAGAGAGATCAGCTCGCCTCGCTCTTAAAAGAGGGAGCGACGGAGAAGAAGACAGCGACAAGGAAGAGACCTCAGACAGAGAGTAAGACGGCGAAGTCGAGGGAGAGGGCGAAGGACCGTCGCTCACGTGAGAAGAGAGAGGGCAAGAGGAAGAGAGACTGATGTCGATATGTCGACTGTGCCGAGGGGTGCGTCGAACAGCTCGGGACATCGTCGGTGGAATCGGATTCATGATCATCCTCGGGCTAGTCGCCTGGGAGATCAGCAAGAAGGAACGAGAGAATCGACGAGAGTAATGCGCGTGCAAGGTGACTAAGGCCGTGGTATAATATACCTACCAACTAATAAGGAATATGCATGCAAGATAACGTTGTTGACATCGATAATCACCGAAGGCCGGACCCGATCCTGCGTGTGGGTGACGTCGTGCGTCTCGTCAAGATGGACCGCTACATCGAGTGGGAGAAGGAGATGCAGGAACAGACCGACTACGACGTCGCAGTGGCAGGGGCTGAGGCCTACGAGGGAAAGCTGGGCACGGTGACTCGCATCTGCATGATCCGTCCGCTCAGTGACCGTGATGCTCCCGGGCAGGCGGCTTACGTCGACGTCAGGGTGATCCACCCTGGACTCAGTGACGAGGAGCAGTTCCTAGATGCGATATCGACTGACCACCTCAGGCGTGTCTACGGTCGAACTGCGCTGTCTGTATGCGGCATCTCGCTCGAGAACATCAGGATGAAGAGCTGATGGCTGCATTCGGAATAACACTTTCAGTATGGCTGCTTATCAGCGGATACATTCTCGTCGAGTCTGAACGGCTCAACGACAGGAGAATCAGATGACAGAACAGGAACGAGGAAAGGCCTGGAAGGCAGCGCTCGAGGGACCTGAGGTGATGGAACCCGGTGGCGCTGGCGTGGGAGATGGGAATCCGTATACCTTCGGACCGTACGTCGTCCTCAGTGACGGTGACAGCTTCGATGCTGATGCTGGCTGCTCGATCGTGTATGTGACAGAGGCCGGACAGGTCCAGCTCGAGGGCGCGGATGACGGCTTCAGGCACGTCGATCACTCGGAGAAGGAGGTCATCCCGATGCGGGACCTGATCGATGCATACAATAAAGTGCACGGCACTGACCTCTAGGGCGTGCAAAGAAAAACAATCAGTGGTATAATATACCTGCCAACAAACAAAACCAACAATAACTAAGGAGTGGTAAAAATGGCAAAGACAGTAGAAGTGAGCAAGATCACGAACGTCCGCGAGGACAAGAAGGGCAACACGGTCTTCCGTGCGGCTGGAACCCTGGACGGCCGCAAGTTCGTGGCACTCACGATCCAGTGGCAAGGCGAGCCCATCTTCAAGGTCCAGGAGAACGGATCCCACCAGGGACTCGACGGCTCCGGATTCACCCGAGGCGACCGCATCGCGATCGCGAGGACCTGCAAGGCGGAACGCCTGAAGCTCTTCGGGAACGGTGAGAAGGATCAGGTCGAGCCTGAGCTGGAAGCCGGCGAGGTCGTGGACCTCAGCGCTGACGAGACCGACGAGGACTCGGTCGCGGCCTAAATTATATCCGGATGACACCGGCGAGACGGGATGTCCCTGGGTAAAACCAGGGCTCCCGTTGCTCTGTCCTTGTACAGCGGGCCTGTGTGAGGTATAATATTATCAGGAGGTTTCATGATAGAAGCAGTGGCGTTGATCATCCTGATCGTGTCGAGCATCGTCCTCGGGCTCTCGATAGCGGTGACGATCGACGCGAGCACCTCGATGAAGAGGGTGATTCACACAGCAGTTGAGATCGACGAGATGATCAGCCGCATCGACAGGGACCTGCTGTACAGTAAGTCTCAGGATCCCGAGGAGCGGATGCTAGGGCTCCCGCCTCCAGGCACGAGGATAAATACTTACGTGTAACTAGATGACAGCCATGGTATAATGGGTATACAAGGAAAGGTTACCTAACATGACACACACACCCCTCGACCTAGAGCTACTGAGAGCACAGTCATTCGCCGCAAACCTGATCGCATCAGAGATCATCAATCAGACGGTTGACGACCTGCTAGCAGCGGAGCACTTCGCTGAGGACCTCGACAGGCTGTCATCCTGGTCTGGAGAAAAGAACCTCATCAACGAGGTTGACAACGAGGTACGTGCCGCGCAGATCGTGCTGAACAGGGTCGCCTTGATGTTCGAGAACCTGGGCATCTGCGCTTGAGCTCCAGGACTTCAAGGATGGGATGCATGTCCCTGAGACTCTGGGGCTACGAGAAGGTCAACGTCTTCTATAACATAGTGAGACGCACACCTGATCAGGACCTCGCCTTCACGGGTGACATCATCAGAGGGCAAGACGGCCTGCTGTGGGAGTTCATCTATCGAGAGGATGCCCGACTGCGGGTGAATAAGATCATCCTTGATCCCGTGTAAAACTAGGCTAGCTAAGGTATAATATGGTAGGAAAGGAAACACCACGGAAATGACCAGAGACCAGATCGTCACGCGCATCGAGGAAACAGGGCTTGCCCTGAAAGAAGCACTGGAGGAACTCCATACACGGTCCTTCGTCGAGCTGTATGCCGCGGGTGAGGAGATCGACCGACTGAGATTCGTCCTCCTTAACCTTCAGGGAATGCTTGCGGATCTCGTCGACGACGCGGTCCTGGAGCTCGAGTTGGTGTCGACTGTGTAGGTGACTGAGGTCGTCAGAAAGGCTAAGAGGGTGCTCCTCTTCAGCATCATGCTATTCATCCTCACCGCCGGATGTGCGGGAGTGGTCTGGCTAGTGTGGTTTATCTTCTTCAGGAAGGACGCGATGAACATAGCATATCAAGAGAGAAGGATGCTACGAGAGTATGGACGAGAATAGAAAGAAGTATAACTGGCCGAAGATCATCGGGCTCAGCCTGATCACGGCTGTCACGCTGCCCCTGATCATGATGTATGTCATCCCGCTAGTGCTGGTCTCAGCACTGCTAGACGGGCTCCGCGGTTATCAAACGCGGCGTGCAATTTGATCACAGCTGTGGTATAATTGGTTTATAAACAATCCTGGAGAACACATGAAAGTTAGAGAAACCTACGAAGCTCGGCAAATCAGCAGTGAGCAGATAAGCACCGAAAATCACGGGTCGCTCACCGTCGAGGTCGAAGTTGATACGCTCGAAATGGCGACCATCCGCTTCGGCAACTCTTTCACGCTACGCATCAACGAGTTCAACATCGATGAGCTGCGGAGCATCCTGTTCGATGCATCCCGGGCGCTGGGAGCTGAGTGGAGAAGACGATGTCAGCGGGCCTTGAAGGTCGCTCCGAGCTTCGACAGCGGAGTCGGACAGGATGAAGCCCTCGATGCGATCGACGACGAAAATGCTGAGGGGATCGACGCCTGGAAGGACGGAAGGCGCTGCCCAGAAGTACAGCAGGAGCAGCTCTGAGCCGCCCTGGTTAACACCGACAATGACATACGTATTAATACCATAGGAGATACGAAGACATGCAAGAGAACCAAGAAGCTAGCTTAGTCACCCTACTCAACTGGTCCACGACAGCCTGTGGCTCACCCTTCACAGCACCTGAGCAGATCAGCATCTCGCTGAGCGGCGAGGTACACGGACACCCAAGATTCGAGGACGGCCAGGTGATCACGACCTCAGCTGTTCGTGGGTCGAGCGGTCGGATCGTGATGACTGAGAACACGATGTACAGCCTCGTCGGAGAGCCGAACCCAATGTGGGTGCAGTTCCTCGAGGGCATGGACAAGACACTGAACATGGAGGATCCCATCAGCTTCATCAGCGGAGCATTCAACGAGCTGGGAGGACGATAACAAACGCGTGTTAACTGCAGCTAGCTGTGGTATAATATGCATAGGAACACTGCTCGCGTTGCCTCCCCATAGGGAAACAAGGTGACCGTCTGGAGCCGAGAGGCTAGGTTCCTCACCATTTTGTGGCATGTGTGATGCCACTCCTCGTGCACGAGGGAATCGGGTGATGCATACTCCGGAAACACAGGGGAGGACGGGGCACTTCCTTTAAGCCAGCGATCCTGGTAGACGCCCCTTGCTTTTACTGCGCAGCCGGCGCTAAGGGACCACAGTCAACACGGTCCTCCGGCATAGCCGCTCGCCCGCGGTGGGAAGTTGACAGCGGGCACTTATCCCATGCAAATTTACCGCGGCTGTGGTATAATTTAATTACAAGGAAGCATCATGGCCAAGAAGAAGAACAAGAGGAAGACCCCGAAGATCCGTAACTGGACCGCGGTCGCCGCTCACTTCATGACCGGTGCTGGAAAACACAAGGACCGCAAGAAGGCGGCTGACAAGAGGGCCTGCCGCGGCAAGGTCACCTGGTAGGAAGACATGATCTACGCATCAGAACCATTCATCTGTAGGCTCCCCGGCGGTAAGACGTCAAAGCAGGTCACTACGGTCTTCAAGGAGGGCCCGAGGGTCCTGTCGATCTGCTGTGACAACAGCTGCGGCGCGCTCCGGGAGCTCTTCAGGTCTGACATCCGAGCCGCTCTTGTCTTCGGACACGACACCATTGATGTGACCGGACGTGTCTTCGGAGTGGGTGACACCGTCACTGTCCCCGCAAAGATGTCTGCGCTCACGGAAGGCATCGAGTGGGTGAACTTCGGATTCCCGACCGTGTCAGAGTTCCTGAGGAATAAGGACTAGGTCTATCGCGTGCTAAGTTGAGATAGCTGTGGTATAATTAAACCATAAGGAGCGGCTGATGCGAAAAGACATCTCAAAAATCCTGGTCACGACCCCTCGGATCGGATCCTGGCGTAAGAACGACGAGGTCCTGTTCCGACGACGCGAGCAGATCACCGAGGACTACGAGGGACCAAGCCGATGCGGTATGCGTCCTAAGGACCCCCGAGGACGGTGGACTGAGCGTAAGATGCTCAATGAGTACCTCAACCCCCTGGAGCGGTACCTCGCAAAGCAGGTCGGCCGCCCCTGGGATGACGTCTACTCCGACATCTCTCATCACAACACCCACGACTCCGCGGTCGGTGCTCACATCTACCAGCACCTCGGT
>Ga0080013_1003084_pt1 | contig 18179 bp, 19 predicted proteins | sample ETNvirenome_6_85_FD_69236 | JGI IMG/M metagenome (GOLD analysis project Ga0080013, IMG submission 69236) | Marine viral communities from the Pacific Ocean - ETNP_6_85 (SPADES assembly) (version 2) | ecosystem: Environmental > Aquatic > Marine > Oceanic | place: Pacific Ocean | collected 2013-06-19 | reverse complement strand
AACAGCGATGATTGATTAAAATAAAAAGGGAGAAAAAAATGGAAAATGCACTACCGTATGACGAGATGACGGAAAACGCTGTATTAGGTTCTGTTATCGCAAATCCAGGAGAATATGATGCTGTGGCTAGATATTTTACTGATGAAAATGTGTTTTATCAAAGGAAAGCTAGATTACTCTGGAAACGGATAAAACGTATGAAATATGATAAACAGACAATTGATACAGTTACCGTATGTTTATCGATTACAAAAAAAGACATAGATAAAGGACTTACCAAATACTATGTTACTGGATGCACCAGTAATACTTGTACTCCAGGTATGACTGAATTATATTCCAATCAGTTGTATGAGAAATATTTAATGAGGAAGATTATTGTTAAAGCTGATGAGATTAAAGAGAACGCTGAAGACAATAAGAAAGATATCTATAAAACGATAAGTGAGACACACTCTATTCTTTCTGAGATATTAAATATAAGACCCACAATGGCTTCAGATATTAATGATGTTATTGCAGATACTGTTGATAGCATTAAAAACAAAACAACAAAGCTAATCAAAACAGGTTATGATAATATTGATAACTTTTCAGGTGGATTAACAAGGGGAGAGATAACAATCATAGGAGGAAGACCAGGTCATGGCAAAACCACTGTAATGATTAACATGTTAGCCAATGTATTGGAACAAGGATATAAGGCTATATTCTTCAGCAGAGAGCTTCCAAATTCTGAGCTTGTAAAGAAAATTGTGTGTTTAGAATCACAACAGCTGTCTTATGGTATGGTTCGTAAGAACATATTCACTGAAGATGAATTAAAGTTTTTTAACTCTGCACTATCACATATAAAGGAGAAATATTCAAGCGATAAGTTTTTAATGTTTGATAATGTGAGAGATTTCGCAGCCTCATCAGGAGAAGTGAAGAAGTTTAAACCAGATATTATATTTGATGATTATATACAGCTTATTGCCTGTGATTCAAGACAAGACCAAAGAAGGTTACAGATAGAACAGCTTGTTAATGATTATAAATGGTTAGCAAAAGAAACAAATGCTGTTGTTGTATTGGCTTCTCAATTAAATAGATTTATAGAGAGGGCAGGTTCTAGAGGTAAGGCTTTAATGCCTCAGTTATCAGATTTAGCTGAGAGTGGAGCCATAGAACAAGTAGCAGAGAATGTATTCTTTTCTTACTACGATTATAAGGTCCAAGGGGAAAGAGGAAAAGGAAAAAATATCATAACCATATCAGCGGGGAAAGTTAGATACGGAGACAGTGGTACTGTTGATTTAGGATATGATGGAGATAAATGTAAAATATATAATTCAATAGGAGAAATGATAGATGACACCTTACCATTCAAATAAAAAGTACGTAGGAATAGACCCAGGAAAAAGTGGGGGTATAATGGTTATAGATGAAATGGGAGAAGCAACTGCATATAAATGTCCTGAGAAAGTTCTTGACATGTCAATTTTATTTAAATTGATTGTAGGACATACTGCTCCTGATAATGTAGAACTTTTAATGGAGAGAGTATGGGCAAGACCAGGAAATGCTGTAAGAGCTGCGTTTACATATGGAGTTAATTATGGTCAATGGCTTGGTATAGCAGCGTCTTATGAGATTAAGATGTATACTGTATTACCAAACAATTGGATTAAATGGGTGGGTTGTCCTAAAGCATTGCCTGTCGCAGATAGAAAGAGGTGGCTTAAAGCAAAAGCTAAAGAATTATACCCTGAATTGAATAAAGTAACACTTGCAACAGCAGATGCAATATTAATAACACATTATGCAAAGGAGAAATACTTCAATGAAAAAAAACTATAAATACAAGTGTTTTGTTAGGTCAACATCAAATGTAATAACAAAAAAAGATATGTATCAAATAAGCTTACCTCCACATGTTTGGAAAAAAATGGGATGGAAAATTAATGAGAATGTAAATTTATACTTAATTAGAGATGAAGATACAAAGCATATTATTATAAAAAAGGAGAAATCAAACAATGAAAAGTAGAACATCAATGGAAAGGGCAGCAGACGCTGAAGACCCGAACTGTGATATAGATGAATGTAGGACGTGTGGAGCTCCAATTGATGAAGAACAAGGAGATATAAGAGGATATTTTGGTATATTACCCATGGCTTTTTGTGTGTGGTGTACATCATCATTAACGGATATGGTTATACAAATGAATGGATTTAATGATATTGATGTGTTAGAAGAGAGATTGGAAGAGCTTAAACATGAAGAGAAATATCCAGGAAAATCAAAACATTATTACAATAGACAAGATGAACATTAACAAAAAACTAACACTACTTATAGTATTATGGATACTCGATAAAGCAATCATGCTTATCATGTTGATATTACTTAATTGATATATCTACAAGACATAATAGACTTATTTGGTGAATGTTATAGAGAAAAGGGGGATAGTTGGGTGAAAGTAACAGAAGAATATGCAAAGGGATTTGACCTTGATTTAAAGTTTGGAAAATTGGGAGAAGACTTTGTTAAAGACATACAAGATGGTAACAACAAGATAGAGGTAAAAACAGAAAGAGATATCTGGAAGACAACAGGCAATATTGCCATTGAAATGAGGTATAAAGGGTCTCCATCAGGTATTTCCACAACTGAATCTAACCTGTGGGTGCATTTATTGAGCTATAAAGGGGTCATAGAGGGCGGATTTATGTTCAACGTAGACTTACTTAAGGAAAAGATAAAAAAGCTCCATAAAGATGGTGATTTAAAAATGGTGATGGGTGGGGATGATAATATGAGTCAGATGGCTCTGCTTCCAATTAAGGAATTATGGGGTTAAAAACCTTCTTTAATATCCCAATTGAAATCGTTATAATAATTTTGAACATTGAATTTTTTAGCATAATGCTTTAATTTAGAGGTGTAATCATTGAGCCTTGCTTTGTATTGTGCTTCAGCTTCAAATAATGTCATTGTAATTTTGTCAGCATCACGATGTTGCTGTAGCCATTTAATAAACTTCATTGAATTTCTTTTGCCTTCCTTTCCACTTTTGAAAAGGCTCCCTTTATTTGGATTTAATGTTTTTAACTTGGATTTCATTATTGAGAATGCTTTTTTAAATGCTATATTCATAGGGTCTCCAGTTCTATATCTATCATGAGCAACAGCAAAAAATGTTGAATAGAATTGTTTAGCAAAATCTTCTTCATCACCGAGATAGAAAGAATTTTTAAAGTCCTCATAGTAAGGAGACAACTCGTTACCTTCCATATCTTTTGGCATAGATTGACCTTTTTCATCCATGAAATCTCTGTATAATTTTGATATTCTAATCCTGTCTCTATTTAGTGGATTATTTGTCCTTTCACGTATTTTCTGTATATTTGCATATAAAGAAGTTGTATTACGAAATACACCATCCCCAAACTGATTAAAATTAGATTTACCTTCATATAATTGCCCTAATTCCATACCTATAGAGCCAATAGTATTAAAGATTGCAGGTTCAAGAGTTTGTGTGAATCCTGTGTCAAAAGGGCTGATTGCCTCTGACATTATACCTAAAAACTCACCTTTCCACATTGTTGTCCTAAATCTTGTCCACCAATCAGTATTTTCTTTTGGCATTTCAGTGCCAAGTAAGTGCCTATAAAGACCAATCATAGCACTCCCAGATAAATATGTTGCTGTCAATCCCATTATAGGTTTCATAAAGTTTTTATTTTGAACAGCTTCCTTTGTGTTTCTTATAGTATTTTCAGTTGCAGCAAAAGCCATACGTTTAAATAAAGTAAGAGGTCTTAATCCTTCTTTACCTGCCCACTTAGGCATAAATAAATCTGCAGATGAGCCCTGCGTATTGATATGTGCATATGTATTCATTTTATTATTAATATTTTCAACATCTCTCATTAATTGAATTTTCTCATAATTTGACAATGTATTGTCAGCTCTTACCTCTTTAGCATTTCCATATTTTATTCTTAAGGCTATTTCTTTGTCATTTAAAAAATAAAAAGATTTAAGTCTTCTGACTGCTTTTTGGTGCAGATTGCTTTCTTTTGGATGCAATGCTATTCTCTCCAATAATCTTCTTTGTTCTGCTATTGATGAAGCTATTGCTAATAGTCTATTAAATTTTTCTGTAGGTCTCATAAATCCAGCCTTAAACGCTGTTGCATCCAATACTTTATCAATTGCATGTCTACCCTCATATAAAACATTACCAACGGTAAATGCATTACTGTTCATAGCCCTATTATAAACTTCAGCATCTTTCGCTAAGACTAAGGCGAAGCCTTCTCCAACATCTCTTAACCTATGGGCAAATACAGTTTGAGTCGTACCTGTTATTAAATTTTTAAATCCAGCGGTAGGAAAACTTAAACCAAGTTTAGCTACGATTCTAGCAGTACTTTCAAGAGTTCTATAAGAAAGCTCATAAGGGTCTGCAGATTTTTCAGCACCTAACTGCTTATTAATAACTTCTTTAACCCAATTTAATTCTTTCTGTTTACCACCCTTTAAAATACCCTCAGCTCCTTGAAATACCTTATGTATTCCATTACCTGGTTTCATTCCTTGTATGGCTTCTGGAAACATTTCTAATGTAGCATAGAACTTAGCCATTCCTTGTACATAAGGTGTAACGGTTTTATCAAATGAATTTTCATATGTTCTTACAAGCTTACCTTTTTCATTCTCAATATATAAATCTTGTAACGACAATCTATCCTTTAAATATTTTATCGATATCTTGCTTGGATTGAAATTAATCATATCATCAAATTGCATCTCAGCTATCAGCCTTGAATCTTCCATTTCCTTGCTTAATTGTTCTTTTGTAAAGTCTTTCCCATACTTATCTTTTGCTCTTTTATAAGCTATATCTGTTGCTAGTTTATTTACAGCGTTTGCCCTAGCTCTTTCATTTACATATAATAATCTTTTGCCTTCCTGTGTTAAAGACCTTGTGATATAAATTCCATCTTCTATAAATTTAATTCCAGATTTACTCGACATAGACTCAAATTCTGCTTGATTTGTGTTTTGTCGTAAAGAAGATTCAAACTTATCTTTTCCGAATCCTTTTTGTATAGTATCAATATATAGCTTTGCTATTTGACCCTCTTTTGTGTTTAGATTTATATATTTATAACTGCCATCTTTATTCTTTGCAGCCAACCCATCTCCACGAGTCCTCCCATCTCTGCCTGTTTTTATTGTTTTGCTCCACTCAGGGTTTATTACCTTATCAAAAAATGACTGAGCATTTTTAATTATCTTTCCTTCACCTTTAGGAAGTTTATTCCCATATTCTTTTTTTGCTTTTTGTAAAGCAAGTAACATCTCTCCGTTATTATCAAGAGCCACAACCATATTGTTTTTTATTTTAGAAAGTTTAGTCTCTCTTGTAAGGAAATTACCTCCAATTATTTTTGAAGCACCTTCGTTGAATTTTAATAATGGGGATTCATTTGTCGCCTGTATAGAGTTATGTGTAAGTAATTTTTCAGCTATATCTGACATTCCAATTTTTTTAACAGCAGCATGAGTACTTCCTAGTATCATTGCACCTTCTTTTAATCCACTTTGCATCCCGCTGTCTACTTCTGCCCTTCTTAAATTATTTACATCATTTAAGGACATCCAACCAACACCATCTCTTTGAACAATGTCTTGATTAATAACAAAATCATTATATTCCTTTAGTTCTTTTACAGTTGCATTGAACAGCTTCCCGTCTTTAACATCTAAAGCCTTTAAGGTCTTAACTTGGTCTGCTAAAGTAATATTTCTTGGTAATCTATTCCTTTCGATATCTGATATGAGATTTAGTTTTTTTAATGCATCTTTTTTGCCAATAAAATCTTTAAGCTCTCCAGATAAAACTTCATCAAATTTATTTACAAATTTATTTAATTCATTTATTTTTTCAGAATACTTAATAGAATTTTGGTCTTTAGGTATTGTTAGTCTGAAATTTTTAGGATTATCTATTCCTGCTCTTTTAGCAATAAACTCTATAAATTCATTTCTATTGACATTGTATTTCTTTTCAACATCCCTTACCTGTTTATTTAAAAAATTCTTATAGGCTGAAGGACTTTCAAAACTCGCATCACTTATTTTTTTGTATTTAGTTACGCCACCTTTGAATTGCACACCTCTAGTATCTAGTTTTTGTGTTAATCTTTTAGATACGATATTTGCATAATCATTAAAATTACCTATGCCTAAGATAGTTTTAACTCTTGACACAACTTGTTTTAAAGCTTGATTAAATCTAGAGAATAGACTTGGAGGGAATGTTAAGGCTTGTGCCTTATCTCCAGTTACATCTGCTGTAAACTCTTCCATATCTCTATTTTTATTTTGCTTTTTACTTTTCCATTCTTTATACTCAGAAGTTTTACTGGCTAATTGCTCTAATATACTTAAATCCTTAGACAATTTTACATCATTGGTTTCCCTTGCATATGCTTTAAGCTTATGAAACTTCTCATGAAAGTAATCAGTTGGTTGAAATCTGTCTTTTGCAAGTAATATTGCTCCCTCTGCAGCATCTATAAACTGACCTAAAACACCTTTCCCTAATTTTGCTTGCTGTAATTGTTCTGGAGACAGTTTATCTTTTGCTGCCCACCTTTCAACAAACCTTTCTCTTGCTGGGTCAAATCCCTGTTTGAATGGCCCTTTACTCACATCCCCTTTTTTAAATTTAACATCAATGGGAGAACCCATTTTTTTATGTAATTCTTTCTGAGCTATAATTAAATCAGAAGCTTCTTTAATATTATAAACTCTATCAATTCTTGTTCTTTCATGCCCAAACAAATAATTTTCAGTTGCCGATTCCTTCCCTCCTAATTTTGCACCAATAGATTTTCCTCTTCTTCTTAAATCATAAAAGGCAGAGTTTGGGTTATCAGACATTTTTTTCTTATTAATTAACTGACCAACTTTAGCTGCCTTACCCATTAAACTTTTTCCACTGCCTACGTATTGCATAATATCTTCTGCCAATTTTTTATCTATCCAAACTTTTCGATTAAAAGTATTATATTTGACGAAATTAGCGTCCATATCAAGAAAATATTCTTTTGTCTTATCCTCAAATTTTAAATATTTTTCTAAATCTTTTGGGTTGTCTTTTAAAATTTCTGCTAATTTATTAATTTCTAAATTTCTTATGTAATAACGTGCTCCCAGTTTACCTACTATCTCTACTCCTTTATCTCCACTAGCTATAGCTTCTTCAATAGTAAATTTCCTTATTCCTTTTTTTGCTGGGTTTTTACCTGCTCCACTTGCATTCCATTCATTATATTCATTCATAACAGTTCTTGCATATTCCATTAATCTATTTGAATCTGGGCCTCTTAAAAATTCATTTATTCCTAAATGTTTAAAAAATAAATTCAATTCATTTGACGGTTTATTACTCGTTGTATTCCCGTCTTTTCTTCCTAGTATATTATCATTGAAAAATTTATTTAAATCAGATATTTTAACTTCTGTAAGGTCTTTTCCTTTATATTCATTCAAAAACCTTGATACTTCAATTATTCCATTTTTAGGGTTTTTAATGACCCCAGTAGCAAAATCAGTCTTAGACCTACCTATATCGCCTGATAGCCTTGCTTTTGCGTAGTCAATAAAAGCAGAAGAGTCGAAATCGCCTCTTTCAATAGCAGCTCTAGAAAGTTCGCCAGTTTTATCTTTAGCATTAATCATTTCAACCAGTTTTACTTCTTCTAGTCGCATATCTTTTGTTTCGTTTTTTAGCTGTTTCTTCCAATCATAAGGTTTTTTATCACCTCTTTTTATAACCGTAAGTTTATCTCTTTCTGAAATTTTATCATTTAAATTTTTCCTAGACATAGGAATTTTAGCTGATATAGCCTGAACTTCAAACTCCTTTTCCTTTCTTTCAAGTTCTGATTGAACTAAAAACTCCATTTGTTCATCTAATGTTTTTGGAGTCTTTGTTTCTTTGGTAATTGTTTTTTTAGTCTTTGTAGGCTCAGAAGGAACTATATCATATTCATAACCAGTTGTCTCAAATTCTGGAGCACCTTCCACTTCAACTTCTTCAATATCTTTTTCTTTTACTTCTCTTTTAAGTGGGTCTCTTTGTTTTAATAATTCTTGTTTATATGTTTTCTTTAATCCTTCTCCAAGTGCTAAGGCTTCATTATATGAATCTCTTCTAGCCCCTGTAACTAATTCATTGCCTTTTGGAGTTGTTAATACAGGTTCATATCCAATTATTTCCCCATCTTTATTTTTAACTTCTTTTACAGATACATCAAAGCTATCAGCATATTTAGTCCTCATCTTTTTAGCTATTCCAGGTTCATTTAAAGCACCTAGATTAACCATATCATGAACATCTTCTAATGATTTTATTTTCTTGTTAAGCTCTGCGTCAATATCCTTAATTTTAGCTTCTGTAGACATTTCTTCTTTAGTAAAAAACTTCTCTTTATTTTTAGACATTTCTCTAGTGATTCCATACAAAGTATTATTAATGAATCCAAATTCTTTCAATAACTCTGCTCTAGCTGCATGTCTTTCTTTTCTACTTGATAATTTTGGTATATCATCCATTTTATCAAGATTCTGCGTATATTTTTTTAATGCCTTATTGTATGCAGGAATACCTATATAAGCATCTCTTGCTTCTGATATAATATTAATCTTTTCTTGGACAAGCTCTGAAGGTATAGGGACACCAGCTTCAATTAAATCTGATTCTATTCTTTCAATCTTTTCATATCTGGACTGCATTTCACCTTTTTCACCAACACCTAATAAATCATGAACTTTTCCTTTAGGGTCTGATTTTGTCTTAAATCCAGCCTTCTCGAATATATCACCATAAAAAGCGTGTTTTGCTTTCCTATACCTCTCAACATCTCCTTCTCCCATCCTTAATGGCTTCATTGAAGCTCTTAAACCACCAACAATAGCAGTGTTCATAAAAATACTTGAAAGCCAATCATCCATATCGACTTCTTCTCCCATTAAAGCCCGTTCTGCTATTTGACCAGTACCAAATAATGTACCTTCAGCAATTACTTGCCCTACTGGATTCATTGTTAATTGTGTCACTTTATTGGCAAATGTTTTGTCTGTAGCCATTCTAGCTTTTGCAAATTTTGGAGCCATTAATCCTTTTGTGAAATAGCCAGCTGCAGCCCCTAATGCTAAACTGCTTGCTCCATGCTTTGTTGCATTCCAAGTCATTTGTTTATAATCCATCTCATCTCTTAATCCATCTTTTATTTCAATGGATTGCTGTGCTGCATCTTGTAAAGCTCCTCCAGCAGCTCCATATGTCGCAAGACTAAATCCTGATTCAATACCTGCTCCTCTTGCTAAATAATTATGAAATCCTCCAGCCATTGCTTTTCTTGTACTTCTATTTGCACCTGCTTTTGCTAACATTTGGCTAAATCCTTTTGTTGCCATATTCTTCAAAGGGCCATGCGTTATTGACTTTGCAGCTACACTCCCTACCCCACTACTACCAAAAAATGTTAACATATCTACAGGTGATACTAACCCAACGAAAAACTGACCCGCTTCATCATACCATGCCCTATCAACATCTTCTTCTTTATATTTAGCTTCTCCATGCATAATTTGATATATAGTTCCAGCGATTGATTTATTATAGGCTTCTCCCCACCAATTACCATCCTCAGCCCACGCTTCAGATAAATTAGCCGTAAGTATCTTTTCAAAAAAACCAGGATTAGCTTTTTCGTCAAGTTCTTGTTGTGTAGGGATTTGTGATTGTTTGGGGTCTGATGTAGTAAATGGATTCTCCCCATAGCTAATATCATTTCCATCTTTATCTTTTTTATACACTCTTTGTATATGTTGATAAACATCGTAGTCTGTCTGACCAAGAGTATTAAATCTCTCTTTATACCATTTGACTGCTTTTTCTGGGTTAATCATTATTTATATAAATTTTGATAATGCTTACTAGGAAATGTAGAAGGCATTTTTATCCAATATTTCCCATATTTAAGAGTCCTTGTTAATTTAAAATATTCTTCTTCATTTTGAGAAATAAATTCATCAATAGTCAAGTTTGAATTTTCAAATTTGATTTTAAATTCATTAATTTTTTTTCTACTCTGTTTTCCAATAATACCGTCTTTTTGTTTTTTATCTCCCCAAGCTCCTTCTGTTAATGCTTGAGATTGATTAAACTCCCCTAATAAATATTTTTTCATAGCAACTGACGCTTTATCTGCTCCATCTAATATTTCTTTTTTTTCTCTAATTCTATTTTCAACATCTTCTATTTTTGAGTCTATAAAACCTTGCCTCTGAGGAAGTTCTGTTGATTTATCTTTTTTTAATTCATCTAAACTAACCCCATCAATTTCTCCTGAATCATAAAAACTTACTGGTTTTTTCAATTCTCCCGAAAGATATTTTTTTATAACATTTAGGTCTGTTGTTCCATATCTTTCCATTAAATCTTCATTTGATTTTTTAAGCTCCTCTTTTTCCTGTTCAGCAAAAATAGTTTCTTCCTCTTTAGCTTGTTGCTCTTCAATAGTAATAATACCATCGCCATCTAAATCAGCTGTTTCAATCAAACTCTGACTATCTGGAAGCTCATCCGCATACCAACTGCCAGACCAATTTTTATAACCTTGCCTAGCTTTATCATCCCTCGTTTGTACAAGTCTTAGTTCTTTATCAAGTATCTCTTTTGCTCCAATAGTATCTCCTGCAGCAGCTTTATCATTTATTCCCTTAAAATCAACATCTGGCATAAGGGCTTGCCACTCAGCTAAATCATCATCAGCAAGTTCTCCCCATTTAGCTTTTAAAAGATAATTCTTTAGACTTGTAGTAGTACCTATTACTGACTTAAATTCAGCCATTTTTTTAGTTCTTATTTGAGTTAGAGCAGCTGGCGTTAGCATTCCATTAGAAATTGCTGCTGCCTCTTCTTCTGTTATTGAATCATCTCCCATCATTGCAGTTAACGCTTTATCGAGATTAGTCTTATATCTTGTCAATTTATCAGCTATATCATCTTCATCGAAAGTTCCATCTCCAATACCCGATGGCATTCTAAATAACTTTTCCTTAGTCTGAGGGTGAAGTCCTAAACTTAGCTTTTCTTCTAATTTAGATATTCTTACATACTCATTATTAAGCATATCCAAATTTGATTCATATTTAGGCTGTCCTTCATCATTAACTAAAGATGCTCTTGTTGCATCTAAATCCATCCAATCCGAAGCTTTTGGTTTATATTCGTCACTTTTTAGAAATTCATCAGCTTGAGTTAATGCAGTGGAATATTCATTAAACTTGTAGTTTTTATTTTCCATTACATTTTCTAGTGCAGCATGATTTAAAGAAGTTGAGTCATATTTAGAACTTCTATCCTTTATATTGTTTAAAGCCTGTTGAGCATTAGCGATTTGTGCTGGAGTTTGTGCAGTTACTAAAAGATTTTTAATTGCTTCCTGTTGCCCTGATATACTCTCCTTTGCTCTTTCATGCCCAGATGAAAACGCTTCAAGCAATTGTAATATCTCTGCTGTTGAACCTCTATTTATTTGTTGAGATTTATAATCCGCCATTTGAATCCTTTTATTTTAAATTTTATCCGTATCTAATTCCAGAAGCTTGCTGTTGCCACTGATTAATCATATCTTGTACTGATTTCAATGATTGAGCCCTTTGTTGCCCTGTTTGTGACAATACATCAGTCATTCCCTTACCATATACATCCTTAATTTCACCCGTATATTGTTGTTGTTGTCCACTACCTGCAAAACCACCAGCAGCTTGTATTCCTTTTTCTCCGCCTCCAGCTGCTAGCATTTTACTTAATAATGTTTGTCCTGTTGCTTCAACTTGAGGAGAATATGTCCCTGCAAGTCCTCCTTTAAGTAAGTCTGAAGATAGAGGTTGAAACATACTTGATGGTAATTGATAGGAACTTAATCCATATTGGCTTTGTAATGCCTGTGAAATATCACCAGCCCCAAGTTGCCCAAGACCACTAAAACCACCAGAAACGTCAAGTCCCATACTTTGTAATTGTTGCATTATATCATCAATCATTGCCATATTATCTATCTCCTTCCATTTGAGTCAATAATAATAGTAAATTCATAAGAATATTTGAGCCTTGTTTGCCTTTTCCTAATAATGTTGCAGGGTCTTGTGCAAATGCTCCCTCTTCACCAAACAATGATTGTGTAAAAGTTTGTTTTCCTTCTAGCCCTTGTAATTGTTTAAATAACTCATCTGATGATATCCCTAATTCATCTGAAAGGCCAGAAAACGAATCCCCTGATTTAGTTGGGTCTAAATCATAAAAAGTTTCTCCTCCTCCGCCTCCAACTGATTTTCCATAGCTTTCTGTTAATTTTTGAGTATCAATACCAGCCTTTTGAGCTCCTTTTAATAATTTTGCTTCTTTCCCTACAACAACATCTCCTGCTTTAGCTCCTTCGAATGTTTTTCCGATACCTTCTCCCATTTTACCCATTGCATAACCTTTTATTCCTTCAGTCAATCCTGTTTTAAATAAATCACCGCCAGACACTTTTGTTGCTTCAAGCATATCGTCAAGCATACTTTCATTTCCAGCAGCTATTCTTCCTGACTCTTTACCTAAAAATGTTCCTCCCCATTTACCTGCATCAAGGCCAGCACCCTTTGCTGCCTCTATTTGTTGTTGTGCAAATTTTGATTGCTGTTTTGCTTTATACATTCCCGATAAACCTGCTAGAGTTGCACCTGCTATAGTACCAACACCAGGAATTAATCCCAACATAGGAGCAATTGTTTCTAAAAACCCTCCGAAACCTTTAGTTTCTCTTTTCTGGTTTAATAGTTCTTTTTGTTTTCTTTGAGAAGCTATTTGTTCTTTCTGAAATTCTTCAGACATCTCCCCTTTCTGTTGACCAAAAGCAAGAGCTCCAGTTTTTTGAGCCTGTTCTGACCCTAATAAACTCTCTAATAATCCTTGTTGTGTACTTGCGATACCATAAGGGTTGTATCCATTCGCCATATCTTACTCCTTTTTTAATCCAATCCGTCTATTAAATATATTAATTATTCTCATCATTTACAAATCTACATTTTATGTTATAATTGTTGCAGGTAATGCTGTTGCTTTAATCATATTCTGCAAAATCTGATACTGCTGTTGGTAATGCTGTTGCTTTCATTATAAAATCACAATGTTCTCCTGAACCTCCACCCCAATTTAGATAACCATTGCCTATTCCTGAAGATTGTTTTTTAAAACCAACCCAATAGTTATATGTATCACCTGCTGTTAATCCTGTAACTGCCCAATAATGTTGTATTGTCGCATTGTCTGTTTCATCAATTAAGTTAATTGCTTGTTCATAAGTAGCACCTGCTGTACTATATCCACTTGTTGCATTTGCAGTAGATAATCCTATAAAGGTGGTATTATTCGCTTGAGCATCTACTTTAATTTGAATCATAATCTCAACTGCACCACTTGGAGGAGCAATAAATCTAATTCCCATATCATCATCAGGAACAACAAAAGAGGTTGTTAAAGTATAAGTAGTTCTACTTGCATCTTCTCCAATCATTCTATATCCAATTATCATTCCTGCATAAGCACTATTTGCTACACTAAATTCAGTAACAGTATCTCCACTTACAGTCCCTGCTACCCAATTAGTTGCTCCCATTGTAATCTTGTCATTAGCTTCATCAAGAATTAACATTTTATCTCCACCAACAACAATATCTAATACATCATCAGAAGATTCGTCTAAGTAGGTATGAGTTCCTCCATCAAAATATAATTTCTTTGTTGCATCAATAGTAAAATTCCCACTTGGTATCTCAACATCTACATCTCCATCTACTGTTGCACTTCCTGTTAATCTTACTCCTGTAGATAATCCTCCATTATATTCTGCTACTCTAAGTTCTAGTCTTCCTGATTCACTTCCTGCTGTTACATCATCTGCTTTTGCTTTAATTGACGCATATAAAGTTTGGTTACCACCACTATCCTCACCATGAAACATAATTCTACCTATTGTATCACTATCAGCAGGAGAAGCACTATTTCTATATATTGATATATCAGGACTATGATTACTTCCATCATCAGTTGATTCTATTATTAATTGAGAAGTTGAAGCATTAGTTGTTACTAAATGTAAACAATCTGCACTTGTATCCCACAGCATATAATTTGAAGCTGTATCACCAAAAAACTTTACATCATATCCAGCATCATCTACACCAACAGTTAAATTACTAACGATTGTTACAGTATCACTTACAGGGTCTAAGATTAAATCTCCATCAGGAATTAATGACATATGTGCTACTGCACCACTATCATCAGTTGTCCTTAAATTCGTAACTCCATGTTCTGCCACTTCAAGTGAAAACAAATCATTAGGGTCATCTGTATCTTTTAAAGTAAGTGTGCTATTTGATGTGTTTATTTGGAATAAAGATACATCTACCCCAAGAATACCATAATTAAAAATACCACTAGAAGTCCCTATAAAATAAAAGTCATCACCTGATGTTAGAAGGTAAGTATCTCCTCCTGAAATATATAAATCTAATGTTCCTGTAGAATCTGTTGATTCAAATCGTGTATATACATTTGGTCTAAATGTTAAATACATACTATCACACTCTACTAAATGTGATGTTAATTTACCATTAAGAAATAAATCTCCATTTATTCTAAGCTCATCCTTATTTAAAGAAAGGGGGGTATTCTCCCCCCCAATCTTTATAACTTTCTGATGAGTATCTAAAACATCGTCATCCCCTAATAGAATTGGATTCTTTCTGTTTGGCTCAAAAGAACCATCAGTAATAGAGTGAAGTTGGGGTAGACGAGCTCTAGGCATTATTTTTTAGGTTTGAATCTATCTAATAAAGGCTTTAAAATCATATCCAGTACAACATCATCTGCTTTACTTGGGCTCATTTTAATACATTTTTCTAATATCATAAAACCTAATAAAACCCATTCCCAATTACTTGTTATCCATTCCATTTTACTTCTCCTTATTTTCTAATTTTTTTAATCGTTTATTTATATTCGTCTTATCTCTTTTTGTAAATAGAGGAGGATGAGAATCCTTTTTCAGAATAGCAACATCCTTCTCTAATTCTTCTATATACTTCGCATTCCTATGTACTGTCTTTTGCAAAGATTTCATCTGTCTGTCTAATTCGTTAGGCTTATTAACATACTTATCAATCCTTTTTAAATCAATTTTATGTTTAACAGCCTTAATAATCCTTGTAGCCACTATCTTTGCCAACCATATAGGCATATTATTTACTTACTCCTAGCCATGTTAATATAATTCCTATAACAATAGTCAAGGTGCTTCCTATAGTTTTAACTGCTGTTATACTGTTTTCTGCTTGCCTCAATCTCCCATTAATTTTTTCTAAATGTTTATTGTTTGAATCTACCCTTTCTTTAATATGACCTAAATCACTACAGATTCTAACTAAATGAACTGTTATACTATTTCTATATTCTTCAGTTTTATCAGTATCTTTTATTTTCATTCTTCTCTTGCATCCTTAAAAACTTCTCTTTTAATCCATTCCCACTTAACTTCGCTATAACTTCAACAAGTGTTTTATAACTATTTTCTAAACCCTTTTGTTCAAGTTGCATTAATTTCTGTTGGTCAATAAGTTTAACCAAAATACCTTCTAATCTATTAAATTTCTGATGTATGTCTTTTGACAAATCATCTTGTATATATTTATTTTGTTTCCATATAAAAAATCCAAATGCTATTGCCACACATATAGGGATTCCATATCTTTCTAAAATTGATAACCAATCCATTTTTAACTCCTGATAAATATTGTATATACAACAATAGAAATTTTAACAAATATTAAAATAATAAATCCCCAAAACATAATAGCAACCCATATCATGAGTATTTGCTTCCAATCTTCTAACCATTTATTATTTCTCCCCATAAACAAGTCTTTCCATTTATGATTTGTATTACATGAACTGTGAACAATCCTTTATCAAAAAAATCTACTATTGCAAAAGCATGACTCCAGTTTATCCTTCTATTACCAAGCCATTCATTAGCTTCAGCACTCATATCCTTTAAACACCCAATACTCCAAGCAGACTTATGCCCATCCATATGAGTCGCAGACATTTGTTGTAAATCGTGCCAATGCCCATACATTATATTACATCCAAGTTTTCTTAAGTGATTAGCAGCATGATACTGTCCACCATATTGATGCCCATGATAAAAATATAATTTTCCTAACTTAAGGTGTTTACCAAAAGGATAGTAAGTATATCCTCTGCCATCCAAATCAACTGCATTAGCAAAACTGTATTGAGGGATGTAAGGGTATTTACCAACTGCAATATTGAGCCAATTATCATGGTTTCCTTCTGTAATATATTTTTCCTTGCAATTTGCTTTATCAAGAGATTCATCAACAATATCCATTCCTTTATTAACATCACTAACATCTTTATCAAAATCTTTTATTAAATATTCTAGAGGAGGGGCTTTTCTTCTTTTGAATTTCCATACTGAGAAAGAGCTCCATTCCCCTACATCTCCTAAGTCCACATAAATACTAGGACTTACAAGTTTTATTGCTTTTACCAGAGCATTAATCGCAGGCTTATCTTCATAAGGGAAGTGCTTATCTGGCGTAACTATTGCCCTTCTTATATCTTTATCCCATCCCCTACTATCTCTCACTGAGAACTCTTTATCACAACTATTGCAATAATATCTCTGCGAGTTATTGCCCTGCTTGTTGACTCTGACTCCATACTTCATTATATTATCGGAGTTACAGTTTCTACAAAGCATAGTTCTCTCCTATTTTGTTTTTAGTTCCTTTGCTATCTTTATCGTAAGGTATATTAATGTAGCTATACCGACCGACAAACTTACAAACTCTGGAAGCCAATTCCAAAGGGAAATCCAAAATCCGCCTATTCCTGCACCTGTAGTTTTAAGTGTATCTATCATTGTTTATTAATCCATTCTACTATTTCATTAATCTTTGCAACTATAACTCTGAATAAAACAGCATCTGCATTGGGAATACCTTCTTTTGCTATATCTGTGTAGCTTTCTACTTCTGTATCTATTTTATCCATTAATCATATTCTCCACTTATTGTGACCGAAAAATATAAATCTTGATTTCCTGATGTTGAATCTTTTTTATACATTACATAAAGAACCTGTCCAGCATCAAAATCATTACTTGAGCTAATATCCGTGCTAAATGTTACAGTCCTACTTGCAATAGGAGCTGTTGCATCAGAAGTACCTATTAAAGTAGCAGTTATCGTTGCAGAATTAGTAGGAAGTGTAGCCTTATAAACATAAAATCTAACAGGGTCAGTTAGACCTGTATCTAATGCTCTTACGGTACCTTTTATATTAGTTAATGTTCCATTAGCATCTGCCCTCCATATATACCCAGTATCCTTTGAATAGCTCAAACTTGTAGGAGAACTATCGTAACTTGTCCAAGAAGTAGAAGTAGAATAATATGGAAAATAATAGTTGGTTGCACTATTGTTATTTGTTTTATAAGCTGCTCTTGTAATTTGCCAGGTTGTAGTTCCACCGCCAATATAAGCAAGAGATGTCCAAGCAGTTGAACCATTTCCTATCTTTAATTTAACAGTATCAGTCTCAAAGCCAAACTCTCCAACAGCTAAGGTAGGGTCAGCAGATGTCCAATTAGAAGCTGTATCCTTTCTAACTTGTACTCTAACTGTTCCTTTTGTTAAGCTTGAACCCATTATATCATTCCATCCGTTATCCAAGTAGGAGTATTGTATAAAGTCATAGCAAGACTTTCTGAACCAGCATTAGCAACTGTAGTACCAGTTCCTTCATTACATTTCCAATAACATATAGGGTCGGGCAAAGAAATTGGTGTAGAAATTTCAACACCTGCTTGAAGAGCAGTATAAATCACAACAGAAGAGCCTATAGATAACACAGAATCATAAAAAGCTATTTGGTCTATATCTATCCCTGCATATCGAGTATTACCATCAAATCCAAAATACCAATCATCATTACTGCCTGCATCTTCTAAACTTCCTGTAA
>Ga0080013_1003083_pt1 | contig 18180 bp, 37 predicted proteins | sample ETNvirenome_6_85_FD_69236 | JGI IMG/M metagenome (GOLD analysis project Ga0080013, IMG submission 69236) | Marine viral communities from the Pacific Ocean - ETNP_6_85 (SPADES assembly) (version 2) | ecosystem: Environmental > Aquatic > Marine > Oceanic | place: Pacific Ocean | collected 2013-06-19 | reverse complement strand
GGTTTTACCGTTGCAATCGTTATCAACACCGTCGCATATTTCTTCAGGAGTGGGCCCACAGAGGCCACATTCGTTTAATTGACCCTCGTCAATTTCGTCGTCGCAATCATTGTCGACGTAATCGCAAACTTCTTCAGCAGGGAGAGGGGCAGAACATGATACAACCTCACCGCCGACGCACACGCCGGTGCCATCGCCACATATGGTGCTACAGGGGTATTCGCCTTCGTCGACTGTGCCATCACAATCATTATCGATACCATCGCAGATTTCCTCTACACAAGGGTCACAGATCCCATATTCATAATAGCCTTTATGGCAATATACCTTTAAAAAGCCATTGATCCCGTCTTCTGTGACACACTCTTCCTCTCTAATAACTTCATTGGTGGGGATACACTCTAAAACCTCTTCGCACTCACCCATTTCGATAACGAGATCGTCTTTACAAGTATCAACGGTGACCTTCATACGCCAAACTTCGTCTAAAGGAGGACAATAATAGTACCATTCAGCGTAACAATCATCTTCGTATTTCTTTTTAGTGTATTCTATGACAGCATCGGACGGGGTATAAACAAGTGCATCGGATGGATGATAGTTTATATATGGGCTGCCGCTTCCCCCGCTCTGATTATTGCTACAGGACATTAGAAGAACTAATGCTAGAGCAAACAAATACTTTTTAGAGAGCATACTATAACTATAACATACTATTAAGAAAAGAACAAGTGTTTTATTTTTTTATGAGATGGGACGAGGAAATTTGGTGACCTTTACAGCTATAACACGATCACCTTCGTGATCTTTGATCTTTTGAAGCTCGCGTTGGACATATTTCATATAGTCGGCTCCCAAACCAGGCTCCATTAAGAATTTAAGGTTTAAATTGACAATTTTATTGCCTAAAGTGTCTTTTCCGATGCGTTTGGTGGTCTTGACGATGGTAATTCCGGGTATGGCGCGGATTTCATCAAAAATGGCGCCATAAATCTTTGCATCGGGCTCTGCTTTAAAGGATATATCCATTTCATAAGGCTTACGAGCCTCAAAGAGGTATGTCTTCCATTCGTTTAATAATTTCTTCATATCTTTATATGTCTACCTCAATTATGCCATTTTCATCGCTTTTTTCGTCATTTTCGTCGCTTTTTTCTTCAAAAACAGGTTTTTTAAGCGGTATTTGCGCAAAAGGGCGCTCATATTGTTCATTTTGGCTCTTTTCGCGCTCTTTTTCTATATTAATTAGAAAATCAAGCAATTTAGGATCAAAATTAACACCTTTTCTCATGAAATACCTCCTTATACCGTTAACTACCCCCAAACCCTGCTGGTGCGCTCTTAGAGCGGCTAAGATCCGGTTTTTTAACGAATGGGGCGCTTTTATGCTTATTTGCGCCCTTTGTTATGAGTCGAATCTTCCGTGCCCGATGTTTTCTCTTGACATCTTGCTGATAATCTTCTTCAAGAGTCTTCATAGCGGCTTTAACGACCGCTTTTGCCCCTGGATAGAGCCTATATTTGCTTAAATCGCCAATCTTTGCCCATTCATAAGCTGTATGCTCTTCGGGATCGAGCGTAATGGCTGTTTTTGCGGTATTGGCTTTATAAAACTTGACATTTTCTTTAGTTTGCACATGTTTTAGGCCTGAAATGTTCAAATTGGTCTCTTCTTTGGTCTCTCTTTCGGCCCCATCCTCTGATTTTTCGCCTTTTTTGAGGTGGCCGCCCGGTAAATCCCAGTATGTTGTGTCATCTGTGCGTTTTAAGAGCAAAACATTGTTGTTTTTATCTAAAACTATGACTTTTGAGACCTTTTTCGAGTCATTTTTGTCCAAACTCTCGTGATATTCATCCAATTCATCCCAAATATCACGCATGGCACCGTCAGAAACGTCCGGTTCCGGCTCTTTTTCTTCTGGTTCGTCCTCTACTTTTTCATATGAAATGTCGTTTTGGTCCAAAGTTTCTTCCCCTTCTTTGCGATAAACAAAGAAAAATGGATCATCGTCCCCTTCATATTCAAATTCTTTCTTCTTTTCTCGTGAAATAGAAGGCAATTTGCCTAAAATGTTCCATATTTTAAGCGCATCTTGGCTTGTTTCAATGCTATCTGGCGAAATACCGCTCAAAGAAGCTAATTCTAGGGCCATTTTATACAATTCTAGGCCTACACCTTTAGAATTAACCGGAGAAGCACTAACCGACACTTCCCAATAAGGATTATCGTCCCTTTTTAGCAGCTGCAGCCGGGCGTTTCCGCCTTCTTCACTCTTTGAAACGACTGGTTCATTCGTTTTTTTGTCTAAAACTTCAATATCAATCTTTCGTGGGCCCCTTTTGATGAGATATTTGTAATGATGAGGCCACGTTTCTTCTAAAAGTAAACGATATTGTAACCAATTCATCCACATCCTCCTGATTTTTTGTTCTTAAAGCTTAAGCGAATGCGTTTTTGAGCGCCCTTTTCGCTTAATTGTTTTATTTGTTCTCGCTCCTGGGCTTCATCATCGTCATCAGGCAAGACGCGCCCGGGGATGTTTCTGAAACCCACACCAGGAAGTGATCCCGCGATGGGCGTCCCTGTCGTCTCTTCGATAGGAGGGGTTTCATCTCCCTTAAACGACGACGGAAGGAGCGCGCCCTTTGTCCACTTGAGCACAAGTGGAAGCAAAACGGCTCCCCCCGGGGCGGCAAAGACCGCTGCTAACGTGGTACCTTTGGCAACATCTTTAATTTGCGCCCATAAGATGGTTTTTTCCTCATTTGAAAGCCCTTCTGCAAAATACTTCCCTATTAAGGCAGCTGCCTCTTTAGTTTGACGCAGTTCTTCTTTGATTCTGTGCCACGCCGAAGCGTGTTCTTCGCTTTGCATTTCGCGTTCCAATTTTTTGATTTCTCTATCCATTTTAGCTTGCGCGGAGAAGGGCAATCCAAATTCCTTAATTGCCCCCTCTCTTAATAAGTATTGTCGCCATGGTTCAAAAAGGAGTTTCATTTGTTTTTAGGTGCCCCTTTTTTAAAATCTTTAGCAACGATTCTATTTAAGCGCTTGTTTTGTTTTTGTAAGTCGCCCACTGAAGACCATAGAAATGAGATTTCTCTTTCAGCATCATCCAATCTTGCTTCTGTGTTATAATAATAGCCCGCCGCTATACATGCTGTTGTAATAATAAAAACGAGGGATTTTATATCCATATTAAATTTCATTATCGACCCTCCCAGCAATCTACACTTTATATTTCCACCAAGAATATCTCTTTCTCTTTAATAAATAGTTTGGAGTATCTTGATGATCATAAGCTTCTTGTTCAAAAGGTATTTGATAGTACGCTTTTTCACCATTGCGGTATTTCAGGAGGCCATATAGATAAAAGAGGCCATAAAGAATCCATTGGAAAACAAATAGTAATTCTAATTGCTGTTGGAAGTGAGTTGTTTCGTGTTGTCTAGTGGTGTCAGAAAGCTTTCCTCTGCAAAATACAAAACAAGCAAAGCTAATGGCATTGATTTCAATAGGGGCTATTTTAGATAACCATACGGGGATTTTATTATTTTCAAAAGTTATTGGTTTCCACTTTTTCATTTTTAAGCTCCTCTAATTGCGCAATTGTGCTTTCTGCTGAAGTGTGATGAATAGCAATTCCGCCAGCGGCTCTCCATGGATCAAGGTATATTTTGAAATCGTCAATGAGCACATTAGGAGTGCCGTCTTCACTAACGGCATGCTTATGTTTATCGCCTGTTAAAAAAACTTCTTTGGGTTGTGGGGTAAGATTGTTGGCAATCCAAATACGTTTTCCATCTGCCGATTCTTGATCCCATGGATGAGAGAGAACTGCTGGATTGTATTGAGAAATGTAATTCCATAAAGTGTCTTTATCCGCCGCCGGAGGCAGATCTGCCCAAAATTGTACATCATTGCTTACCATATCATCAATATAGTCCAATGATTTCTGGTACTTCGGGTTCTTTTGAGTCCACTTCCAATCAATGGCAAGAATCTTTTGAACCCCTTTTCTCAAGGTTTCGTCGGTGGCATCTTTGTTTGCTGTGTCTAAAACAGCGCCTACGAGATCGACTAAAACGCCATCCATATCACAATATATTTGATAAGGAAACGTTTCTTTATCTTCGTTTAAATATTCTCGCCAGTTTTCAAGTAAGAGTTTCATACTAATGTCTACTTTTTTAAAACTTTTAACATTACTTCAAACAAGGACAGTCGCCCTTCCATTGCTCTCATTTGTGCCACTTGGGATACGGTACCTCCCTTTAGAGCGATCATGAAGTTGTTAATTGATTTTTGCCTTATAGACTTTTCAAAATATTTCCCATATTCATATATATATTCAACGTTTCCTTTAAAGAGGGCCTGTCCTAAACATTTTAAAATTACAGTTCTTATTGTACTTAATTGCGCCGATGTAAGGTTAGCTGGATCTGGACCAGATAGCTTTGAAAAATTGGATACCCTTACCCAACCCTTTTCTTGTAATCGTTGAACTCCATCAAATCTTGTAGCTCTTTCCTGATATTCTTTTTCAAGGATGTCAACCGCTGTATCCATGTGGGCTTGGCCAACATATTCTTCCGGAAAGTCACCATTAGGATCAATCCAGCCACTATTTTGACCGCGTTGTCCTTCTGGTACACAAAGTTCTTCTTTTAAAAGAAACTTTTTCCATTTTTTAAGTAGAAGTTTCATTACTTTTTTCTCTATGATATCTAGGTTTTGCGCCACGACCAGCGATATTTTGAGAAATGCCAATGCCTAAAGGATCTTCACCCGTAAAAGCTGCAGCTAGATAGTCCATGCTGACATCGAGATCTTCAAGCCTATCAATGAGTGTTTTCAACTGGCCCTCTAGTCTAGATGTATCTAATTCGATATCCATTCGTTCGGCCTCCGATTCAAGGCCTTCTCTTAAAAACTGAATAAATATATTTCTGTCTATTTTCATTAGTGTGCTCCATTAACGGACATGGTTTTATCATACGCTAGTATTTTTAAACTTGCAAGCTTTTTTATGTAATCATTTCGCCTTAAAACCTTAAAGACTAAATTTTCAACCGAATTAATACCTTTCGTAGACAAACCAGTACGGCGATACTTTTTAAGTCGTTCCATCAATTCTTCCGCGGATCTTAAGGCTAATTTATAGTCTTTTTCGGCATATGAATCGTATACCCCATCAATTTGCTCCATTAGGTGTGCAGCTTTTTTCTTTATGGTGTCGTAATCTACTTGTACATCCCATCGTGAGGGCTCTTTAATCCAACGATCATCCATTATAGAATAAACGCCATTAGCGTGATGGGGCTCTGTGGAGTCTTGAATATATATTTCTACTTCAAACCCTTTAATTAAAATTTTATGGGTACGATTCCAATTTTGTATTTTTTGTTTAAAATAATCTTCTGCCATTTCTCTTTGTTTCAACTCATTGAAATCAATAAGAATATGAAGATCTGCATCAGAATAATCAGACCAGTTATAAGTGGCCAAAGAACCAGTTAGTGTCACGTCAGACATACGAATGCTAGGGTCTAATTTTAAGGTTTCGAAAAACTCTTTAGCAATGTCATAGAGGGCGTCGACGATTTCTGGCTTAAGTTTGCCGCGTTCCCAGAGCTGGGGTTCGAGAGTGTCGCGAGGCTTTAATGAGGAAACATCAACAAATTGGGGATCTGCTAATTCTTCTAGATATTTCTTCCAATTTTGCTTGTAGTCCATACATTAATTAGTCAACCTAATTAGTTTAAGGAGTTTGGGGCTTTAAGAATAGTTCATTGATGTGGTTGCATTTATCGCATTTTAAAGCTTGAATGGGTACTACGATTTCTTGGCCGCTCGGCGAAATCAGAGCAGAAATCTTTTTAACAACAAAAACGGGGACAAAGCGATCATTTTCGCATTCATCGCAATTGACATCCTCCGCATTTTCTAAAGCTGCTTGCAGCTGTTGTTGTTGTGCTTGTTGCGCTTGAGCAGGATTCATACTGTTCATTGGTTCCTCCAGTTTTATTTGATAAGTAAAAACATTTTAATCAGTTTAAGTTTGGCACGAAAATAAGAGGCAATTTTATACCGCCATTTCTTATTTTTTGAGGTCTTGGACCTTATCTCGTACAATTTCAAATTCACTATTTATACTCTCAATGACAGTTTGAAACCGTTCATTTACTCCATCTACTAATTTTGCGTAGTGATTTTTTAATTCAAGCAGCTCATCTACTAAGCGCGAATTGGTTTGTTGCAAGGAACTTACGCGGCCCTCTAAAGTGGCCACCTTCTCTTCTAAGTTTTTATTGGTATGAGTTCTCATAACTCCTCCTTAATTTGGTAATTATATTATATATTATTTTTTTTGTTTTTTAAAATACTTTTTTCGCGCGGTATCGATAGATCAGCTTTTTTGTCTTGTGAGGGTCACCAGCTTTAGGAAGCGGCTTAAGCGCAAACTTCCATACAATATGCTTTTCTTCTTTTTTGGTTTTAGGGTTGACCCCTACGGTTTCAGAGTATTCTACAATCACTCGCCGCCCTGTCGCGACCCATCGGTGCGCAGCGGCGTCGGGAGGGACATTGGGATATTTCCCCGCAAAAACTTGAATAATCATATCAATAGTGTCTCTAATAGTTTTTGATTCAGTACTCTTTATCTTTTCGAGGTGATAATCTTTGGGATCCGCATGTAATTTATCCAACCATACCAAAGACTTAGCAAAAATGGGCCTCCAACTGATGACAGCCGGTTCATTCACGCTATAGGCTATATCATAACAGAATCCCTTTACCGTATGAACTTGTATATCTCGAAGCAGGTTTCCTTGGTAATATACTTTGGCGTCTGCCGTTGCAATAAATACAAATAGGCACGCTATCAGGGTTAATAATTTAATCTTGGTTTTGCTTCTTAACATTTTTTACACACTTTTCATATTTTTCTTTATCTTCTCTTCCGACACTATCCGTGCATATGGCCCATGGATTTTTTTCTTCTTCTAAATCTTCACGAGACCTGCGCTTCTCGGGTCACTCTTCTAGTAAGCTGCTTAACTTGTGCGCCAGTGGGCCGATCTCAAGGGCTAACCCGGGATCAACTCTAGAAGCGACGTCTAGCGCTCCTTGTAAATTTTTATAAGCTTGTTGTAAAGAGAGATATATATCTTCTTCCTTTTCAGCTCCGAAGCCCATGATCTTGGCCTTCTCCGCCTGGAACTCTTCTTCCGTTTCCTCGTCAAGCTGAATATCATTCTTCTTAACAAAATTCTCTTCAATTTCTAAAGAGCCCATTAAGGAAAGCTCTTCTTTGATGATTTGCATTAATTTTGATTTAGCTAACTTCATTCTGCCATCTCCACTTCTACTTCTTCGGGCGGTTGGTCAACAACGCGCTCATCATCGGGATCTTCACCAGCTTCAGCGCTAAGCAAACACGCCGCCTCGCTATGTCCAGCGTCCTGGAGAATTTCAATTGCTTTGCTCCAAGCAAACCCAAAAGCCTCATTGGGATCCATGGTGTTCAAATCTATGGGCTCTTCTTCATCTCGGTGATAGACAGTTTCTTCCAGGGGCGCGCTTAAGGCATTTAGATATTTATTCCACGGCCACTTGAACTTTTCAGCATACATTTCTAAGTTTTTAATTAAGTACTCCTTCCCGATATCGGGCAGTTTATTATAAAACTCAACTGTTTTTTCTTTCAGTCGCTCAATTCGAGCTTGTTGCCGCTCTTTTTCTTCCTCGGCGCGCTCCCGGCCGTACGTTCGTACCAAATCACCCAGGCGGCCTGGCCGGTTTGCCCACAGCGTCTGCATCCAATCATCCATCTCATCAACCCATCCTTCGTCTGATTCAACGATAGGGCGCCCAGCTTCTTCGGCTAACGCTGCTTCTGTTTCTTCTTTGATGAGTTGAAGTAGTTTTGATTTGGTTAGTTTCATTCTTTTTCGCCGCCTACATCAATACTGGGAAATTTTCTTTTTACGGCAGCCCGAACTTTAGCTTTCTCTGAAGCGCTTCCATGGCGCGCCACCATGGCCAATGCATTCCGTGCATGAGACTCATCAGGAATGGGATAGTTTCCCGATTCCGCTTTCTCTTTTTTGTCATCGGCCTTTGTAGGAAGGGCAAACTGGCTTTGTTTTAGATCTTGTCGGTCTTTGGAAGTTAATTTCTTTTCGCTTAAAACAGCTTCAAGCTCTTCTTTAATAATTTGTGTTAATTGTGATTTTGTAATTTTCATTTTAGAGTCTCCTTCAACTAAGCCCAAGTTCGATTTAATCCCCCACCAGTCCATGTCTCCTTTGTCCGCCGCTGTCTTAACCAGATCGAAACATCGCTGCGTCAGTTCTTCACGTTTGTCTTCGTTTCGATCTTTTCCTTTGTTCGGCCCGATATCGGCGATCCGCTCGGGAAAAGCCTTCAGTGCTTCTGAGCGGCACCACCGCCGATGACCGGCGCGGAGCTGGCCATCAGATTTCCTGAAGTCGTCACCCTGTTTCTTAAGAATGGGGCGCACTTCCCCCGGTTTGTCCGGATCTGCCTCGTATTCTCCGGTGGGCTGCCACTGGGGATCAGCCTTCCGACGCGCATAAACAGAGCGCCCAACATCGCCAGTTCCACGAATCGAGGCCTCTTTTAATACTTCTCTAATAACTTGTTTTAGTTTTGATTTGGTTATTTTCATTACTCTTGCGCCCCTACTGCTTTACCAGGATTGCTGAAAGCATCATCCCATGTCGGACTGGTTAAAAATGGCGCCTTTACCGCAAACCCTTCAATCCCTGCAGGATCCAAAGGAGCACCCTCTATGGAAAGAACAGCGTAGTTGCCGCCTTGTTCTTCTACATTTTTCACTTGAACTGGTTGGCCTTGGTATCTAACCCATTTGCCGATAAGATTCGTTAGGTCATAAGGATCGGGACGAGTTGCACGTGCTGTAGTGCGCAACATGTCTTCCCAGCTTACTTCTTTTGTGGACCACTGTTGATCGTAATCGTGGCCAACATATGGAACTGTATCGCCTTCTTCTTTAAGGAGGGCTTGCATTTCTTCTTTGATAATTTGTTTAAGTCTTTCTTTTGTTAATTTCATTCTAGTCTCCAAACCCTATTTCTGAATCTAATTCATAGATTGACATCGCTTCCATTTGAAGCTCAAGCATCTCATCATAAATAGTATCATAAACTTCATAATAATGATCTTCTTTTATAACAGTTCTCATTTCTTCCAGATTTCGTAGAGCATCGTAAGGGCCCAGGGTTTTGTTAGCATATTCAATACAAACTAAGCACATTATGCATCTCCTTTTGTGCGCTTCGGATCGTCTTCATCTTGGGCGCCATGTTCATCATCGCGTTTGTGGCGTCCAGCTTCTCCAATAATATCCGCTTCTGTTAAATTGCGAATAATAGTATTGCCAAATTTCATATCATAAACACCAATTTCTGCGTTCTCCTTCAATGAATGCCACAACACTTTGCCTATCGCGTCTTTCTTTTTAATTCCGTATCGCCTCATCAAAGCTGAACTCAGCTTGGCTTCCTTCATTCACTTATGTTGAAGCTTGTCAAGTTTTTTTTCAAGTTCTTTTTTTTCGTCTTTTTCGTCCGGTGTCAAATTTTCTGTTACAGGCTTTGAGCAATGTCCGTACCTTCCCGTGGGGTCTTCGCCTATCCATTCGCCTCCGGCTTCTTTGCACCGGGCTTTTTGTTGAACCACAGTCTGGCCGCCAACGGCATCACCCGCCGATCCGGTGTCAACCATTTCCAGCGTTAACATAACTTCTTCAAGCTCTTCTTTAATAATTTGTTTTAGTTTTGATTTAGTCAATCGCATCTTTTTCTCCTCTAGATCGCGCCATTCGGGGGATCCCACCCCTCTTTCTGCTGCGGCCCTTGCATCTTCCACTTCGGCCTCGGAATCAACGCGCCGAGCAACTTGTTTGGGAATTCCTTGAAACAAGTGATCAATACGTTGCTCCAGACTACCAAAATCTGAAAGATCTATCGCATCCTTGTGACCCCGATAATAACCCCCATCACGTGCGGGGCGCTTATCAATAACTTTACCGGCCCGGGCACCGTCGGATTCGGGGGCTCTTAAATGTAGCTGCACATACATTTTTCCGACTTCTTCATCAACTGTTATTTGTATAATTGGAGGATAGGAATCGCTTCCATCATATGGATTTTTAGTACCGGGCTTTGTGAATGATAAATGCGGCACCCCAAAACCCCATTCGTCTGGGCCTGCTTGGCTTTCTTTTTCAAGATATTCATAGCCAGCATTTGTAAATGCATTTTTGAGAGCTTCATAAGCGCCACCACTGCTGCCTTCCTGGGCTAGCTCTTCTTTAATGATCTGTTTAAGTTTTGATTTGGTTAGTTTCATTTGATAGTCGGCTCCCATGGAAGGCCACTACCCGCCTTCCAGTCGTCCCACGCCCACGTCTCCGAGCCCGGGGGTTCGTTGCCGGGAGGATCTTTGGGTTCTTCTTCAAACTTGGCGATCCAACGTAGAGCAGAGTGTAATTTCTCTGAAGGTTTATCACCGGGCAAACTAGAGTTTGTTAAAAAATCTAATAACTCATAATAAGCGTCACTGTGGGCTTCTTGCTCTTCGCCTGAGAAGGGCTCTACCATCTGTTTGAGTTCTTCTTTAATGATCTGTTTTAGTTTTGATTTGGTTAGTTTCATTATCTTGCCCCTACAAAATCTTCTGGGGTGGGGATTGCTGCGCTTTCATTCTCGCGCCATCCCGCCTGTTCCAACGCATCGCCGAATAAGCCCCAATGGCGGGGTTCGGCGTCTGCCAGATTGAGAGTCATAAGTTGGCCATCGAATCTATATATGAGATACTGACCTCTAATATTGTACTCTCCTTCCTGTAAGCCATGGCCATCGGGTGCATATGCGGGATCCGCAGCAACCTCGGGCGGCACCGGTGCAGATCCGATACGACGTCGCAAAATTTGAGAAACTATTCTTGATGGGCTTTCGTGTGCTTCGTGCAAAACGGTGGCGAGTTCTTCTTTAATAATTTGTTTTAGTTTTGATTTAGTTAGTTTCAGTGTGGCTTTCCCTGGGCTTTCGTTCATCGGTAGCTCTAATTGGGGGGAGATTCTAGCGGCTTCTACGGCCAATGCAGCAAGAAATTCGCGCGTGAGACGGGGCATCAAGCCTCCCGCAGTATCGCGCAAATCAGCACTTAAGTTTTCAAGATGGGCTCTCATGTTTTGGGCGATGCTTTGCAGTGCCTCATCGGTAGCCTCGGGAACGGCTCGCTCTATGGCGTTCATCACCAAATCTTTAAAGTGTTCAAATTCATCAGAACGCCACCCCGCTCGTTCCGCTTTGCTTGAAGCGCGCGTGATAGCAAACACTTCATCGTCGCTCATTGCCTCGTTTTGGGCGCTTAACGCTTCTTTGATAAGTTGTTTGAGTTTTGCTTTGGTGATTTGCATCCAGATGCCCCCATATTTTGTTAACATCAATAAATAGTTGATTATTAATGTTAATACATTATAGTTTTAATACTTAAAGCTCAACACGAAATTTTTTTTGCCTTATAATTAAATAGCCTTGAATAAAATGTTATAATAATACAAAGAAGCTTACTATGAATTGGCTAAAAAACAGATATAATAAGAAATCCGCAAAGAAGCTTGGTTGGGAGCCAACTTGGTTCAACGCTAGCGATTTCGATGAAACCTTAATCAACAACATAAAGGAGTTCCAATTACGTCACGGGCTTTCCATGGATGGAAAATGCGGCCCTATGACGTATCGACGGATCGCTACCGAACGCGAAGCCGTATTGACCACTCCCAAAGAAACATGCGGTGATTGTTCTTGCAACAAAGTTTGCAATCATATTATATGCGAGGGAACAAGAGTTAAAGTTAATTGGCCCAAAGTTGTCAATATCTACAGTGACAACGCCAAAGTACTTCCCCGCAATTGTTATAAATCAGTAAAGAAGGGAAAAAGAAACCCTCACATGATTGTAACGCACTTTGATGTGTGCTTATCCGCAAATTCTTGCTATCGAGTTTTAAAGAAAAGAGGTATCTCCAGTCATTTTGTTATCGACAATGACGGTACAATATACCAAATGGTTGATACTCAGCATACCGCATGGCATGCAGGCAATAGAAAAGTTAACAAAGCAGCCATTGGAATTGACTTGACTAACGGCGTATATACCAAGTACCAAAGTTGGTACCGCAAAAACAAACATGGCGCCAGACCAATTTTAAGAAATGTTAAAGTACATGGTACTTTCATTCCAGAGTGCTTAGGGTTCTATCCCGCACAGATTGGAGCCTTTAAAGCCTTGGTGAAGGCTTTGTGTGCACATTATGAGATTCCCGGTGAAATGCCAATGGATGAAAATGGCAAAGTGCTTAGAGCAGTGAGCCGCGAAGCGGCCAACGGAAAATTTAGAGGCATTGTTAACCACTTCCACATTACCCGCGGCAAATGGGATACAGCTAATTTAGATTGGGACACCTTATATAAAGAAATGAACAATATATTTGTTATTAAAAACAGGAGTGGAAAATGAACGATGTAGACAAATTTAACAGTTATTTACTTAAACTCAGCAAAGGATTCTTGTACGGTTTTGCCGGAGTGGCAAGCTACTTCCTTTTAATGTACAGTTCCAGCACGGTACAAGCGCTTGTAGGCGTAGCAGCGGGTATTCAGGTTTGGAATTGGTATAAAAATCGTTAAACGTACTTAACGCCGGCTAAAGTCAATCCTCTTGACTTGGCTATTCGCCGAACTAAATCACTTAAAATATCTTGTGGTGCTTGATTGATCAATTCTTGTACAAATTCTTCATCGCCTATTTGAGCACGGAGATCCTCTACACGCGATAAAAGGTCCGGATCGTGAACTTTACCAAAGGTGCCCCCATGGCGAGAAGCCATAGAGCGCACTTCTTCTTGTACGAGTTGTTCGAGGAGGGTTTTAGTGAGCTTCATTGCTTATAATTAGTTTATTTAGAAGGTTTAATCAAGCTTCGATAAAATAAATAGGTCAAAATACCAAATAGAATACATAGTGTAAGTTCCTTAGCCATATAATAACTATAAGCTCGCTAGCGAAAATTTTATTTGACTTTTAAAAAAGAGTAAAATATAATATAAGCATCCCTAACCAACCAGGAGCATTATATGCGAACTAGCCTCATCTTCTTAACCATCCTAATGGTCGTCATCGCAGCCTTGTAAATTACGCAGCGTATATACTATTTATATATGCTATGAAAGACATCAAAACAACTAACTTTGCTCGACCACTTACTTTTAATTATTTATCTACGTTTAATGGCGATGTTGTACTTAATGGTGCAACTACTTTTGTTGGCGGAATTAATTTTACTGGCCAAGTTAACGCATGCGGCGGCATGCATGTGGAAAATCGAAGCACGCGACTTGACGCGACCGTTACAGACGGTACCGCTATAACCGGTTATCCCACCGGCCTAGGTGCAGCTACTATCCTAAATAGTTATTTTGTTGGTACGCTGGTATTCACTAACGTAACTATCCTTAAGGATGAATCGATTAGCATATTGTTGGAGAACTCATTTATTGATAGTGTTAACGACATAGTAGAGGCCCAAGTAATTCATAGCGTGGCAGCTGCAGCTCTTGACGTGTGCATATGGGCCACGTCGACTCGTGACGCTGGAATCGCAGGTTTTGTATACATAGACTGCTATAACATGGGAGGCGATACTGCGGCCGGCAGCGAGCTACGGGTAGCTTTTAAAGTAACCAATCTCGTAGCTAGCCCGTGTTAGGCCTATTGGTACGCTGATCTTGCGCTGCCACCGAATGCTCCATAATAACTTTAAACACAGCTTCGATTAGTTCAGATGGTACGCGACTTGTATTCCAATTGACTAGGTGACGTATTAGGGTAGCTTCGCGTTCTGGATCCCTTATGGGGATGCCTAGGCGTTGCTTTTCCTTACCAATGTCCATGGACAATGCGTGGCGTACGCCTAGTAGCTCTGTGATTGTTGCGGATACGTAGGCGATTCGCGCGCGTAAATGATCTAAGTTGCTTTGCATTTCTGGGGCCTCCATTATATAGTATACCATGCGTAGCTTAAAATGTCAAAAAAATAGTGGCGGATTTTTTCGATCTCCGCTAAATTTGGAAGTAGGTTGTCAATGCGCTCATATAGTCAATCGCTAATAGCTTCTTGCCGTTCAGCTTAACCTCAAAGTATTCTCGACAGTTTGTCATTGCGCCTGATGGCGTCTTGTTGCCTATGACCACTCGCGTAATATCGGGGTAGGCGGTTTCGTATCGCTTAGATGTGGTGATTATGTTCATGTGGTATTCCTTTTTAAAGTTTCGAAAATTTGGGTTGCGTTTCGCGAATGACCTTAGCGACCTCTATTCCGCACCGCTATATACGGGAGACATACATTCGGCGGCCCGGGGGGGAGGGGGGGTGGTACCCCCATTGCACGTGCTTTCTATCTACGCTAAGAAGAAGTTAAATTAACTACTTGTAATCATTAGACTATTTTTTTAGGGGTTTTTAGAGAGCGCATATCAAAATAACCATTATATATAGTGCAACCAGGAAGGCCATCTCCAATGCGTCGGCTATGTCTTTAATTAAATTATTCATTAATTCTCGTAAGGTGCGGATGGATAAGACGGATTGCTAACGATTTGCAGGGATTGCAGCATCATTGCAACGCCTAGCGTTGTTGGGTCGGGTTGTCCGTCTTCACCAAGGAAGTAACCCATGCCAAAGGGTAGTATATCCAATGCGGTTTCGTTAGTCATTGCCATTGTAAAGAATTTAAATTTACTACTCTTTTTCTTCATATGTGCGGGTAGCTCCTATTAATAAGTAGTAGGCTAAAGAAGGTTAACCAATGTGCGAATCATTTCATCGCGTACCGGCGCGTTGGGCTTGCGTAGCCATTCCTTATTGACGTGGACTAGGCCACGGTTCGGGATAGCAATTTGAAAGCAGTCGCGTGCTCGCATGCCGAGTTGGTCGCCTTTGTGCTCGTCGCTGGCTTTAGAGCGTCGGGTAATTACGCCGATGTGTCCATGCGATGCGAGCGTGTCAGGGTCGTTGTCGCTGTCTGCTGTAATCCAATCCCACACTTGTACGGTTTCACCGATTTGGAACATTATTTTATTTCCTTTTTTATTTGTCATGCTATTATTATAGCATCGCGTGGCGGGTTTGTCAAGTCTTTTGGTTGTTTATTTGCGTAGTGCGAAGGGGCGGGTCCTACCGTACATTTTCGCTAGTCCACGTACCCGAACGACTACACAGCCAATCAATTATTAATTATAGTTCTTCATACGTTCCCCAATTCATTCCCAACCATACAATAAAAGCTTTCCAGCGTAATGGGCGAACATAAACGCTGCCCAAATATACAGCGCTGCGAATATAGCTTGCTTAGGTGTTGTGGGTTTCATTAGAAGATTAGTGAAGCGGTTGTTGTCAGAACGGCGAATAGAGCGATTCCAATTACTAACATATTATTTTATTCTCCTCAGAATTAAAGTGAAGCGTGTGTGGACGCAGGTTGTTTTGTGGCTTTTACCAGTTCACCACTTTTGTTAATCTTATAAGCGATAGGGGAACGCTGGACAGTCAAATCGTGTGGTACTTCAACCTTTACGCGGATTTCGCCCGTTCCTGGTCGTCCTCGGTTGGCTCGTACAAGCAAACCGTTCTTTGCTTTGACCATCGTTACCAGTTTAGTCATATTCTTTCTGGGCCGACCTCTACTACCAAAATTAAAGGCATGGGAACGCATTTCTCGTGGTTCTGCCTTCTTCGGAGGGTTTTTAGCTTCTTCTTCGCGTTTCTTCACTAAGAACTCTTCCACCATCTTATCAACTTGGCTCTGAGAGATATCCCACTCAACTATTTCGTCTTTGCGGGGCCTGCGGAAGTTCTTTTTGTATTTGCCGCGCCCATACTTTTGTTGTTTCTTCTCCATGTTTTTTTACTCTTCCTTGTCTCCGACCTTTTGTTTCACGGTCGTTATATGCTTGCAACGGCTTCTAAAGCCAAATCCAACGCAACTACACGACCAAATATCGTTTTCATCGCGTTTTACAGTGTATGATTTGCCCGTGGAGCCTTCCACGTCCCATTTTGCGGGTTTAAGCTTGTTTTGTTGATATTTCTCGCTTTCATCGGTCCATTGGACATCTGCAAGCGTGGTTCCTTCGGGTACTTCAATCCACGGATGATTTCCGGCCACAACGAACGTTTTATTGCTCGCGTGGCTTCGGAAAATGGCCGGTGGAAGTATGCTTATAACCTTAATCATTTAGCTAGGAAGGCAAGCCTTGACGAAGCGTTGTTGATTGAAATTTGCGTTGGTTTTCGCCAGTTCGGTAGCGAACGTAAGAGTAAGCTGCTCGATTACGCAACGGTTCATGGGGGAATCGCTGTGGCCTTTGAGAACGTCTGCGATGAGTTGGAAGTCTTTACGAGTCATGTTTTTCTTTCTTTCTAAGTTCTGCATATATTATACCACGGGAGGGGGAAATAAGCAAGAAACTTTCTTTATTTTTTGGGCCTCGGAACAAGGTTAATCCAGTCGTAACCCTCGTAGCCGCGCCACCACTTGTTCTTGTCGCTGTCCATGATGTAGAGCGCACCACCACCGGCTCGGCGGTCGCGGTCATTACGCAGAACGCGAAAGACGCGAAGGGTGCCGTTGTCTTGGGGATAGGCGACAAACTGCCCTGCTTGGATGTCTTCGCCTCGCACTTTGGTGGTTTTGATTCTCATATGGGGTTCCTATGAAGTAAAAAATTTTCGATGCGCGGATTGCGTATCGGGGTTAACATCCTTCCGTTTCAAATGTTTCCATAGCGGCTTCGCGCAATAGACTGGTAGATTCATCATCATAACACGCTGTTCCCCAAGCTTCCAAGTATGCAATGAGTTCGGCACGGGTTGCTAGCTGAATGTCGGCTGTACAAGCAAATGGCATAATTTTGTCCTCTCTTGACTGTTTCTATATATATTATCTCATAGAATCACGGTTTTGTCAATTAAATTAATCTTTTTCTATCTCAAAAACATCAATACTTTTAATTGAGTCTCGACTTTGCCCGGTATGGATTATTAGTTCTCCGTCCCCACCATATCCCAATTCTTGAAAGTAAGGCGCATCCTCGCGGAGTTTGTCAATCACTTCTGGGCTCAAACCGTGCATTCCCGTGTAAAGGAGCATATGCCCATCGGCGTTGGGTTTGAGGGTTGATTCTGGAAAGAGTTGTTTCCATGTTTTCTTTTTGGGCTCGTCTTTGGGCTCGTCCCAAATGTCAGGACCATGCAATACATGGTCCTCCACACAAAGAAATTCAGTTTCGCCTGTCAACTCGGGCCATGCTTTGATGAGAGCATCATCGTCGAAGGTTGGATGCTCTTCACCACAAACGTCTAACGAAGAATACTGTTTGCCGTCGATGTGCCATTCGGCAAGCGTTTCGCGTGCCCATGCAACTAGTTGCTTTCGAGCGCCTTCTTCGGTTGTATGCAGTGAAATATCTTCACCGTGTTTGTGTTCCCATTTTGCGGCCCAAACGGTTTGCGATGTTTTTATTGGGGTTGCTGGCATATTATTTACCCTCCGACTCATAACCGTCAAACCAGAGGTCGTTTTGTGTTGAAGGGTTTCGGCAATGCGCTTGCGCTTGCTCCAAGGTTAGGCCGCGCCTGATTACTCTGCTATACTTGTGTCTCTCTTTATAGAAGCGAATGATGTAATACATATTATTTGCTCTCCTTTGTTGGAATATATCGCACTCCGTATCTCGTTTCGTGTGGGTCCGATGTTACTGCCCAGGGATAGCCGGCCTTCCAACCTTTTTTATCACATTCTCGCATAAAGTCCCATGCTTCCCCACGACTTTCAAATACTTTTCTCTCTTCGGGCATATTAATTGTCCTCCGCTGTAATTTCGACGTGCGCGTCGCATTCGCGGCAACGAGCGTCGGTCAAATCGCTTTCAATGTGGCCACCGGATTGTGGCTCGATGTGTTCGCAATCTCCAGCGGCGTTGAGGAACCAAGTCTCTGGTACCATCGCGGTCATGACAAAATCTTTGTGTTCGGGGTCATTAGGGCAATTAAGCATCGGCATA
>Ga0080013_1003082_pt1 | contig 18181 bp, 12 predicted proteins | sample ETNvirenome_6_85_FD_69236 | JGI IMG/M metagenome (GOLD analysis project Ga0080013, IMG submission 69236) | Marine viral communities from the Pacific Ocean - ETNP_6_85 (SPADES assembly) (version 2) | ecosystem: Environmental > Aquatic > Marine > Oceanic | place: Pacific Ocean | collected 2013-06-19 | reverse complement strand
TCTTTATATTCTGTTTCAAAACGGGTAGTATCTTTGAACTTGAGAGGTTTCCAATATGCATTTTGTGTAGAACCTGAAAGATTATCTATTCTTAAATATTCTACACTACCAATTGAAACAGCATTTTCCGCATTACTTGGGTCAGTCATTATATTCTGTGCCCAATTTGCCATGTTGAAAAATACCTTATTTGTTTTTGAATCAAAAGCTAATAAAATATATTGATTAATACCTGTATAATTATCGAATTGAGGATTACCAAATAAATCTGTAGGAATAGTATTATTAACTCCTTGTAAAATTGCACGCTGTCCTACACCATTATTCTTCATAGCTGTGGAATAATTAGTAACTGTACTAATTGTAGCCGTGTCAGCAGAGGTGAAACTAGAAGTTGGTTGAATTAAGAAAACTTCTGGTTGGTTGATAGTTATTACGCTTCCTGAGTTTGAAGCTGCTAAAGTAGAATTTCTTACTGCATGATACTGGTCAGGTATACGACCAAAATCATCCAACATTATTAAGTTATCTTGTACAGTATTTGTACCCTTATACCACAGACACTCTGTTGTTGATTCACTGAATAAATTTTTACCAGTAGTACCTCCTGAGGTGTTGATACCATAAGTAGGGGTTAAATAAGAATAATGTACATCTTTACTAGTTCCTGACTGTAGAGGAGTACTTAATATACTCGTACTTAAAGCCCAGTTTTGTGCAGGATGAAAAGTGTTCCACATTTTCCCATTATCATACCTATAATTAGATAAAGCTACGTTTGAAGCAGCCGCTCTACTTTGAGAGAAATCCATACTTATATACCTATCTCTATCATCAACAGCTTTATAAGGCATTCCAGCACTAATATAGGTTATGGGATAAAACTGTGATGTAATAGGAGATTTTGCTAATAAGAATATCTTCAATCTATTAAATGATTCGTTAAGCGTATATCCAGTACCTGTATTTGCGGGTGAAGTCTTTCCATATGATTTACAACTAATAAACTTAACACTAATAATTCGTGCTACTTTACCATATATTGGAGTACCACCTCCTAAATTAGATGCTGCACTCAATATAGAGTATAAACTCTTTTGTGCGTTAGTAAGCGTAGTTAAATCTACTGTTAATAAAAGAGTCATTTTTGAATTCTGAGAACCCATTTTGACTTCTGTAGAACCTGTTGCATCATATTTAGAAATATCTATTATAGCTTCTATTTCTAACATTACTTGACCAATTGTATCTAATTCTGTTTGTGTAAGAGTAGGTGCTATTCCTAAAAACACATCACTTGGCCCCTGAACTTCCATAATACTGTTATCTATTCCAGCTTTTACAGTGGTGTTTTCTACGCGCATAATAGCTGTTGGGGAATCATCATTAATACTAATGTTATCCATGTTAGTGTTACGTTGGAAAGGTTGTATATTAGCAGAGTGGTCATATCCTGACATGTATTTTGAGGCAAAACCTCGTGAATTAATAAATTGTACTACAGGACCAAAGGTGCCTGTAGCATTGTAAGTGTGAGTTGCAGTGACTGTAGTTGGGGCATCTGTTATTTCTATCCACTGATAGTTAGCGTCTTCTTTTTTAGTAGAAGCACCATCTGCCCAATCTATATAAATGGCACTAACATCATTATCTTTCAATGTAAAGGTACCTGTAACCTCAGTATTTACCTTTTCAGTAGTTGACGGAGTCCACGCAAAACCAGCCATTATACCGTAGTAGTCCTCCATGAAGTTTGATTTGTCATTGCTTGAGTTCGTTTATTATATCCTCTAAAATTATGATAATCTGCCGCAAATAAACGTGCAGTATGTGTCATATTTTCTTTATTTAATGAAGTGTTACCTATTGCATCGTAAAAATCATCTACATTTATTGTAGGCATCACATATTCATTAGCGTCATCTATTATGTGAAGTTCTTTGGTATAAATTAGAACCTCTTCAAACATACCAGCACTACCAGTTTGACTGGCAGAATACACCCCACCTAGCACGAAATCTTGATTACCTTGCACACGCGTTTGTCCAGTACTACCATCTTGCCATGTACCATCTATATATAAATTAGCTTTATTTGGATTTAGACTTCCACTATTATAGGTCATAATAATATTAGTTGGTGTCTCTCCATCACAAATTACAGACTTAACAGAGGCTAATGCTACACCAGTACCCATTGTAAGCTTAATTGTATCGTCAGTATCTTTGTACATTAAAAACTCATCTGCGGTAGGTCCGGGATAGTTAGCTACATCCATTTGGGTTGCAATATAACGCTTAACACCTGCATCTGAGGCTGCTGGTGTCCAGTGTATAACTAAAGAAAATTCATCAAGGTCCTCTAAAGCTCTGTAGTTAGCAGCACTTGCAACAGTTATTTTACCATTAGTAGTATGTTTTAAAACAGGAGCATAACCTCCTTGACCTTCTAATACCTGTCTTACATCAGAACCTACTGTAGCGTTTTTACTAACATTTGCTACAGGATTATATACTTTTAAAGTAGGAGCAGTGCTAAATTCTATAGTATCCTCATTTAATGGAAGCCTCATAGTACATTCGTGATATTTATCATTGATAGGTTTATTATCTACAAACATATATCTATACCATATATCGTCTGCATTTTCTTCATCCCAATTAAATCTTACTGCGTTTAATGTTTCTGTAGATAAATTATATAAATCACTTCTTCCATCTACCACATTTGTCTCTGGTGATACAGTTAATTGTGTTAATAATGGAGGGGCATCGAAAAAGGACCAATATATTTGAGGAACTTTATTAGTATCTATAGTATAATCATCACTAAAAAAGGTAGCTGACCTTTCTTGACCACCAACACCATCTAAATAAAGAATTACAGGGATATTATCTCCCACTTGATAGTTATTAGCTATAGCATTTAAAGGATAGTAGTTCCAATTTGAAGGTTTTATAGCACCATAAATCATATAACCACCTGCATTTGACTCAGCATCCATAGCTCCATACCCATAATCAATATTAGTAACTAAAGTAGGGTTATTTCCTATAGGTATGAGGTTCCAGTCGTTTATATAAAGACCTGAAGCTCCCCCTGTAGTGATAGCACTGGCATTATATGAATATTGATTTTCAGAATAAGTACTTCCCGAAATCGAGGCAGGGTCACCAGCCCTGCTTGGTACTGAATTTATAGTACAAAATGACTCATAACTACGAGAAGTCATACTTTCACTACTATCAAATAACATAGTTATCCAATATTTTAGAGGACTAATGTAAAGTTGATGTAGATGTTCTTCGATGAATAAGGGATGAACGGTATCTCCTGACATAAAGAGGTCTTGAGTGAATGTTATTACATTACCACTAGGTGGTTCTGCTAATTTAAGATTTCTTTTCATATATTTATGAATCCAATTATCAACAAAAGTAGGACTTACAGTCCCCGTTGCTCCCATTCTATAAACAACATATCTCTCATTAGGATTATCAAAATTAAATATAGAAGGGTCTGCTACCTCTATTTGATTTTTATTTAAGTACTTCATCTGCTCATATCCTGTTGTTGTAGAATTTGCAGTATCAGCAATATTGGTTACTTTAGTAGAAACACCCACATGCTCTCGATTCCCCCACCTTGTACGTGGATATTGTGAACCCGACCCAGCGGTAGAAGTACCACTACCAGAGATATTTACATACATGAATCCTTTTTGACGGAAACCGTCCATTGAAAAGAAATCATTAGTACTAGCAAAAGGAGAACCAGAACTTATTCCTAAATTAATTTGGTCACCAGCTACCGCAGCAGTAGTACCAGAATAAACGTCAAATTGTGCACCAGAAATATTATTAATATAATCAGTGTGTTGCTGTGCTTCGACCGAAGGACCCACAACTAGCATATCTCCACCTAATCTATAATCATAATTTTCATCAGAAGACGCACCACCACTTGGAGGTGCAGTTCCTGCGGTAGTTCCGGTTAACTGTTGGGAAAATATAGCTCCTCCTACCCCTGTAATATACTCAGGGAGTTTATCAGGATAAAGATAATTATCACTCACTTCATCCCATGCCATAGTAGTAAAATTATTAGCTAATATATAACCAGTATATCCAGTTCCACCAGCTCCTAGTGATGGAGCAGTAGATGCCAAATGGGCTGGGTTATCCCAACCTATAGCTAATTGCCAACCTGTATCATATTGTCTCAAATTAGCTCGATTTGAAACAGGGTTCATCGTCCCCTCACACGTTAATACTGCTCTAGGGTCAGTACCAGTTGTAATACCGGTATTATTGTTCATTTCAAAACCCAATCTACCTGTAATATTATTTATAGTTTTACTACCTGCGAACTGAGATGAAGTAATAGTAACACTATCATGGTTATCTAAGAAAGTAGAGTCAAAATGTTGATTATCTGTTATTGTAACGCTAGCATCACTAGCAGTAAATTTAAGAGAACCTGTTAAAGTAGTAGGGTTACCCCCTACCCAACCACTTCCAAACTTAGGTCCTGTTGAAGTGTATCTTTTCTGTATAGGTGAAAGATGAGTTGAAGGTTTTATGTCTAAAAGACCACTAGTATTAATTTCTTTAGTGGTAGGTTCAAAATTAAATAATTGAACACTATCAACAAAAACTTCAGCTTCTCTAGCACATCCTTCAGGATATAAATCATCATCTCCAAATTGCCATGGTTGTGAAGTAGTTGAACCTGAAACCCAACAATAATTTTGTACCCATATAGTCATATGTTTAGGGTAATATTCAGGGTTATCAAACCAATTATATTCCCTCAAGCTGGCATCCATCGAGCTGTCTCCCGCAGGGAAGAAAACATCTAAAAAGGGTAAATTACGGGTATCTTTCTGAACACGTGAACCACCATCAACATAAACATTTTTCACACCAGCACCAGCGGCACTGTTATAAATAGTTTGTTTATTGTTTGAATCGTCTGTGTCAAAAATAATACGCATAGGTACTCCACGTTTTGGTGGAGTTGAAGTATCAGTAGGGTTATTGGTACCTGAAGGAGCATAAGGTCTTTTCGTACAACTACCAGAATTATTATATTGGAATATATCAAAGAAACATCTCATATTAAACCATGAATTCATTGGTAAATTAACAAAAGGTAATTCATTATCAGCTATAGCCGCTGCTGAATTCGGATTCACCGCAGCAGGGCTACCCCATATTAAAGTATCTACTGCCGAAGATAAGAGTCCACTTCCTCCATTTAATTTACCCATACCTCCATTTGCTAAAGTAAAATTAGAAACATCAGGAGAACCCCCATTATCAGTCTGCATAATTTTCATAACAGGAAGAGGATAAGCAAACATATTATTTGCCGTACCTATATTAGCCCCATCAATTCCATACCTTGTAAATAGGACGCCACCTACTACATTCTCAGTAGTACCGCTTGTATAATAATTTTGAAGTCCATAATATAAAAATTTATCTAAAGAAGTATGCTCTTTTTTAGGCTTATAATTAGAAAAAGTAACAACCACCGAACGTAAAAATGTATTTTCAGTTTGACTATAATCTGTTCCAGCGGTATCAGTTGATTGGTCTGCTATTAAATCTACACTACTAAACATAGCACCATTATGTAAGTTAAGCATCACATTTGGTTCTAGTTTGGTAACATTCAGACCGAGGCGAAGTTCAGGAACCACACTACGAGGGTCTCCTAAATTATTTTTTGATTGAAATCTTCCTCCAGCCCATTTAGCACCCCCTGCATCAGCAGGTAAAGTAGGGTAAGGTATGTCGTATAAAGAAACACGCGCACATTGTGGGTTTAAATTACCACTTTCTTGTACTTGATTTTGAATTAATTCATTTTTAGTTCCAGATGGAGGTCCTGCAAAACCCCAATTGTGATAAATACGTAAAGATTGACCCCCATTTAACGCTTTTTCTGCACTAAGTTCTATAGAAGATGTAATCATAGGGTCATCTGTAGTAGTGTCAAATGGATTACTGAAATTACGAGTAGCATAAAAATCACTTAAAATAGTATTTCCTTTATCTGCCTCAGGATTACCTTCCACACTGGAAGGAGCTGTAACTATAGTTGCATAATCCCAATCTGCTGGAGTTACATCAAATCTTTGTTTTTGACATTTTAAAGCACCATTATCAAGAATAGTAGTTCCAAGTTGCATAAAGTAACCATTACCCGCAGCGTGGGAATTTTTAAATTTGAGTATTCTAGTGTTACCACTTACGAATTCCATAGCATATCGTTTTTCTCCTAGATGGAGTACGTCGTTACCATATGCATTTTGTACCAAAGTCTCGGCTGATGGAAGCTCTCCAAAAGTTCCGTCTGCCATGCCACCACTATCAAAGGCGGTTGCTACCATGACTGCCTTAGGTTTATTCCAACTACCTTCTGAATAGTAAGGTTTTACAAGAGAATCTAAATAACCCATCCTTCTACTACTAGTAGTCCAACCATTTCTTTCGAGTATAGCCTTTATTTGTTCTTCTGTACAATACGGGTCGCTTAATGCGAGAATATTATTTGCTCCCATACGGTTTACAACTTCTAATTTTTCTGGAGAACCTTCAAAATCCTCCACCAACTGAGGAGTATCACTATACGGAGTAACCATATACATACTTAAATAATTCCCTACGACAGGGTTAGTACTAGTATTACCACTACAAGCAAAGTTAAAAGCTCCTTCTTTGAGAGAAATCTCTTTATCTAGAGCATACCCTACTAGAGCAGGTAAATCTCGATTATATTTAGTGTCCACATCTGAAGCATATAACCTCAAAGCCCCATACTGTAATTCCCCAGCACCATAAGTAGGTTGCTCGGGAACAGTACCAGATAAAATAAAAGCATTTTGTGCAGAAGTTCCTTCAGATAATGTGAATGTGGTAGCACTACCGTTTCCTAAATCAGTAAAAACAGGAGTAACATTAAAACCAGTTCCTACAACATCTTTCTTAAAGAATGTATTTCTCTTATGTTTTAAAGTATTCATACAATACCTCCAAAAGAATCTATTCCAATAGTTACATTTCTCATGACCACATCACTTCCTAATATATTATTGGTTTCAGCTGTATTTAAAACTTGTCCTGTTTGGCCCGGTATAAAAAGTTCTGGTCCATGTTCACCTACCATATAAGGACTTCCACCAGCTGGACCGCCAGCACCTCTTCTGGTATAACCTCCATTACCCATCCAATCACCACCGGGAACATCGAATCCCCAGACAGTACCTTTAGTTACATATTCATGAGCATCCATCGCTAACATTGCCCATCCAATATAAGGAATCATTCGTGAAAGACCTTTAGTGGCTACTTTCTTTCCTGTACCCTTAGCCAATGCCTCTCCACCTTCTTTTGATAATTTAAACTTAGCTCCTGTTTCAACAGCCTCATCAGCCCATCTTGTAAATGGTTTAACAATTTTCCATCCTTTTTCAAATAACCAAAACAGTTTTTTCCCTATATTAAAGAGTCCTAACATTCCAAATATGACAAAACCAAAATAAGCTTTAGTAACGTTCGGATACTTGACTGCAATTTCAGCAATACCTGCTAATATCTTAAGAGGTACAATAAGGAGTTTTAAATTTTCTTTAGTAAACAATCCAGAGTCCATCAAAGCTTCTATAGCGGGTATAACATCCTCATGTAAAACTTCGGCAAACATATCCATAGAATCAATAGCAAACTTCTGTATATTTTTACCAAATTCAGTAAGAACTTGAGTTCCATCTTCTTCAACAATAATTAAATCTTTAAATCCTTGTACCATATTAACAACAGATTCGTGGAAAGCATTAATAAACTCAGTACCTTCATAATTTGCATCTCTAAGGGCGAAAATAGATAGTATATTATTTTTTAATATTTGTACTTGAGCCATCAAAGACTCATTCTGTATTCTGACCATTTCATCTAATTGTCCACCAGCATTTTCAGTATCTTTTACTGCTTGTGTGAACTCATCAGATGCTTGAACTAAGTGGATAAACGCAGTTGCACCACGCACATTCAAGTCTTCTATCAAAGTAGTTAGAAGTTCGGTATTAGATGCAGTATCAGGCCCTACCGCTGCTGCAAATCTTTCTGCTATTTCACTCAATTGTAACATTTCACCTTCAGCGTTAAGAATCTCAACACCCATCTTACGGAAACCAACCTCAGCATCAAGCGCACTTTCTGCAAACTCAGCTAATGCTTGTCTAAGACCCCTACCTGCAATACCAGCCTCTAAAGCTCTATTAGTCAATATCTGTAAAGCCCCTAACAATTGGTCAATAGATTGCCCTGTAGAGGTAAAGAAAGGTAAAGCGAACTTAACAGCGCTTGATAAATCTTGATATTCAATAAGAGACTTCTGAATAGCATAAGCAAACTTATCTGTTACTTCTGCTGCTTGGTCCATCTCCATACCAAAACCAAACAATGTCTGTGCTGTAAGTTTAGAGATAGTATTGTGGTCTCCTTGTACAGCCATAGATAATTTGAGCGTTTCTGGTAAGATTTTTAATGCGTCCTCGGCTGTTACACCAGCCGATGCAAGTTGGTAAAGACCTTCTGCACCATTTTGTACAGTTATACCAAATTTGTTACCAAACTCCACAATAGAATTACCTACCTCGAATAAATTCTCATTTGTTAAGTTAAAAACAGAATTAGCATTTAAAAGTTCGCGCTCATATTCTATTAAATCTTGGGTGTGTTGATTGAGTTTATAACCAATTGCTGTAAGTAGGAAAAGAGAGTTCCTAAGAGCTACATTGAAACCACTCCGAATGGCGTCTACAGTACTTAAGAGATTCATAGAAAAATCATAACTTTGCATAGCAAGTTTACCAAAAGCATGTTCTATTCTATCTACTTGAGTTTTAATATAGCCAAGACGGTCATACTGTCTCTCATATGTCTTTAATAAGTCTCTATCTCCCTGTAATCTGGCCTGTCCCTTATTATATGCTTCATCTGAGATGTCCCCCGCTTCATACCCTAGACGTAGTCTTTCTTCTTCGCCTCTTATAAATTCTGCTTGAGTCCATACCATATTTTGAGCCTTTTCTAAAAGTTCAGTACGTTGGTCTACCTCAAGTTTCATATAGCTAGCGGCTTCAGCTAAGAAGTTTCCACCCTTTCCTCCGAACATTCCCATTGAAGCTTCGAACTGGTCACTAATAGGTTTAGATACTTGTGACATTAAATCTTTATGGGCTTGTCCTGTTTGCTGAAAAGAACGTGATAGACTTCCTTTAGTTAGTTCATCTATACTTCTCAGTTGGGTTTCTAGTTGTTTCTGCATTTCATTACCCATCTGACTTCCCATGTCTCTAAAAGTACCGTTCATGGATTCAAGGTCTTTTGCATAATCCTCAGACATCATCGCCCTACGTCCCATGGCTTGAACTTTATTGTGCATCTTCTCAATACCCATTGCTAGTAAATTACCAGCTTTGGCCATAGCCTGTGGGCTAGGAATTGCCAATCCAACGGCGACGCGAGTAGCAAATATCTGTCCGGTAAGTGCCATTACTTAATATCTCTGAAGTTTACTTTCTTTTGTAAACCAATCATAGCATCATACTTACGTTTTGTTTCCAAGTAGTGATGATATTGTTGTCTTACTTGAGGGTTTTTCTTTGCCATTTCACTTACATCTTCTGATGTGTAACCATCCATTGAATGATAGGCTTGAAACTCTCTAAGAGCTGTGACAAGTCCCATTAATTCATATCTAGGGGTTTCTTTAATATCGCTCCATCTCATCCCTAACTCTTTCATTAAAGGGATATATATCATTATCGCATCAGGCGATTCTAATACTAGTTGCGAAAATTTTCAGCACCTTCTTGCTCTACATTAACTACTTTAGCTGCAATAGCAAAACGAAGAGTAGAGGGGAAAGTCGCCCAATGCTCCTTTGTTATACAAGGTCCGTCTGGGGCCTTTTTATTAGCTTTAGCTAGCATTTTAAGTACTCTTTTCGTTCCTATCTCGGTATAAAGTTCTAGTTTTTTGTCTTCTGACATCGAATCAGACATTCCTGTGAATTTTGGTTCTTCTTTTTCTGTTAATTCACAAAAATGAAATTTTACTACCTTTCCTCTATACTCTACTTCTTCTTGTTGCACTTCATCAGTGAGTGCTATTAGTTCGTCCATTGACCATATTTTCTCTTCTGTCATTGTTTCTCCTAAGAGTAGGGGCTCAAACCCCTACCCTAATTAAATGTTATCTACAGTTCCGTTGCCGCTAACTTAACTTGGTCTGGTGTTTGACCATAGCTTGGAGTTACATAAGTCATAAACTCCATTGTTTCGTCAGCTGAACCATCGACTGCTGTAGTTACTGTATGTGATTGTACGCAGCATCCGGGGATACTCATAACTTCAGTTCCATCAGCTAAAACTACATGTAAACGATATCCATATTCTATGTTTGGTTCTACCAAACCATCTTGGAACTCTGTTACTGTTGCACCACCTGATACACCATAACGACCACCACCTGTAGCTGAACCACCTGTTACACCATTAAAAATTGAATCCCAAACTAAATCAGTCTTCTTTCTAGTAAGTGAAATTGTAGTTTCTTTTTTGATTTCTGCTTTGGTTACCTGTCTGAACCCAAAATAAGTAATGTCTTCATCCATAGCACCAATAGATACATCTAGACCAGTTACATTCTGAACTTCGGGTACTCCCCAGTCGTCAGCATCCATCCAACCTAAACTTCCAGATAAAGGTCCTGCAAAAACGGTCTCACCGCTTCCATCCAAAGCTGCACCACTTAAACATGTAGGTACTCCTGCGTCTGTTACTGTCACATATGTATTAGTATATGTTGAATTCTCTGTGGTAATAAATACCTTAATATCAGTTCCCATAAAATAAACCATGATTAGAACTCGCCTCCTATTGTTAAGTCTGTATAGAATGTATCAGCTGCACCAGTATATAGAGTAGCTGCTACTCCTGACTTAAATTCTAAAGTTTCTTCTGATGTTCCGTCAGCATTCAAACTTACGGTATGACCTGTAAGAGCGGAGTTTTTAACTGTATAAACTTCTCCACCATTTTTCATCTTAATATGAATCCTATAACCATAATATGAAGTTTCAGTAGGGTTACTATAACTTGTACCTGATGTAGTTTGCCATGGTGGCCTTCTTCCATCAGATATCAATATTGTTGAACCTGAGTATAATATACCAGCTCTAGCTCCCTGTCTCATGAAAGTAGGGAGTGGATTAAAGTATATCGTTTGTGCACCAAAAGTGTCAGTTAATGCTTTATCTATTTTAAGTTTGGTTGTAGATTCTTTATTTATAACCATAGCACCTAAAGGTATATCGTCACTTCCTCCAACCCAATCACCGGGTTGTACTTCTGCTACATCTCCACTACTACCTGTAATTACATATTCACCATTCACACCAGCAAAAGTACTAGCGGAGGTATATGTATTAGCGAAGGTTTTTATATCAGAAGGACCATTAAAAATTGTATCCCAAACTTCGTCTGATTTTTTGTGGGTTAGTGTAACCACTTGCTCTTTTCTTAATTCTACCTGTTGTGTAGCAGCGTGTCCTAAAAACGGACCCACTTCTTCATCGTTGGCAGATATAGACAGGTCAACTCCTGTCAAATCGTGTACTCGACTCCCGCTCACGTTACCGGGACTGGTGTTCATAGTATTAGCAAAGATGGTTCCTGATGGTGTTGTGGACCCTGAGGCCACTACCGCACATAACGGATACCCTTTACTGTCCAACTGTGCACTCAATCCAATTGCTTTATTGGATTCTTTCGTTTCCAGCGTGACGAATACATCGACGTCTCTTCCTAGGAAATATGCCATATTATTATCCTCTTATTTTTTTTGTCTAGACATTCAGTGCGTTACACTTCACTCGTTACTTTTAAATTAGTGCAACTTCCTATATAAAGCTTTCTACTGAAAGCTCGATATGTCCCCACTTCCTTTACGTCTTGCTTCCATCATCGGAGATATAGATAAATTATAACCGTGGCTTTTGTTGGCTCCTTTCCATGCATCTTCATTTTGTGTATTCCAGACACCTGTATATTTCTTTTTGCCATAACTTGAAGGGTCATGTTGTTTACTACCCATAGGTTTCCAACTTTTACCAAACTGAAATTCTTCAGAAAGAGGGTTTCCTAATTTTTCACCTACTAATTTACGAGACGCTCTCCACCATGATTGAGTAAGAGCATTACTCATTTGCATAAGTCTTTTATACCATGTTGCGAATTCTTTATTTTTTCCCGGACTACTATAATATTCTTTCATTTGCCGAGTAAGGTCATTAGCAATGTCTATAGATACTTTATGAAGTGCTGCATTACCTCCTCCTATTTCTAATCTTAAAGAATTATGTGCATCCAGCCGAACTCGTGCCATAGTATACTTCCCTACTGTCTGCAATCGGTCCTTTGTAGCTATAGATAAATTAGCAGCTTGACTTCTAGCTTTAATAGCCAGTTTATCAATCAATTTGTTTTTTGTTGGGTTTAATGTTTTGGCCCATAATGTCATAGCAGCCGTGACAGTACTCCCTCTAAGAACTCTGGTGTTTTTAGATATCTCGGTTATATCTACTTGAGGAACACTATCAACCATTGTAGGACGTATGATAGTTATTCCTATTGAGTTTTTGGTTAGAGGACCTTGATATAAATAAGGTCTCAAATTTCCTTTTACAAATCTATCTAACATCTGTCTTATTTCATAATCTATTCCTGTCTGCTGACCTTGTTGGAACTTACCTCTTAAAAAACCGGCTGCATCTCTATTATTACCAAAACTTCTCATTTTTGCTTTTACTTTATTCCCTTCTCTCATCATTGCACTATTCCATTTTCCAAAGACCTTTTCTATTTTCTCTATCCATTTTTTTTTCTGAGTTGTGATGTGCTTTCCTTCAAAATCAATACCAGAAAATAACATCTTCTTAGTTGAACCAACTTTTTGTCCTGTTATCTCCATAGCTGTAACGTCTTCAGGTAAATCTTTACCAAATCCAAATTTACCTTTAGAACTTAACATTTCATTAAGAGATGACAGTCCAGTATTAGTTAAATCTACATCAAAAGTCTGGCTGCTGCCTTGAAAAATACTTGAATTATTATTTGATAAAGCTGAATCAAACTCTCTAGGGCCTTCTTTTGTCCCTTTAAGTTTATTAGCATTCATTGCATCATCTAACCGTTCAGATATCATATGGAGATTTAATTCTGTCATATCTCTAATTAATTTTCCATGTAATGTACTGCCTGATAAAGAAGATACATATCCTTGAGGTGGTTGAAGTATATTACTTAATTCTTCTCCTAATACTGAACTTGAACCCTGACCTTGAGGTGCTACTCCTATTACTCTTTCACTACGAGGAGTACCATATTTACTCATTTTATCTAAACGAGGGTACTTAGAACCTTCCCCTGTATAGATACTTCTTTTTTCAGACCATGGTAATTCCCGAGCTACCGTCTTAGGATTTTTTCCACTAACTGCGCCGGGAGCCAGTCTATAATATCCCATTCTCTCAGCTCCCAATTCAGATGCTGCATCTCCTCCAGAATCTTGCATCTGCATAGCATATCTTTCTGAAAAAGGAATGTATGGTTGAAAAGAAATACTAATGGTTCTAATTAAATCTTGATGTAGAAACTGTCCCCTACTGAACTCATAATCTGACATTATCTAGTATTCTTAAAGACTACTACCATCGAACATATAGCATTCCAAGTCTCTAAATCTGGATTATAGCCTATGTCTCTAAAACCACTAAAGTGGCGCTCTATTACATCAAAAGTAGCTGCTGAAAAATCTATATCCATAAGTACATTAGCGCTATTAAGCATGAGATAATTAAGCAACCTTCTCTCTTTATAAGTCTCTGCTCCACTACCCGTATTTACCGACATAGAGCTATCTCTATCTACCGATACAAAGATATTAAAAGCTACTCCATAGAGCTCCCCTACTGCCACAGAAGAGCCACTAGTTAATTTTTGACCCATAAATTGTTCTTCTATTCCGTTAGCTGCCATTTCCGTAATAATGCATGGATACACAGTTTCAGCAGTGGTTGGAAATTGCCCATAGACTGCTACTTCTCCATTGGTTGGTGGAGTTCCTGCTCCAGCTACCCAAGCATTAGCTTTAGCTTTAGACCCAGCGGTGATTGTGTTATATTCACCCTCTCTGAGTTTATCTATAAGTGTACGTTCAATAAAATTAAGATGGTCTACATCAGCCATTCTGAACTCCTCCTGCTGGGTTTCTAGCGACTATTGGACCTTTCTTTTTATCTAAGTCTTTTTTTGTCTTAGGATATTTAGTATTAATGAAGAGTTTCTTTTTACAATGAGAATGGTCTTTTATTTTACCTTCATACATTATTCGTAAGCCCTCCTTTTAGCATCACTACGTCCTTCTGTTCGGACACAATTAAAAATGATATAACCATCAGTCATATCTTTTAATGAATGTACGTGCCACGATACTGATTTATAAAACTCTATTTGTTTAAGAGATACTGTATCAGTTCCCGCAGCAGGGCCTGTCCAATTAAACTGGACTGTTTTTAAATCAGTTTCATAATCATAAGTACCAGCTACTGTTGTAGAGTAGCGAGTTCCTCCTTGATAAATACTAGTTAAACTTGTTCCCGAAACGAATGGCAAATCTACTGTTAAATATTCGTCTGCTGTAAGTGCTAAGGCTGTTGGGGTATAAGTTAATGTTTCATCATCAGTATTGGTTATGACAACTGTTGCTAGTGTGGTTGCTGCACCACTTCTTTTTATTTTAAATGTAAATCTGTCGGCTTCTAATATATTTTTATTACCTGTAGGAGTATATGTTGCATCTGTAGATGCTCCTGAAATTGTAATGGCTTCTCCATCTGAAGTAATAGAATCTCCTCCTGTTTGAGCCCAAGAATATTTATTATTACCTGAGACTTGAGATGTTCCACTAGTGTTACAAAAATAAACTGTTCTGTAATTGGTGATAAGTCTATCCCAACCTTCTATCTCATTAAAGTTGGAATTAAAAGTTTGGTCGAAATTAGGATAATTTTTTATAGTAGTTATATTAGGTGTATATATACGTGCTGCTCCTATTATATTGTTTCCTGCACGTTCTTGTTGGTAATCGGCTGTGACAGCAGGTCTGATAATGGCAGGAAGATTTGGTAATAGTAATTCTTTTGAACCTGAAGTAGCACTAGGTGTTCCATATACATCAGTTTTATATATTATAGGTCTATGATATGTTACATATTGAGCTTGTTCTGTACGATAACGTAATGCACGAAATATACGGTTCATATTCAGTGCACCCGGACGGATACCCTGTGAACCAATCAACCCGGGCATTAATTCCCTCGTGTCCCTCTAGGACGTGGGTACATTTCCTTTGTAGCATTAACACCGGTAACGTTTTCATTCCAGTTAACTTTTCCAAGCCATGGGTCAGCATTATAACCAGTTCTCTTAATACTTAAGCTTTGTTTCATAACTAACTGTTGTTCAGCTAGTTCTTTAAAATGAATGAATTGGTCGTCTTCATAATACACTGCTAAGTCTCCTACTTGTATTCTTTCAATACCCAAACCATTTTGAGCTATACAAGCAAGATAACAAGAGTAATACATAACTGCATTATCATAAGCAGCATCATTATCCATTGGGTCTGTTGTATCATATACACTACCAATCTGTTCTTTAAACCAATCAGCAGATACACTAATTAAAATATCTAAAGTATCGTTATCTAATTCTTCTTGTTCAATACCTGCGAATAGTCTGATTCTCGTTCTGAGTTGAGCGAGTGTAGTTATTGTTTCTACTGCCATATTTACATCATCCCCATTGCACCTGCTCCACCAGCTGCTGTAACTATTACTGCTAACCAACGTTGTAAAGATGCTTTTATATCATTTTCCCACATTTCGTGGTGTGATAGGTGATTAGTAAAAAGAGTTTCGAACCTATCCATACGGTTATATATAGTTTTTATACGCTCGTCCATACGGATTAGCAACTCTTCACGTTCCCAATCATCCATAGTTAATATCACCTTCAGTCATATTTAAAGGTATCGTCATAGTTGCACCCACACTGGCCAATAATATGCAGTACCACTAACTGTTGCATAACAATATCCTTGTGGAGCAAAACCATTTCCAGCCATATCAAACATTTCAACTGGTGCACCACTTAACCATGTAACTGGAGCAGCTCCTATTAATCCAGAACCACCAGCACCTGCTTGACTGATAGTAGTACCTCCACCACCACCACCACCAGATGAACCAGTAGTACCTTGTGAACCTTGTGTACCTCCAGTTCCATTAGTTCCTTGAGTACCTCCAGCACCTTGAGTTCCAGTTGTACCCGTGGTACCTTGGGTTCCTGCACCTGTAGTTCCTTGAGTTCCTGTGGTTCCTTGGGTTCCAGTTGTACCAGTTGTACCTTGTGAACCTGTTCCACCATTATTACCTCTAATACCTTGTGTACCTTGTGCACCGGGGTCTCCCGGTGGACCTTCAACACCTTGTGGTCCAGCAGAACCTTGGGTTCCTGCACCTGTAGTTCCTTGAGTTCCTGTAGTTCCTTGTGGTCCTGTAGAACCTATTGGTCCATGTTGACCTTGTGTTCCCTGAGTTCCCGTTGTTCCTTGAGTACCAGTGGTTCCTTGTGAACCAGTGTTACCCGTTGCACCATCTGCACCTTGAGTACCAGTAGTTCCCTGAGTACCAGTTGTACCTTGAGTTCCTTGAGTTCCTTGTGTACCAGTTGTACCTTGTGACGAAGTACTTCCAGAAGTACCTTGAGAACCTTGACTGCCTGTTTCTCCTTTAATACCTTGAGTACCTTGAGTTCCTGCACCCGTTGTACCTTGTGCTCCTTCTAATCCCCTAATACCTTGAATACCTTGAGTACCTTGTGTGCCAATAGTTCCTTGGGTTCCAGTAGTTCCCTGAGTACCAGTTGTTCCCTGAGTTCCAGTAGTTCCTTGACTTCCAGTATCTCCATCAGTTCCTTGTGTACCATTTGTACCTTGCGTACCATCTGTACCTTGTGTACCATTTGTACCTTGTGTTCCATCTGTACCTTGTGTACCATTTGTACCTTGTGTACCATTAGTTCCTTGAGTACCATTAGTTCCTTGAGTACCCACCGTTCCTTGACTTCCAGTATCTCCATCAGTACCTTGACTTCCAGTATCTCCATCAGTTCCTTGAGTTCCAGTAGTTCCATTAGTTCCTTGAGTACCAGTGTTACCTACCGTTCCTTGAGTTCCTGTTGTACCAACTGTTCCTTGACTTCCAGTATCTCCATCGGTTCCTTGTGTACCATCAGTTCCTTGAGTACCATCAGTTCCTTGAGTACCATTTGTACCCTGTGTTCCATCTGTACCTTGTGTTCCCACATTTCCTTGAGTACCAATAGTACCTTGAGTACCTTGAGTACCTTGTGCACCGGTAGTACCTTGTGAAGCTGCACCAGCAGAAACCCCTTGTATTCCTTGAGTTCCCTGAGTTCCTGTAGTTCCCTGAGTACCCGTTGTTCCCTGAGTACCCGTTGTTCCCTGAGTACCAGTTGTACCTTGAGTACCATCTGTACCCTGTGTACCTGTAGTTCCCTGTGTACCTGTAGTTCCCTGAGTTCCTGTAGTTCCCTGAGTACCCGTTGTTCCCTGAGTTCCTGTAGTTCCTTGTGCACCTGTAGTTCCCTGAGTACCATCTGTACCTTGTGCACCTTGTGAACCAGTGTCACCATCGGTTCCTTGAGTTCCAATATTTCCCTGAGTTCCTGTTGTACCAGTTGTACCTTGACTTCCAGTATCTCCATCAGTTCCTTGAGTTCCAACAGCTCCTTGAGTACCAGTTGTACCCTGTGTACCTGTAGTACCTTGTGTACCATCAGTTCCTTGAGTTCCAGTTGTTCCCTGAGTACCAGTATCTCCATCTGTACCTTGAGTACCAGTTGTACCTTGAGTACCAGTATCTCCAGTAGTACCTTGAGTACCTTGTGTACCAATAGTTCCTTGGGTTCCAGTTGTTCCCTGAGTACCAGTTGTTCCCTGAGTACCAGTTGTACCTTGAG
>Ga0080013_1003080_pt1 | contig 18186 bp, 21 predicted proteins | sample ETNvirenome_6_85_FD_69236 | JGI IMG/M metagenome (GOLD analysis project Ga0080013, IMG submission 69236) | Marine viral communities from the Pacific Ocean - ETNP_6_85 (SPADES assembly) (version 2) | ecosystem: Environmental > Aquatic > Marine > Oceanic | place: Pacific Ocean | collected 2013-06-19 | reverse complement strand
GAAAGAGTATAAACTCAGTGATGGCAGTGTAACGGATACAGATGAAGTACAAAAACGCACAGGACTATCACGAACAGGTGTTTATTTCAGACTGAACCAGACTAGGGATATAGATAAAGTATTCCTACCTAGTGGTGACAGAAAGGTTAATCCATACGGTAAGAGATATGTGTGGAAATCCAAGCCTGTTACTGTGATAGCAGGGATACCGCTTAATCCCGAATACCTAGATGGTATTGCTAAGGGTAACGAGGTGTATGATAGGGATGGAAATGTCCTGAACTACAAAGAGAGGAGTGGATTGGTACGCTATAGAGAGAAGATGAGACAGGAGTGGCGTGACAGTAGTAAAGTTATAAAAAATAAGGGTACAATATGGAAGAAGACTTATGATGATGAGGAGGATGTATGAGCTTTAAAGATATGATGGATAATGATGCTACACCTAGTATCGAGGAGGTACTAATCAATGATGCAGTATATGATTACGCTTTGTTCTATCAAGAGTGTAATAAACAAAGAGCATCTCTTGATGAATCGTTACAGGATGTGGTAGATGAAGAGTCTCTAAATAAATTTCTATCCGAGGTTGATAGGATGAAGTTTATGTACGAGAAGTTGAAGAAACTTGAAGATAAAATAATAACTGAGGAGGATGTATGAACTATGATGTAACTGTGACCATATTCAGAGAGTCCTGTTTCACTGTTCAGGTAACAGCAGATTCGGAGGTTGATGCCGAAGATGTTGCACAGCAGAGATACTGGGATGATGAGTATGATATGGAGACAAGGAACACAAGCGAGACAGTAGATGAAACTTATATTGCTGAAGAGTTATGTGATGAGTGTGGCAGTACAGTAGATAGATGTAACTGTGATGATAATGATAAGGAGGAATGATGACTGTAAAAGTACAAGACCTAGTGAAAGGTGACTGGTACATTATTGATAATGGACTGTTGTCACCAGTAAGAGCAAAGCTAATTGAATCACCCCGACAAGGGCGTGGATACAAGAGTGCTGTTCTTATGGATGTAAAGGGTAGTGACTGCGGATTGTTTGATGAGATGGGCAGTGTGTATGTTACTGATATTGTTAGTGAACATAACAAGGAGTAATTATGAAAGTACAAGATGCTATTGACCAGTTGACAGAGATGTATGACTTAGATGAAAACATCATCATTGGATGGTGGTCTTATGACTTCGTAAAGGAAGATAATCCTGAATTAACAAAGGAAATTTGGGAGGATATTACTGAGTGGAGTGAGTATAGAATGGACTGGTCTAATATAAATGAAGATATAGGATGGTACATCTGGGATAAGATTGAAGAGGTTGCAAAAGCTAAGGAGAAAAGTAATGAGTAAGATAGGACAATATGTACACTGGTGTGAAGAGCAGGGATATACCAATAGTCAAGGTGAGGTTACAAGTATGAAGTATGCTGAGGAATATATGCGTACTCAACAATACTTCAAAGAGCATATGGAACAGCGTAGATTAGAGTTGGATGAGTACCAAAAATCTAAACAAAAAAGATACTCTGACTCTTGATGATGTATGCTATAATCGGAACTGTCTTAGACAGTCTAAGAATACCTATAATTTAGATATATATTATGTAATAGTATATCTATCTAGGAATACTTAGATTGTCTAAGCCCGGCACTAGTATTACTAAGAAGAGCTACAGTTTTTCTTCCATTTTTTCTGTGGCTCTCCTTAGTGGTACTATGTACTGCTAAGTGAGACCGATAAGGTCTATTGATGTTAACTATAAAGGAGTTATATTATGGCAGAAGCTATGACACTAACTGGTGATGTGGTATTCAATCACATTACTACGCCAGACAATTTCAAGGGTACTGAAAGATACGCTATCACTATCTCTTTGGATAAGGCTGGTAAAAAACTTGCTGAGAAAGCAGGTCTCAAGACTACTGACTACGAGGGTAATACTCAGGTCACTAGCAAACGCAAGGTAGAGTTTGGATTACCTAGGATTTACAATTCCGAGAAGGAAGAAGTAGGTGTTGGTCATCTGTCCTTGTATGGAGACCAAGTGTCTTTGAGAGTTAAGCAAGGAAAGGGAGACTACACAGGATATACTTATCTTGAGGCTATCCGTGTAGATAAGAAAGCAGAGGGCGTTGAGGACTTTGACCCCTCTGAATTTTAAGGGTAACTGACAGGCATCTGTTACTAGGGGCATCTTCGGATGCCCTACTTAATTTAAGTAAGGGAGAAAATATGGAAAATAAGCTACTCCGTAAGGAGCAGTGTCCTGACTGTGCCGAGACAGGAAAGGATACAAGTAAAGATAATATGGCTGTCTATTCAGATGGTCAGACACACTGCTTTTCTTGTGGTAAGCACGGATTTGTTGAACACAAAGAGCGTGTAACTACAGTAGAGGATGTGTCTGATAAGGATGATGATTGGTTAGAGGAATATCGAGGGGAGTTCTATAGCCTGCCCGACAGAAAACTCAGAGCTGAAACCTTAGAGAAGTATAAGGTCAGAGCAGAGAAGGATGAGAAGGGCAACATCATCAAGCATCATTACCCATACCACAATAAGAAAGGTGAGATGGTGGGTATTAAGACTAGACTGGTGGCTCATAAGAGATTCTTTGGTAGTGGTGACACTGCTAAGGATAATCAGTTGTTCGGTCAGTCTTTGTTCAGAGCAGGTGGTAAGTTTGTTACTATCTGTGAGGGCGAGTTGGATGCTATGGCGGCATATGAGATGTTCGGTTCTAAGTGGTGTTGTGTGTCGGTAAACAACGGTGCGAATTGTGTAGACAATATCAAAGCTAATCTTGAATGGTTGGATTCTTTTGAGACAGTAGTATTATGTTTTGATAATGATGAAGCAGGTCGTAAAGCTGCGAGAAATGTAGCACCAATACTTGGACCTAATAAATGTAAGATACTAACACTAGCTAAACATAAGGATGCTAGTGACTACCTGAAGTGTGGGGATACTAAGTTATTCTATGATGAATGGTGGAATGATTCAAAGCCATTCACAGTATCAGGTGTTGCAACCTTAGATGATATGCGTAATGCTCTGTTACAATACAGAGATACAGAACTCATACCTTTGCCGGATTCGTTTGGTAATCTGAACGAGATGATGAGAGGTGGTGTGGCTAGAGGTGAGTTAGTATCTATCATTGCACATACATCTATAGGTAAGACAACCATACTGAATGAGTTAATCTATCACTTCGCTGTTAATACTAAAGAGAAGATAGGTTGCTTTATGGTTGAGGATAATATAGATGAGACCATTAGAAAGGTGGTGAGTGTACATACTGGTGAGAACCTACAACTAACAAAACCTGATGAGTTGAATGTTGAGGGTATTATGGGTGAAGCTGTAGACATAGGCTTTGCATCCAAGATACAATTACATAATGATGGTGGTGGTAGTGTAGACCTAGAAGAGATGTTCGCTAAGATTAGATACTTTGTTAAGGGCATAGGGTGTACTGTGATACTGGTAGACCCACTACATACTGCAATAAAGAATCTATCTAATGAGAATATAGAAGAGGTAATGGATAGGTTCATCAAGTTGTGCAAGGAGACCAAGGCTACTGTTATATTGAGTACCCACACCAGAAAACCTGATGATGGTTCACACCCACATAAGATATGTGAGTATGATGTCAAAGGTAGTGGTGCTATACCACAAGCCTGCCACACTAACATACTATTCTCAAGAGATAAGTTAGCAGAAGATGAGTACACTAAGAACTGTACTCGTATCAGAGTTCCTAAGCTGAGAAGAACTGGTCAAACTGGAGAGGGTGGCTATACCTACTTCAATAGCATAACTGGTAGGCTAGAGAAAGGTCATCGACCAGACGCTGGGGATAATGATGCGAACTTTTAGTTGCGACATCGAGACCGATGGTATTGATGCTACCAAGATATGGTGCATAGTTGCACACGACATCAGTACCAACCAGGTCTTTACTTTCTTTGATGCCACGCTAGGGCTGTTCAAGCCTTGGCTAGTCTCGGAAGTAGACTGTCTTGTGTTCCATAATGGTATAGATTTTGATGTGCCAGTGTTGGAGAGACTCTTAGATATAGACTTCAGTTCTATAGAGATAGAGGATACACTGGTACTCAGCCAACTAGATGTACCAAGAAGAGAGGGTGGACATTCACTTGCATCTTGGGGTGAGAGACTTAAGTTTGAGAAGGGAGACCACACTGACTGGTCAGAGTTCAGCAAAGAGATGTTAGACTACTGCATACAGGATGTGAAGATAACAACACAACTGTATAGACATCTGCAACTCAAGGGATTGAGCAAGGATGCCAAGCAACTAGAGTATGCAACAAGAAAGCGGTGCAGTATGCAAGAGAAAGATGGATGGTCTTTTGATTTGCATAGTGCTGTTAAAATACTGCAAGATATTAATGAGGATTTGAGACAAGCAGAAGAGGAAGTGCATAAGACATTCGTTCCCCTGCCTGTATGGAAGTCTAAGAAACCTGTGTCCAACAGGTGGAAGAAGAAAGGTGGTAGAACTAAGGCATACCAGACAGAGGTAGACCTTGAATGTCACACTAATGATGAAGGTGACTATGGATATTGGACCTATCCCGAATTGAATTTGGGCAGTAGACAGCAAGTAGGTAGACACCTAGTACATTATGGTTGGAAACCTACAGAATTTACAGCAACAGGACAACCAAAGGTGGATGAGTCTACCCTTAAGGATGTGTATATACCAGAAGCCAAGCTGATTGCTAGGTATCTGATGCTACAGAAGAGACAAGGACAGATAAGCTCTTGGATTGACGAGTACAACCACGATACTGGGAGAATACACTCAAGAGTACACACTATGGGCACTGTCACGCACCGTATGTCCAGTAGTAACCCTAATTTACAGCAGGTTACTGCAAGTGGCAAGGAATATGGTAGTGAAATGCGTAGCCTATTCATTGTACCAGAAGATAAGGTACTAGTAGGTGCTGACCTATCAGGATTAGAATTAAGATGTCTCGCCCACTATATGAAAGATGATGATTATACTAATGAGATACTCAGTGGTGACATACATACAGCTAATCAAAAAGCGGCAGGTCTAAAGACAAGAGATGAATCAAAGCGTTTCATCTATGCCTACCTGTATGGTTGCGGAGACCTGTTGATGGGTAAGATATGTGGTGGTAACAGAGGATTAGGCAAGAAGATTAAGGCAGAGTTCTTAGCTAACACACCTGCACTTGCCAACTTAAGAAAGAGGATAGAGATTGCTAGTCGTAAGGGATACATCAAGGCACTCGATGGTCGTAAGGTTTATGTCAGGAGTTCACACTCGGCACTAAACTTTCTACTTCAAAGTGCAGGTGCAATAATTGCTAAGAGAGCTTGGGAAATATTCCACGTTCTTGCAGATGATTATGAGTATAAACAACTAGGTGTTATACACGATGAGATACAGATAGAGTGTGACCCGATGGACTCAGCTACACTAGGTCAGTTGCTTGTTGATGCTATGGAATGTACAACAGAATACTATAAACTAAACTGTCCAATAACAGGGGAGTATAAGATAGGAAAAAGTTGGACTGACACACACTAACCTGTGGTAAAATAGGAGGTTCAAAATTTCAATAAGAGGGAGGAGTCTATGAAGAAAATAGACACAGTAGTACAAGATGTTTATGATGTTATGAAGTCGAAGGATTATACTGGAGACTTAGGTTCAATCGCTATGGTTGCTGGCAGAGAAGTTGAAGATGCTATCAAGGAAGCCTTTGAACCAAGACAGCAAAATGGAAACTTGCGTATGTCTACGATAGGCAAATGCGAGAGAGCACAGTGGTATAATTGTCACGGACATACACCTGAAGAGTTAAAGGGTGAAGTGTTCTTGACTTTCTTGCAAGGACATATACTAGAGTCAGTGCTTGTTGCTCTACTTAAACTATCTGGTCATAAGGTAGAAGACCAACAGAAGAAACATACACTTGAAGGTATCAATGGCTCACAAGATTGTACGATAGATGGTGAGTTGGTAGATATTAAGACAGCGAGTGCTTGGTCTTGGGATAACAAGTTCAAAGAGGATGGTATATCTGATGATGCGTTTGGTTATATCAAACAACTATCTGCATATGGCAAGACAGATGATAGAAAGCACGGATACTTTCTTGCTTTTAATAAGAATAAATCAACACTTAAACTATGTAAGCAGGACCTTGAACAAGACATAGATACTTATGTCGTTGATTTAAAATCTAAGATGGAGTCTGATACACCGCCTATGAGACTGGCTAATGCAACAACTTGGAACAAAGCTAAGACAGAAGAGAAGTTGTGTATGACCTGTGCTTTTTGTGGATTCAAGGAGGATTGCTTTGGTAAGTTAGATGCAAGACCAATACCATCAGGCAAGATAACTAATTACTTCGTTACAGGAGCAGACTTTTGAGACAACTTCCAGAACTAAAGGCATACATCTCAGCAACATATGATGTGTGCCTTATCTGTGATGAATTAGAAATTGAACCAGAGGAATTGCTTGATGCTTTTGAGAAGAGATTGATTGAAAAAGCAGACAGATTCCTAGAGGATTTTGAGGAGAAGATGTAGTGGATAATGTTTACTATTTAAGTGGTGCTTTTATTCTTATAGGTGCAGGGTTTGTTTGGTGGTCAAACAAGAGAGCATATGAGAAAGGTATCACGACTGCTGTACTACTACACAGACAGGGTAGATTAAAGTACAAAGATTATGATGATGAGAATGGTGTTGGTATGGTGGATATTCAAATCGCACCTGATGAAGACTAAGAGACACCCAATAAAAAACAAACTAAAGTATGCCTTAAGGTACGACAGGCTATGGCATACTAAAAAAATTATAGACAAGAAGAAAGAGAATAAGAAGAGAGGAGATTATCTTGAAGAAACTACCGAATGACTATCAGAATTTTATAGCACTGAGTAGGTATGCTAGGTGGTTGCCGGAAGAGAAGAGAAGAGAGACTTGGGAAGAGACTGTTGCTAGGTACTTTGACTTCTTGGAAGAACACCTTAAAGAAAATACCAATCAAGAGCTAGTGCCAAAGACTAGAAAGATATTAGAGAAGGCTGTACTGGATTTAGAAGTTATGCCTAGTATGAGAGCCTTGATGACAGCAGGTAAGGCATTAAAGGAAAATCATATAGCAGGATATAACTGTGCCTACCTTAGTGTAGACCATCCTAAAGCATTTGATGAATGTCTATACATTCTTATGCATGGTACTGGTGTAGGATTTAGTGTTGAGAGACAGCACATACAAAAACTACCAGAAGTGCCAGAAGAAATATTTGATGTTGAAGATGTAATAGTAGTAACAGATTCCAAGGAAGGTTGGCAATCGGCCTTTAGAAAACTAATAAGTTATTTATATAATGGTGAGTCACCTCAATGGAATACATCTAAGGTCAGACCTAAAGGTGCTAGGCTTGCTACATTTGGTGGTAGGGCTAGTGGCCCAGAGCCTATGATTGATTTGTTTATGTTTGCTACACAATTATTTAAGGAAGCAGTGGGCCGGAAGTTGACATCTTATGAGTGTCACAGGCTGATGTGTAAGGTTGCAGAGATTGTGGTGGTGGGTGGTGTTCGTAGGTCAGCATTAATAAGTCTGAGTAATCTAACTGATGAACGTATGCGTGGTGCTAAGACAGGACAGTGGTGGATAGACACACCAGAGATGGCCTTAGCTAATAATAGTGTATGTTATACAGAGAAGCCGGACATGGGAATTTTTATGAAAGAGTGGCTGTCATTGTATGAGTCTAAGTCTGGTGAGCGTGGTATATTTAATAGAGAAGCGGCAATCAAACAGGTGACTGCTACAGGTAGAAGAGATGCTGAACATGAATTTGGATGCAATCCCTGCTCAGAGATTATATTAAGGGATGGACAGTTCTGTAATCTGACAGAGGTTGTCATTAGAGCAGAAGACACACATAGGAATATACTTAGAAAGATTAGACTGGCAACAATACTTGGTACATTTCAAGCATCATTAACAAATATTAGAAGGCTAAGAAAGAAGTGGACTAACAACACAGAAGAGGAAGCACTCTTGGGTGTTTCACTTACCGGCATCATGGATAATTCATTTATGAATGGTAGTACCGGTGACAGTAAAGAACTGTCTACATATTTGAAAAAACTAAAAAAAGAAGCAGTCAAAGTTAATGTGGAATGGTCAGAACTATTAGGAATTAATCCTGCTACTGCTATTACTGCTATTAAACCTAGTGGTACAGTAAGCCAGTTAGTAGATTCGGCATCCGGAATACATCCTAGACATCACAGCTATTACCTACGCAGGGTAAGGGCAGACATTAAAGACCCAATAGCACAGCTAATGAAAGATGAGGGTGTACCATATGAACCTGATGTTATGAAACCTGAGAGCGTTGCAGTATTTACATTCCCTATGAAAGCACCAGAGGGTGCAATCCTTAGAGATGATAGGACTGCAATAGAACAACTAGAACTATGGCTTATATACCAAAGAAATTACTGTGAACACAAGCCGAGTGTTACTATTTCTGTCAAGGAACATGAGTGGATGGGGGTAGGAGCGTGGGTTTACGAACACTTTGACGAGGTGAGTGGTGTCAGCTTCTTACCACACTCAGACCACACTTATCAGCAAGCACCCTACGAGGACTGTACGGAGGGAGTTTTTCTTGAGGCTGTCGTTGGTATGCCTGAGTCTGTTAACTGGGCTAGAATCGAAGAATACGAACTCTCAGATAGCACAAAAGGCATGAAAACTATGGCGTGTACTGGGAGTGTATGTGAGATGGTAGATTTAATTGAGGAAGAGAGGGACATAGAATGAAAATAGTATTGTTTATAATTTTAGTTATATTGTTAGTTGGCTGTAGTACATTTGGAGAGAAGTTTAGACAGAACCAACAACTAACTTGTTCACCATCATATGAAACTTTGTGTGCAGGTTGGCAAGTTTGAGTTATCAGACATATACCAATAAAGAATGTGAGTTCTTTCCCTGTCATAAGGGTATAAAAGATGAGGAGTTCAACTGTATGTTCTGTTACTGTCCGTTGTATTTCATTGAGTGTCCTGTGAATGTACCATTATTAAGTAATGGACTGAAGGACTGTATGGAATGTACTGTCACACACAGAGGTAAGAAAGCGTGGATAATAGTAAGAAAGTATTTAGACAAGCATTGGGAGAAATGCAATGAAGCTACTTAGATTTATTTTATATTTAATTTATTTCCTTTTAGCTCTTACTTGTACAGGCTCTTTGCTGTATGTAGTTATGTGGCTAGAGGCACTAAGAAAAGGATGGTTAGTATGATAGAGAAGATTGACTTCACTAAAGACTCTGAGTACATCAGACTGTTTGATGATGATGATACACCTGAAGAATTTATGGAGTCTGTATATAAAAAAGAATTAGGTTCTAGTTTTGAGAAGATGGAAAATGGAGTAAGTGTTGGTAACTATGAAGAGGAGGAGTAATGGAAGTAATTATTGATGTGCCAGAAGGCTTAGAAAAAGTAAAGGAAGCCTTAGAAGAGAAAATTAAAAGGGATTTTAATGTGAAAATAGGGGAGTATCCATCTAATGAAAGTAAGTCTTATGAGAAAACTATGGAAAGAAAAGGTACAGATACCTGCTCTACAAAAAGAAGTGGACAAAACTCTGAAAAAAATAAATGTTAAACTTAAAAGGAGTAAACATAATGTTAGATAAAGTAATGAAAGGTGCTGATGCCGCTATAAATGTAGGCATTAAGCTGATTAGTTTGGCAATCGTTTTACAGATTGTCTTCGGTCACAGCGTGCCATTTTTAGGCGGTGACGTTATTGGTACAATCATAGGAATAATTGGTCAGTTGGGTGCGGCAGGTCTTGTCGGCTTAATCGCAACTCTAATTATCTGGCGTTTATTAGACGATGATATTCGTAAGGAGCTATCTGAATGAACTATCAAGACTTAATAGACAAAGTATTAAAGAACAGGTCGCTTACTGTGTTTCTAGCGATTGTCGTATTGGCCCTGTTCTTTGGTTGGATTGGTGGCTGATGCACCTAAAAACTCTTGGGGTCTTGTCCACATGGATAGGACCGCCAAGCTACAACAGGAATTAAAAAGGAAACCAAAAGAGAAAAAACCTAACCCTAGGTTATGGAAATCAGATTGGCGAAAGTGAGGAGGATTCGATTTGAAGCACAAAAGCGTTGTACCCCTACCTACCTATATGGTAAAGAAGAACGAACGAATTTTGGGCCTTAACAGCTACCAGAGACTACATTACTGGCTGTTGAACCAATGTAAAAAGAATTATAGAGAGAAATTAGGTGACTGGCACGTGGCCCTACCTAAATTCAAAACTCTCAAAATAAAGTACACAATTTACTTCAAGACCAAGAGAAAAAAGGACTTGGATAATTATACTGCACCACTACACAAGTTTATGTGTGATTACTTGGTGGAGTATGGAGTTATACCGGAGGATGACTATACCATTGTCACTGGATTTTGTTCAGAGTTTGGTGGTATTGATGACAACTACGCACTTGTTGAACTAGAAGGGGAAGAAGAAGATGGGACTTAATAAAAGTAAGAATTTAGAAGGGATGAAGAAGTTTGATGTGGATTTGGAATTTGGTAAGGGCTGGGAAAAGCACATAGACGAAGTATTCTCTGGTGCTACCAAGTGTGAAGTTAAGACTGAGAGAGACAAATGGGCCAAGACAGGCAACATTTGTATTGAAGTAGAGAGTTATGGAAAACCCTCCGGATTGACCAGCACAGAGGCTGAGGTGTGGGTGCACAATTTAGTCAAGGATGATGAGTTGTGTTGTAGTCTAATGTTTAATACAAATAAATTACGTAGAGTTATGGAAGAGATGAAACCGTTTACTGTTATGGGCGGAGACAATAATGCGTCTAAGCTTTACTTAGTTAATATAGAGAAGCTACTCCATGCTGTTTCACTTAGTTAAGAAGGTAGGTTATATCAACGTGGTTGACGCTTACTAAACTGTCCAATTAAAGTATTCAACATCCATCTCTTGTCCTTGCCAATCTTCACCATACTTTTTTACCCACGCTCTTTCCATTCTTATCATTTGTTCATCACTAAGTTTGTGGTTGTATTGTGCTACTGGTCCTTTAGGGTCTTCACCCAAAGCAATTAATAAATCATATAGGTTGTCAAAAGAAACTCTACCACTATCATCTGGGTTTATTGTATCTCTAGCACTAATTGTAATTCCTACAGGAATCCACCTTGTACCATCTTTCCTAGTGAGCCATTCAACTGGTCTATTCAAATCTCTTTGAGCACCACCCTTATATTTCTTAGTTTTTAAGTTGTGTTCTATACCTTGATTTTTTAAATATCTAGCCATCTGACCCAGTTCTCCGGGCTGACGAGACAAATCTTCTAAGACAGAAGCTGTATCACTTTCTCTATATTCTAATTCACCTGTTTTTGGATTTCCTTGTGCGTGAAATATTTGTTTCTTAGGCTCTAAAGCACTCAGTCTATCCCACTCTTTGTTTATTGCATTTCTTCTTTCACTATCAGTAATGACACCCGCTTTAAATTGTGCTGTTCTATTTGCTATTTCTTGGTCAATCTTCATCTGAAGTCTGGGGTCATCTAATCCATCATTAATGTATTTCTTTATACGAGGGGAATAGGGGTCTGGTTGCCATCCTTGGTGTGGTCCTGTTGCACATTTTCTAGGCATTAGTCATCTCCAAAAGCTTCAGCACCTATCGTACCAGCAGTTGCTCTTAATATAATGTCTAAAATTGCTTCCGGTGTTTTACCCACAGTATCTACTAAACCCTCACCGTAAACTGAACTTAAGAAATCATCTACTATACTCAATGCAGGGCCACCCATATATCCAGTTATAGAAGCTTCACCCACTAATGGTACACCAATAGCACCTACTAAATCAATAGGTCCATGCTCTCTTTCCGTTCCACGTATTTCATCTTTAATAGCCAAAGCTAAGGCCGCCATTCCTAGGGCTGCACCAATAGCAGCTAATGCTCCCATTTGGCCCATAAAGTCTGGAGTACACTGCTTAGGATTAATCTTACGTATAACTCGTCTAGCAATAGTATTACCAAATAGAATAGGGAAGGACTTAAGTTGTGCTAGTAGTTGTAAATCTGGATTGGACATCCACAGTGGGCGGTTAACAGCAGTAGGTTCTAGTGCTACGTCTGTAACAATCTTCCGTAACCAAGGAACAATCATACTTCTTACATCAGTTCGAGTTCCATTACTCTTAGTAATTATTGTATTTAGCCACTTATCATTTAATATATCAATCTTATTACCACCAGCTCTGTACATGGCCTCAAAGTCTTGGATGGTCATGCCATTCTCTTTCAATTCATTTACAAGGCGTGACTTAGCATGACCTTTAAGCCTTTTCATTTTCTTAGCCTGTCCTTCTATCATCTTCAAACCAGCAACAGCTGTCCATGCACGTACAAAGTTAGTATATTGTGTTAGGAATAGACCAGCAGGTGTACGAAAATATAATGAAAGCAATGTGTTATTGTCTCCAGCAAACATCTTATCAACTTTTTCATTCATCTTAGGATTTATTGCAAAGCCCATAACCCTAATTAAATCTCTAGCAAAAGAAGTCTTAGCTTCTCTTCCTTCTCCTCCGCCATATATGCTACGTCTAAGTCCAGACAATGTATACCCAGCAATTCTTGGTGCGGCCTTGAGCATATTAATCCAGCCTGCTCTCTGTCCTATCCACATTGGTTCTGTTATAGAAGAAATAGTAGCCATACCTAAATATTTTACAGCTGCGGCAGTGGCAATCTTCTTATATGCTTCTTGTCTTGTTCGACCTGCATCATCCTGCGGCCTCTTATATACATGGTGTGACGCATCATATAAATCCCAAATCTTCTGGGCCTGTGTGTTAGAAATAGTACCACTTTTTAATAGTCCATTAATGTTGTCATTCAGTCTGTTGGCATTATTCGCACCAAAAGCTTCAGACGAAGCTAGACGAATAGAAGCATTTGTTAAGTAGTCACCCATAGAATCCAATGGACTCTTCTTTCTAAATTGTTCAGCTAGACGATTCCAGCGACCATCTCTTGACTTCTCGAAGGAAGGTCTGTCAACTCCTTTCCTTGACCTAACCTTACGTATTTGCTCTGACGTTAACGTGGATGGGTCAACATCATTAAGTATGTCATTAAGTATTCTCTGTCTTACTTGTTCGGCAGTTTCTGTAATTCTCTTGACTTTCTTTTTAGACACATAAACATGTCCTACCTGTCCTGCTGGTATATTACCCTCTAGTTGTGCTAATTCAACTGCGGCTTTAAATGCCATTTCTTGAGTAGTATATTCCTTGACTGTCTCTGCGGTATGTTGAATTTCTACATCATTCTCTAATGACTTTAAGAAAGCATTTGGGTCTGCTTTAACTGCTTTCTTATCTATACCTCTAGTTAAGTAATCCTTGACAAATCCAATCTTCAATCCGTCTTTACCTAGTCTACTTTTTAGTGCATCAAACATTCTACCACGAATGAGTTTAAGTTTAGTAATGTCAGTTTCAAGTTCTGACATCTTCTGTCTACCTAAATTACTACGTAATCTTTTTTTAAGACCTTTATTAATCTTACCTTCTAAACTTTGTCCTATATATTGGTCTATGTCAAATGAAACTCTTGAACGCATTTCACCAAGTAATGGAATATGTTTGGCCCACTTGTCACGTATATCCATAAACGGTTCAACAAATTTACCGATATATTCACCCTTGAGAGAATTGAAGGATGGTTTAGTTTGTGTTTCACCTGTACCTGTTTGCGTATCAGAGAATGAACGTAGCGTATCATCTACCTCATAGAATTGTTTACCAGTCTTTATATCTTGGCGTATGTCTTGCAGTAAATCGGCTGACCTTCTAAGCAAACCAGTATTTATTTGTGCAGTTAGTTTGCGAAATGTAGACTTGTCTAACCTTTTAAAGTCATAGAGTTCAGGTACTACATCTACTGCTTTTCCTTTAGGTCCAGCTTCGAGTCCTTGTTCCTTAAGTTTTGTTTCTAATTCTGGACCTTCATAACTGTTCATCAAATCTTGATATTGCTTTTCATAGTCAGTTACTTGTATTCCGTAGTCTTTTCCTGCTTGCTGTAATTTTCTAAAGTTTTCTGAGTCTAATATTTTCTCGCCTTGCTTGGCCTCTCTTTTTTTCTGGGTAGCTGCTTGGTATCCGGGAATAGTACCAAAGCCTTGACCCATTACTGCACCAGTTAATCCAGTACCTAGAGATTCCATAGCAGTTATGTCCTTACCATGAGTAGCAGAAGTTAATTCAGCTACCCAATCCTGTGCCATTTCAGTTCCGCCCTCAGTTAATGCTACAGCACTTGACTTTTTAAGTCCAATCATTAAAGCATTAGAAAACTTCATTTTCTCGTAGTTGTTTAATGACTTAGCAATGTCTTCAAAACTCTTTCTTACGTTTAAAGGCTTACCACCAAATCCTTTTGCTATCTTTCCGGGAACAATCCAATCTAGGGCAGTTACTGCTGCGGTTGCAAATGTTAGATTAAGTTTTTCTTGGGGACTGTATTCACTTACAGGTTTATTATTCTTTGAAATGTGTGTATTAGCTACATCATCCAAATTTAAAAAACCTGCCAATGCGACAGGTATTCCTTTACGCAGTACAGCACCACTAACAGCTGCCGCTGCACCACCAGCTCCGGCTACTGGAGCTACCATAGCACCAATGATAGCAGAAGCTAATATAGCTCCACTTCCTGCTGCATTTTCTTTAGCTCTTTCTATGGCCCAGCCTAACTTATCAAAGCCTTGTTGTTCTCCGAAAGTACCTTCGTATTTAGGCTGATAATCTTCTTTACCAATCTCTCCAGATTTTTCAAGGGACTCTCCCCAAGAACTAAGAAAACTATCCGAGCCTACTATATCATCCAGTATTTGAAGACCACCACCAAATCCTATTTTGAAATTATCCCAGCTAGTAGCTAGTGGGTCATTCTTTTTGCCACCAAAACTGCCTAAGTCACCTAAGTCACCTAAGTCACCTAAGTCACCTAAGTCACCTAAGTCACCTAAGTCACCTAAGTCACCTAGATTGCCTAAGTTACCCAAGTTACCTAAATTACCTAAGTTTCCTAGGTTATAAAGCTCTTCTTCTTCTCGTCTGATAGCCATAGTTTATTATTGTAGGTCAGCAAACCATTCCTGTCCAGCAGAAAACAAATCTTTTCCCCTAGAAATTATACCCTTACCATCTTTGGTAGGCGGAGCATTTGTGTCATCACTGCCTTTTTCTTGTTTTAATAAAGCAAGAGCCTGTGGTATAGTTATTAGTCTACCTTCGGTCAATGCTACTTGTATCATCTTTTCTCTGACTACTGTAGCTAGAGAGGCAACTTTATTATCAACATCTTCCTTAGAATCTCCACCTAATTTAGAAAAACCTAAAAATCCTTTATCCTTATATTCTTCTATATTTCCTCTAACAGTATCTTTAATTTGGTTATAGCTAGGCACAGCTGCTCTTAATGCAGCAAAATTAGTGCCTGACCTTCTAGCTGCATTTTCTGCCCATTTTTCTTGTGGAGTTCCAGTTTGTGCTCTCATTCCTTCAGTTGGTTTTCCATAATGAGACATGAGTTGCCCTATTCTCATAAGCCTAGTATCATTAGGGTCATCGCTCATAGACCTCATCCAGAATTTTGGGTCTTTTATATTAGCCATTGCCTTCTGCATCTGAGATTGTTCTGTTGTTCCACCATATCTAGCCATGTGACTAACATCATCACCTTTATATAGCTTAGCCCTACCACCCCTCGTTGGAGGACCACTAGACATAGCTGCTTTCTTCTCTGCTTCAGACATCTGATATGGAGGTAAATTGAATTGTCTTGTATCTTTAGCAAATTGACTTTCTGCCAATTCTTGTCCACGTAATACTTTAGGGCGGGGTTTCTTAAATGGGTCAAATGCATTGCTTTTTTCATTAAGAATGAGGCTTTTTAATTTCTCGACATTAGGATTATCAGCTGTCTTAAACTTGTCATACATATAACCACCGTAACCAAGCCTCCCAAGAGTTTCTCTCTTAGGAAGAATCTTTGTTCCCTTTTTAGTTTTTCTTTTAACAAATGCAATAACACCAGCCATTGTAGCTTTCATTGGATTTTGTTTTACAAACTCCCAAGTAGCTGCTCTTAATTCTGGGTCAGATAAATTGTTTATCATATTTGCAACATCCCCAATAGGATTTACTACATCTATTAATGAACCGATATTTTTACCACCCATAAATTTAGGTAGATTAATATCTGCTATATTTTCTGAAGCTTCCATCCAACTTCTTGGATTTATTAGATTCTTAAGAGCATCTTTACCACCTTGAGCTGTAGAGAGACTTCCCCAAGTTTGTCCTGCTTCAGTTGGTGCTTGGTTGGTCGGAACTATCTCTGCCTTCCAAGTACCGCCTGCTGCTTGGCATTGGCCTTGAGTTTTTCCGGGAGCTAGTGCTCCATTATATATACAATAACCCATTGTTTGTCTCCTTTATTAAATTTGCTCATTACCATATTCCCCCACCAAAATAATCATTAGTATAATCTGTATAATTCTGATTATAATTACTGAATGAAGGTAGGTCCTCTATTTCAGCTGGAGAAGGTATATAAGTTTCCACTGGTGGTGTATAAGTTTCCTCTGGTTCTACATACGGTTCATCTATGTGTGGACCGGTGAAAACATCTTCAAATATATTATCTACAACTTCTGAAAGTTCTTCTTCAAGTTCTTCGTTGAAAACATCTGAATTCAAAAGTTCTTCGCCAATCAAACTAGTAACTAATGAATTACCAGTATTAATGGCTTCTCCTATAGCAATATTAGTTGTTGAATATTCAGTATCTCCAGATTCATACGAATCAACGAAATCTGCTATTTCATCCTTTAAATCCTCATAAAAAATCTGTCCTTCTTCATCGCCTTCATCTGTATGTGTTTCTACCAACGAGAGTTCATTACCGCTAGAGTCTTTAGTTTTTATTTCATCAGGATATTCAGCTGATAATGCAAGTGCTAAAACATCAGTGGGTTTTAAGTTGTATGTTGTAGCTCCAAATATACCCAAATCTACATTAATACCCCCTCCTCCACCAGTTGCTGCTATAGTAGATAATACTTTTTCATATGCCCCCCTGACATAATCTTCTCCTTTTTTGAGGAAGTGTTTTGCAAAGTCTCCTAAGCCCCAATTATAACGCTCACCCCGCTTTTCTACCATTTCTTCGTGAGTATAACGGTTTGAGTCTACACCGTCTTTGTTATCTGTTACTGATGATTGTAAAGATACTGTAAAACTATCACCAATTTTATATTTGTCATTATAATAATCATCTTCATCTTCTCCAAGTATAGCATTAAACTCTGCAAATATTTTATCTTCATCGCCCAGTAAACCAGCATCTCCCGTACCACTGCCAGTACCTTCACCTTGACCGCCTGCATTTAATGTTGAATCTGAATTGATTACATTATTTACGACTCCAGTAGCTGAATTATCTGTTCCAAGTCCAAAATTAGCTTCTATACCTTCACCTTGACCACCTACGTTTGTTGTGGTTTGGTCGCCTGTCGTATTGTCAGGAGTCCATTTATTATCGTTGAGTTTTATTTGATTGTCAGTCTCATATTCTGTATCTGTTGTAGTAATTAAACCAGACGCACTTCCGGGTCCCTCTGTAATCGAATCATAGAAAATAGTATCAGACGTAGGCCAAGCTACGGGGTCTATTTCTGGACCGCTGTCATCTAAGAACAGTCCTTCATAGTCCTCTGTCATTTTGTTATCTATTACTGATGTTTGGTTGCCCCCAGTAATATAGTCATCGTCTAAAGATGTAACTATTTGCGATTGTGTATCTGACTCAGGTTCAGTAAGTCCAAAATTAGCTTCTATACCTTCACCTTCACCACCTACATTTAATGTTGAATCTGAATTGATTACATTATTTACGACTCCAGTAGCTGAATTATCTGTTCCAAGTCCAAAATTAGCTTCTATACCTTCACCTTGACCACCTACGTTTGTT
>Ga0080013_1003079_pt1 | contig 18190 bp, 28 predicted proteins | sample ETNvirenome_6_85_FD_69236 | JGI IMG/M metagenome (GOLD analysis project Ga0080013, IMG submission 69236) | Marine viral communities from the Pacific Ocean - ETNP_6_85 (SPADES assembly) (version 2) | ecosystem: Environmental > Aquatic > Marine > Oceanic | place: Pacific Ocean | collected 2013-06-19 | reverse complement strand
AAGCGGAGATGTTAAGTTAGGTCACATTCTTAGCCCTGAATCATCTGATGCCAAGAAGAAAACGCTTGGCTCAGAGTTAAGAAGAAAGTTCCTTGATGCTATACCAGGACTAGAACCTCTAGTCGATGCAGTCAAGCAACGAGTACGTGGCACAGGTCGCGTTACTGGATTAGACGGCAGGCCAATCTTCTGTGATGCAGAATTCAAGTCATTGAACTTTTTACTGCAGAGCGCAGGAGCGATTTTAAGTAAACGTTGGTGTGTAATCTCACAAGATCTTCTAGATCAAGCAGGTTTTACCTATAACGTTGATTACACTAGATGCGCGTATGTGCATGATGAGCAGCAGTTCTCAGTTGTGCCTCAAGAGGCAGAACGAGTTGCTAAGCTTTTAGTAGATGCTGCTCCATTAGCAGGAGAATATTATGGCTTTAGAGTACCTATTACAGCTGCTTCATCTATAGGCAAATCATGGTCTGAGACTCATTAATTATGACTGATGAACAAGAGATTAAAGTACAAGGGATGATTGATAATGCAATACGCAAACACAACCGCAGCGCATCAATCATCTCCTTATGGCTTGGAATATTCTTCATGGCAGCATTTGTTGATGGATTATTACGCGCATTAGGGCTAATTGAACCATTCATGGGAATAGATATCTCACTAATGCATGATATTGTTGATAAACTACTAACAGAGATCCAGCCATATATACCTAACATGAATACAGGGAACCTTAATGCCTACACCAATTGAATTCTTAACAATATTATTAGCTGCTGTATGGATGTTTTATCTGCTTACAGGACCTCGGAATTAGCCACCTATCGGTGGCTTTATTACCACATGTATAACGTAATTCATTTACAATATACATACGTTCATCCAGCAACTGCTGGACGCAAGTAAGGCAACACCTGAAGGAACGGGAATATCCCCTAACTGGAGTATTCCAATGTCTCAAATTCAACTACAAGGGCTGCTGAAAGCCCGCCAAGATCTCAAGCGTGCTCGTCAAGAATTTGACCGCGCAAAGCTGCACTCAACAGCATATCGAGGTCTATCTTACGATGCTGAGCGTCAGCCTCAACAAACTCATGGCACATTCTCGTACCGTGGGCAATCCTACACTAAGTAGAATTAATAGGGCTTGCTAATTAAGCAGGCCCATTTTTCTATTTAGTACGCTAAGATAATAACAATGCGAACGAATAAATATACGTTTGCGCCTGCTCACTATATCTAAATTAAAATGATTTCTATTCTATCTAAAGCAACGCTTGGTGCTGTTGTCACCGCCGTTGCAGCATCACCAGCTGCTTTTGCTGGAGCCTATGTCAACGCTGAAAATAATGCAGGCTGGGCCGGAGATACGTACAACGGCGCTACTACCGAGCTTCACATTGGCTACAAAGGTTCCGTTGGTGAAAACGGTGCCTGGTATGCACAAGGGGGTCCAGCGATTATCAGCGTAAATGGCGAGGAGTTGGACACTGAAGTGTCCGGCAAAATCGGTGGCTCGTTCTCGCTCACAGAGAACGTCAGTCTCTATGGTGAAGTCTCCGCAATTACCAGCGATCAAGAGATCACCGAGGGGCTTAATGTTGGCACCAAGCTAGGCGCCACCTACAGCTTCTGATCAATTGAATAAAGTTTTAAGCCCTCCTAACGGAGGGTTTTTCTTTATTTACTTAAAATGATCAGTGACCCTCGAAAGCTGGAACTATTAATAGATTCATTAGATCAAGTCCTTTGGGCCTGCATCCATGACTATTTAGATTATCCAGAAGAAACTGTTAAAGAGTACAAAGCTCTATCGGAAGAGCTAAAGAGCATACTAGCTAAATCAAGTGCTACTATTTAAGCGAAAGGTTCGCCCTCGGGCTGTGTATAGTTCCTTTCGCATTCAGTCAATACCCTCTGTGCGCGAACACAGGGGGTTTTTTATTTATATGCGTCATTTATATAAACCGATGTATCCGGCTTAAGTTCTTTGCTGCGTTTAACCTTTGCACCTTCTTCTCTTAATCTCATATGTTGGGCAGCACGGCCCATCGTGAATCCACCACTGCCTGGTGTGCTGGTTTGAGTTCGCGGTTGTGTATTAGCTTGCCAGGCAATCGCAGCTTGTTGCGCTCGCACTCGTGCATTTGATTGAGCAGTTGCTTGTGGCCTATAACTTTCCCGATCAGCTCTGCTTAGTCGCCGCCGATCAACTGGCTTATTTCTAAGTTCCACTCGATTTATTTCTTGTTATATACCTATTCTATTGTACAAATCGCCCAGCTTTAGGTGCTGGTGCAGCGCGATAGATCACAACCCAATCAGAATCCTTATCAAGCAAATCGCTTGGCATCGATTCTGCTAGCACGTCAATAGCAGCTAACTGGTGTGGATCACCATTATATTCAGCGAATAGCTGGCGTAATTCAATGCTTTTCACAGCACACCAACAGTGGTCTGCAATTCGCGAACAGCTTTTGTTACCGGAACGACTGTGGTCATTACCTTCTGGAACATCGCTTTATCATTATCGTTTAGTGTTCGTTCTAGCTGCTCAACCTTAGCTTCTAATAATTTGATTTCAGAGGATCGTTTCTTTGTGGAATAGTCTGTGAATTTGATGCTTATGATAAAAGCAACAACAGGTCCAATTGCGTAATACAACATATATCTAATTTAGCTCTCTGTAGTCTAACTAAATTTAAGCGAAACTAAGACCATCTTCTTCTAAGTCATCATCTTCCCAACCAGGATCCATAATGTCTGTTGAGATTTCATTCTCCATTTCACCGTTTAACTCTAAGAGTTCGATGAATGTTTGCTCAGAAATGATCTCAGGTATTACTGATTCAGTCTCTTCTATTTTGAACATGATGCCGCTGGCGTGCAAAGTTGTTTGAACACCATTCTTAAGCTCCATCCTTGTCTTCAATAATCTCAGTGCTGTTTTCTCTAAAGCACTACGGCTCATCCTCGTTACTTCATATCGTGCCCTACTCAAAGCGAACCGTTGTTCTATTGTAAGTTCCGTCATTTATTACTTGCAATTAACATCAGTCTAGCTAGCTTATGATTCCTTTAGGAGATAATCTTCTGTTTCCGTTCGTCTACAAGCACAGTCAGTTTATCTAAGACCTCTGAATAGGCTTCAAAAATTCCACCGGCATCCTTTCGATAAAGGTCTTTATCTAAACTTTCATGTGTCTCTTGTGACCATAACCTCATATTGTCAGGACTTAATTCATCTACAAGTACTAATGTACCGTCTTTTATTGTATGGCCAAACTCTAATTTAAAATCTATTAAATGTAAACCGATACTATCGAAGATTGCTTTAAGCACGTAATTGATTTCATCTGCTCGCTTACGTAGCAGTCTTATCAAGATATCACTATGTCCTATATTTCTCATTCGATCCTCGGTCAGCAGCGGATCCCCAAGCACGTCGTCCTTTAGATAAAAATCGATCAGTGGATAACCCAGTCGAATGCCAGTTCGCATATGGGTCTGCTTAGCAAGCGAACCTGCAACGTAATTACGCACAACCACTTCAAGTGGGAGAATGTCGCAGAATTTGCAACGCAACTGATTCACGCCATCGGCTCTTAAAAAATGGGTTTTTATTCCACTGTCTTCTAGCAGAGCAAATAATATCGCTGAGATTTGTGAATTGATTAAACCTTTGCCTACTACGTAGTCATTCTTCTCACCGTTGCCAGCAGTGATCTTGTCTTGAAAATCAACCACTACCTCATATGTCTTATCAGTTTCATAAATTGATTTGACTTTTCCTTGATGTATTAAATTCATTTTGCTTATGCCCTTTGCAACATCCCACCATTTTCATCATCATCATCATCATCTGATGAATCGCTCAGTAGTGCTTCAATTATAAGCAACGCCAGCATTGGAATGAAGGGGAATATCAGTGCATATTGAAAATCAGGCATGATGCTCTTTATTGGCAACACAGGAGACACTTGTAAGTCGATCGAGCTTGGCTTCGATTCGTAGAACATGAGCATCGATTCGATCAAGGCACGATCCCAGCTCATCTCGGGTGACGCAGCTTCCCGCCACTCTCAGTTCAACTTGGTCAATCCTTTTGTCAAGCATGAGAATCCGGGTATGTAATCTGGTTGTTAGAACGCCAAGACCACTACAAATAGCAATTGTAACTGCTGCTACTGCTTCAATCATGGCGTCCATTAATCCCTTCCTTATTGTATCTATTTAGGATTTATCAATTTTCTTGATCCACTTAAGCTTGTGCTCCATTTTCCAGATGCCATATTTGTCGCTCATCGATTTACGTTTGTGACCCACTAGTCGATCCAGCAGCGCATCTGGAATTTCCAGTGCTCTTAATGTGCTGTGAAAACGATGCCTGATTGAATGTGCGGCTTCTCCTTTTTCTAAATGTAATGAGCGATGAAATACATCACTCCAGTTCTTACCAGGATTATCCCTATATTGAGGCTCTAGATGCTGAGTCATGTGATAGAAGTCTGGATGAATCGGCACCTGCCGCTTTGAGCCTGGCTTAACTCGTCTGATTGAATTATTTTTAATATCAAAATATGGAATTGATGCACCAAAAACAATTTCATTTGGCAGTAGACCACACAACTCACCAACGCGCATACCGTGGTACCACAGGCCCAGAAAGATTGGATCCTTGTGATACTTAGCGTAGAAATCCCAGGGACGATGTTCGTAACGTTCCTCACAATCATCGGCTACATAATTGAGATCACCTGAGGCTCCATGCCACCAATTGACGCCATCAATAATTTGCTTCTTGAGCGCAGTTGCCCAAATTCCCGAGAGCAGCGTCAGACGGCGGACCACAGTCGCTGCGCTACAGGGGCCAACAGGAGCCAGTTGAGAGCGCCAGTAAAGATTCACGAAGGTTGGATCCACCTCGCTAATCAAACAGTTGCCAATGGGTTTGGCAGCCTTCTCCCAGCACTCATATGTCGAATCTGTGATATTTTTGTACTCCCTTACAACTGGAAGCAGTTCTGAGATTTTCATGTAGTGACCTTGCATTTGAGATATAAGCAACACCAATACATGTCTAACAAAAATCCCTACCAAAAGTGGGATTTTGTGTTAGTAAACGGAGAGGGAGGGATTCGCTCTCTCAACATTTGGTGTTGTAAAGAAACCATACAACATCTAAGGCCATTTATCAATAAGCGTAACTTATTAGTTGACAAATAAGTTTTCCACAGGGCTAAACCCCTTGGTATGACAGTAAGTTTTACTACAATTTTTTGATCGAGAAACAGCTGCCGACAAGCCATGACAGCAAGCAGGGGATCCACCGAAAATCAGAAGAAAATCCGTTGGCGTAATCAGCGTCGTCCTGTGTCAAGCCTTACGTCATAGCCAGATCCAGGCTTAACAAGACCAAGTCTCTGCGATAAATTACCAGCCGTGCCTGCAAGACTTTCTACTATTCGAGGCTGACCGTAAATACCTCCGTGCTCAAACGTCCCATCACCGTAAAAATTGTTCCTATCAAAATCATATCGGTCTACAACAATTCCGTCTTTTACTCGATACTGCCCAAGGGTATTGTTAGTTCCTTCGCCTTCAACCATTCCGAAATCGCTATATCCTGTCATTTTGTAATTTTGAGGATCAAAAGATTCTCTGTTTACTTCAAGAAGTTTGTTAACCTTTTCTTGCTCTGCTGTCCTAACGTCAGCAGGGAATTTTGTCAAAGGGACTTGTGTTCCGGTAAGATATCTACCATACATTCCTACATCACCTGGAATAACACCTTCTTCCATAGCAGTATCAATAGCAGGAACAATTACTTCATCTCTGAGTTGACTGGCGCCATCTCTGAGTTGACTGGCGGCGTGTTCCATTCCATCAGAGATAGTACCACCTACATGCTTTAGATCATTGAGTCTATCAGTTGCAAAACGTTGGATATTATTCCACATTATTTATAAACGATGAACGTACTTCTATTCTATAAATAATATCGTCTAACCAATTACGGCTTGGCCTTAAGGAATTCCATTTCACAATGCATCTGATCTGAGAGATGACAAACCTGAGCACATGCACTGAGTATTAATCCTCGCTGATTTGCTGTCAGATTTTCAGCTTCCTCGGCATCCTCTGATAAGACACTGCTGATATCACCAAGTGCCATCAGGCATGCAGGCAATCCATGCTTCTCAACCAATGCACTCATGACATTGAGCAGCGGATTATCTCCTGTCTCAATTGCTTGCCAAAAAATTTTGCGCTCTTCAGCCTTCATAAGATATGTTCTATAGTTATATCTATTGTAGCTAGGAGTTAATATAAGCCTCAATCTTTGCAGCTTCTTCTGCAGTAAACCCTGCAGCCGCAACCTTCGCAATGAGATCTACTTTCTCAGCTGCAATAGCATCTTGGTGAGCCTTCTTTCGTGCTTCATAGCTTTCAAATGAGGCTTTAATAGTATTGACTTGTTCTTGTGTAGCCATGGTATTTATGTAGGTGTAACGGAATTAGATTCACTAAGTGCATATGAAACTGTGTTAGATACTTTCACATCAACTTGCAGAGCTGTGCCTTCAGGAAGATCCACATCAGGAGTTTCTCCTGTAGGGAACGTTGCAGGGAAACTGATTTTAGGTTGAGGACTAGTAGAAGTCATTTGAGTATAACCAGGATCAGTAGATGTTAGATCACTTACATCACCAGCGGAATCAAGCACGACATACAGTTCAACTTCAGGATCATCCTTCCTGTCTGTTGTAAAGGTTCCAGAATCCATTAAGACTTCTCCATCGATCTCAATTGCATATAAACCGTAGGCAAATTGGTTTGTAGCAGTTCCTCCATAATTTCCAGCTTCAACGCTTATCAAAGAGCTGGTTATATTTGATGATATATCTACCCAACCAAAAGTGTCGCTGATTGTAAAAGTACCCTGATCTGTCGTATATTTAACTTGTCTCGTCGCGGTAGCATCTGTATTAGTGTCTACATAAAGACGCGCACTCGTGCAAGCAAAAGGAGTGTTAAATGTATATGTCCACTGTGAAGGATTTGTCTCAGCTATACCCTGGGGACCATTAGCAGTCTGCGTATTGAATAATCTACCTTTGTACTCTGTACCCCCATTGCTGGTGCCTCCCCAGGTTCCAAGAGTAGACCATACAGAAGTCTGGTTACCATAATTAGTTCCGACTATTGTCATTTTCTTATTTGGTATATCTATAGCCAATATCTCTCCTTTGAATGTACTCTCAACATCGAGTTCATATAAGTAAGCTGTATCACCAATACCAAATTTAGACAAATTAGTATCCGTAAAGAAGGTTACCTCAGTATTGGCATTAACAATAGTGCAGTTAGTTACTGTATCAGTGACTGGTTGAATTCGACGTCCACGAGCCTGGTCATTTACAATCTTCTTACCAGTAATCCATGTACCTTCTGTTCCAGATAATTTCATTTCATTGTTAGCTGAATCTATCTCGGTTATGTTCCCAGTAACTAGTGGAGAATCTTCCATATAAACGTCATCACCTGGATCGAAATAATTGTAATCTGTACTATCAGCTGTTGTCATTGTTGTAGGTTTAAATAGATTAGCTGGTAGATAACTCGTGCTATTAGAAAATGGTATATAAGCAGCAGGGTTGATGAAGGCATTACCTTGCATCTTCCTTGCATCACTGACAATTGAAGAAGTAGAGACCCATTCATAATTATTATTTTCATCTATAATCCATACACCCAATTTGTGCATTAAGTAAAATTTATCTCCATAAGTTTGAATAGTTACACTAAAGCCAGTTTGCCAGTTTTGTGCTGTACCCACTTCACCATTGGTTGCAGCAAGTAAATCACTAGTGCTAAAAGTACAAGCACCTGTAGAGCCACTACTGCTACAGGCATGGTAGTACCAAACCGGAGTATACGAGCTGGTACTATTATCGGAGTAGAGAACCACTCCATTATTATTAATACGGTAATAACCAACATGAAAAGCCGTATTAACAGTGTTTTTATTTGTTCCTCCGCTCCACGAATACCAATAGAATAATTTATCAATTTCTACATAAGCATATTGTTGCTTACTTATACAATATTCGCAATTCTCAGAAGCGTATACCATAGGCTTGCCCTTTTGAGTGGAGGGAGTAATACTCTGGAACGAGCCCGGTACACCATCGAAAGTTGCCTGGCCGACAGTAGACCCACCGGTTTGGGACATGGCACTTAGCCAAGCTCTGCCAGAAGCCCAATCTCTTCGCCGAATGTAAACGCTTTTTGTCCAATCGCGATCACCGCCTCCGCCACTTTGACTATAAATAATAGTCCAAGTGGCTCCATCATCAGTTGATTTAAAATATCTTGTCCAATAACCATGCTCCTCCCCGTAGAAGGATGTAATCATCGAATGATTGGAAAAAGAATATGGACCATAATATCCATAATCACGCACATTTTCTCCGTTCAAACTGCCTACGTCACATGTGCCTCTATGGGTCCATGGATCAGTAGGACTACTTTGCAACTTACGGTAAATCTCTGCATTCCTTCCGTTCATAGATGCATAATACCACCATTTAACATTGCTGCTATCTATATGTTCAAACACCCTAAATGGTCCAGGACTTTGATCACTAGGCCATATATTCTGATCAGCCTCTATTGGATAATTATAATTGGCACTCTCAACAATTGAATTGATGTCAGTGGTCTCTCCAACTTTAGTAAATTCTCCAGTGACTTTAGGTTTAATTAATTTATCTGATATGGGAACACCCTCTGGTGACATAACTAATGTCACTGTAAAGTCTTCATTAGTAAATCTATCGCCAGATGTATCATCCTCTGTAAGGGTCGCTGATGTTATTCCAGGAGCTTTTTCAAAGCTGGCTTTGTAATCAGCGCCAGTAATTTTATAAGAAGTTCCAGCACGTGATACTAAAAGTAGATCGGTGTCTTCTATCTCAGCCATGTTTTCCTTTAATTCGTAGTATGAGGTGCCGCCGCGTGTAACAAGAAGACGGTCTGTATCAACAGGTGTAGACATTTATTTATGGCAAAGCGGGTAAAGAAACAAGATCGAAGTCACCAGTGAAGCTACTGGCTGTTATTCCAGTAGTTGTGACATTTCCATTACCACAGACATCTTGCAGGCTCCAGGCCGATAGACCTGTTAAGCCACTACCATCACCAACAAAAGCATTTGCTGTGATTGTATTTGTGGTCACACTTCCGTTGTCAGTAACTTGCTGCAGCGAGGTTGGCAGTCCTGATAAAGCACTACCATCACCAACAAAAGCAGTTGCTGTGATTGTATTTGTGGTCACACTTCCGTTGTCAGTAACTTCTTGCAATGTTGTCGGAAGTCCTGTCAAGGAACTACCGTCTCCAGTGAAAGTCGTTGCAGCTACATCACCAGTAACAACGATATCATTAGTCGTAGTATTACCAGTATCTGTAACTGTTTGAAGAGTTGTTTCTTCAACAGATACTCTAACAATATTGTTAGCACTATCTTTAATGAACAACGCAGGGTCTGTTGTATTGTAGTTAACAGCTAGCTCGCCATACTCCATCTGAGAATCAGTTGGTGGCTTTGCTATACCATTATTTAAAACACTTGAGCGTTTTAATTGCAGTTTCAATTGTTATTCTCCGTTGCTAAAAAGCAATACCAGTGATTAAAAAACCCTTGATAATATTGTAGCGCTAAATCTAATTAGTATGTACCACAATCAATTGAAGCAGCAATTGAAGCAGCGCTCAGAGCGCCAGAAAAATCAGCTGAACCATCTGCTGCCAGTGTTGTATTTCCATTGATTGTAATAGTGTTAGTTGTTGAATTACCATTATCGGTAACTTCCTGAAGAGACCAAGCAGCAAGACCTGTTAGACCACTACCATCACCAACAAAAGCAGTTGCTGTGATTGTATTTGTTGCTGTGATTGCATTTGTAGTTGAACTTCCATTGTCAGTAACTTGCTGAAGAGACCAAGCAGCAAGACCTGTTAGACCACTACCATCACCAATAAATGACACTGCATTCACTGAACCGTCAGCTTTAATCGTGACTTTATCAACTCCTTGCTGCTGTGCCAGATAGCAAACATCAGTACCGTTCGCTCTATTAACTGTAGTAATTCCATTATTGGCAATTGCGGCGCTGTCATTTACACCGATTGTGGTGGCACCTACGATAAGATTGCCATTGCTGTAGTAGGAATCACCAGCAGCAGAGATTTTGTTAACAGCATTGATAGTTAGATCACCTGCAAAGGTTCCAGTACTTGATGCTTGGAACGTACTGCCAACTACCAAATTATCTGCAGCCTGTAGATTCTCTTGATATCCCAGTGGATTTAATACTGTAATAGTGCGGTTAGCCATTTTAAATTACCGTTGGATTTTGAATTTCGACAGCCATTTTGCCTATCTCAGTAGCTAGTCCGCACTGAATTACCACATACCCAGGAGTTGTTGTATCTGGTGTCTTAGTCCAATTGCCTGCATTAGTAGCACTTAGGTAGTACCAAGTATTGACACTCAGATTAGTTTCATTGTCCACGCAGTTAGCAACGGAATATATGGGTGTAGAAAAGTTCCGAGTGTATTCCAAAACTTCACCGGCATATTTAGTATCTAATGCCATACCAACAACTTTTGATGTTGCAGTTGATGTGGCAATAGCTGGCTTTATTGTGCCCGTTGCTGTGACGTAAACCAACTGACCTTCCAGGATTTGAAGGCTGCTTACATCAACATTGCCAGATCCACTTACATTACTGACAGGTTGTGCTCCACCTCCTGGTACAAAGCAGTCAGGAATTGATAGTCGCCACACTCCAAGGCCAGCTTCATTATTAGCTGCTCCTCCTGAAACTGGCGGGTTGAGGTAAACGTAAGATCTACCAAAGCGTGTCTTTGTATCTCCAACAACAGGCATCTTTTACTTTATATACTTCTTTTTCTATTTTAGCTTTTCTATCAGAAGCTAAATCCAGTGTCAATAGGAAACGGTCCAGCACCTGTTGATGAGTCCATACCTTCTAATGTTCTATCAACATTGCCCACATCAGGCAGTCCTCCACCTAAGCCGGGCAAACTGCCAGCGATCAGACCTGGCAATAAATTTGTTACTTCCTGCATTGCCTTCTCTTTAGCGGCTTCGATAAGAGCATCTTTCTGCGTGAATAGATAAATACCGCCTCCAACTACTAACGCTGATACAGTGAATGATGTCAATGCTAATACATTAATTATCTTTTGCATGATTATAAGTAATAACTTACTGTTTATATTTTACTCGATTAGATACCAGCCAATGCTGTAAGTAATCCACTCTTAAGTGTTGCGTAGTCAGTGGAACTATTTATTGCAGTACGCATTGCTTCAAAAGCAGTTTGATAGGTTGTTAATCTAGTTCCTACTTGTACTGGGTTGTTGATTACTACACCATTTGCGTCGTTAGTACTGAACGTGCCAAGTGTGAGTTCCGTTGCTGCGACACCGTTCTTGTTAACTGAGCAGACCTTTCCATTTGTACCGTGGGTCCAGCAGAAGTCTTCATTCTCCTCGAACCCCCAATTGTATTCCCAAAGATCAGATGTGAGACCAAAAGTAGCATAGTTATTAGCAGCAAGATTATCGTTCGTCTTGAATTTGAAAGCGTTGTTCCCATACCAATTCTCTCCTGTAAAATCAAGTGTTGTCTTTGATAAATCTGTTTTAGTAACAGCTACACTGTCGGTAATTGTTGTCGTACTTAAATCAATTGCATTAATAGCAGAAGTGATTTCACTATCTACATATGTAATGTCAGCCTTGCCTGTGACATCAGGGATGGCAGCTGTTACTGTTGCAATTTCAGATGTCAAAGTGGTTGCTAAGGCACGGGTATCTATATCTGTTTGTAGTGTTGTGACTTCACTATTAACAGAACTAGTTAATGCATAAGGTGCAGGATCAAAAGTCTTTGCATCTACCACTGCGATCGCAGCATTGATCGCGAGTACATCAGCATCATGATCTACCTCTGTTTCAAACGGACTAAGATCTACTGCTGGTTCATTTTCAAGCGTAGTAACCCTAGTAGTTAAAGCACTTATCAGTCCTGTTGTAGTTGAGAGATTACTAGAATCTGTGCTCAGCAGTGAAGTGATGTCTGCATTTGTTGAGGCAATCTCACTATTTAGATTAGTTGTCAGAGTACTGACGCTTGCATTAAGTGCATCTATTTGTGCTTGAGCATCAATAGACAAACATGGCAACCACGAACCTCCATTCTCAGATCCATGCCACACCTTCAAATCATCTGTGATGTTGTCAAACCACAGGTCACCTTCAATTACATCAACTGCTGGTGCGTTATCAGAGGACGTGAGTTTGGCGTTAGGCCTCATATCGAGAATTGCCGAATCCAACGCTTCTAGAGCGTTAACGTCCCAGTTATTTAACTGTGACTGATTTGCAATGCCAGCAGGGTCAGGCAACAAGGTGTCGACCCTAAGGCCATTGAGTTCTGTAGTTGTTGAGGTGTCTATGCCCAGGCCATTGATGTCCCAACTGCTGCCTTGTACTGTGCCAAGCAGTGACCAGCTTGTTCCAGTCCAGATATATAGAGAGTCATTGCTGGTATTCCACCACTGTGCGCCGATGACTTCACGATCATCAGGAGAGGTTTCGCTAACAGCAGTTAAACCGTCAGCACCATTGGCTTGATAAAAACCATCGTCACACCAGACCATTAGGCGGCCTTGACGTGTGTCATACCAAAACTCGCCATCTTTGGGTATGAACTGCCACTCACCACCTGTCACTTCACCTGTATTGGGATCAGTGAATACTTTCCAGCCTTGTGGATACTCATCAACTCTGGCCGTACCCCAGTCTCTTAAATCCATTACGGCTTTAATGATGCCTGCAAAATTATGCGGATACAGGCGTGCTTCAGTATCGTTAGCTACTCGGACATCATTAAATGCACCAATGATGCCAGCAAAGCTTTCACCATAAGTAACTCCAGGCGTAACAGGCATATCTACTGATTGTCAACTTTATATCTATTCTATCTTTAATTAGTATTGGGCATTAAGTACAACGTAGGCCGTCTCTACATCATCGAGATTTAAACCTTGAGCTAATGAGTAGACCAGCTCAACTGACGTTAGTCCACCTCGCCTGAGTGAAGCGTTGAACTCAGCGGTTGTATCTCCTATATCTTTTTTCAACTTCTCTTCAAACTTGATACGGCTATCAGCCGTTGGATATTTGTTTGGCTCTTTTGGCTTTAATTTCTCTGCAAACATAGCAGCAATGGTATGTTTACACATTTTAAATTTAATCTTATCAGAACGACTTTCCCAGCTATTGACGATACCAGCAGCTACGTTGATCCCTAATGCATCAAAGTCACTTTTACTCATCACACTTGGCAGGGGATAACGCGCTTGTCTGTTTGCTGGTCTACCATCTTCTTTTGAACTCTCTGGCATCCTTATCGTTGATTGACTGTAGTCAGCGCAACTGCAGCAGAATGTATCTGCTGGTTTTAGTTGATTGCCACTTGTGAACACTTCATCCATCCACGGATCTACATCTGTATCCAGTAGTTGCCATTGAGCTGATCCTGGAGAGCCAAGGTCATGGTAGTAGATACCGTTGTAACTATCGACTGATGTTTTAGTAAAGCTTGTATCTGAAAATACTAGATAGCCATTAGTTATATTGCTGTAGAGCGTTAGCTCACTATCGAATGGAATTGAGGTTATCTCTAGGTTACTTCCGACTACAAGCACGGAATTAATCATAAATGGCATCACCGTAAATGATACTTCACTTACTTCACTCTCAACTAGTTCAGCTGTCAAATATGATTTACCAAAGAAGCGCTGATATATATCCTTTGAATATAAATACCGACCACTCAGCTGATAATCCGCATTGGCTGTGCTGTAGAGCTTAGGTAAATTTGCTATATCGTAAAGCGATGGTGGCAAGCCAGTGCTATCTAGAATCTCAAATTCCTGGGTGCTCGCTTGCTCATTTGCTTCTACGACAAAGTATTGATCATAATCTTCAAAACTTTCGTTAGTTAGAGCCTGTTCAACATAGAAGTTTTTGACATAACCAATTTCACCAACTAGGGCCTGCACATCACCGTTGTGCTGCTGTAGATAATCAGTTGCCAGTACTTCTGCTAATGGCACCGTCACTTTGACCGATGTCTGATTTCGACCGGCAGCGCCGGTATAGGACTTTCCTACATAGACACCTGGATGCTTGTCTTGGCTCAGGACATACGTCAGAGTTGCTTCACTTTCTCCATCTGTGATCCGTTCATAGAGCATCTTGCGTAGTCCATTACTAGCTCCTGTGACATGGGTCCAAACCTCACCTTTTGCTTTATTGTCCGCATATAGCGTTGGATCATTCTCAACTGTTGTAACCACCCCCAGATTTGGTGGGTCAATGTTTTGGCGCTTGACCACGTAGTGATTTCGCGTATCAGAATTCTTAGTAGCAAATCGCCAGCCAATAAATTCCAGATCCATTTCATATGGAGTGCCTTGATATAAAACGCTCTCTAACTTCTGCGGTACTGGGTAACCGTCTTGATCCACAACTTGCTTGCCGTGCAGGTCTGTTGCATATATCTGCTCAAATGCACCGTGATAAAAATATTCCAGGCCACGACGCCATCTAGCCCAGTCGCTATCGAGATCCCATTTTTCAATCACACTGCGATGTACAGACGAGCCATAACCTCGGTAACTCGGGTAAAGGCCTACAGCGCCAGAACTTTTACCAAGATCTGTACGTTTACTAATCCCATTGAATGCCTTCGATTTACCAAAGCCGTTCTGTTTTCTCGGCATTAGTACCAGCCGCCTTGGACCCCCAGAATTGGACCATCAGTAACGGTGCTCGCGCTTTGACGTGCTGCCCAAAGTGCTTTGCCTTTAGGTATATAGAGAGCTTTCAGTGTTGCGTCTGCTCCAACATGAGCAGTAGGAGCAAGCACACCGGGCATATCTGACCAGCTTGTTACATCAGCAATAGTCGTTGCGCTTTTGAACTGACCAATCAAAATCCCTTCTGTTGGTCGGAGATAATCAGTAGCTGTACTTAGATAAAGGTTGATCGTATGTTCAGTTGTACTACGAGCAATTGAATAGATAGATTCCAGTACAGCACCATCACTATCTACGGCATTAACAACTAACTGAGCAGTGTTAGTACCGGCGATATCAAGCGTTGATGTGATTGATGAATCCAAGCTATATACTTCGTGCAGTACGTGATCGACTAGAAGCGGTTGCTTATTTGAAGCGGTAGAGGCCATTATCGTTTACCTGTTTTAGTGTTCATTCCAGATTTGGATTTGCCACCAACTGCATCTTCTGCACTGGGCCAACCCCTTACATCTAGTGTATTCAATGTCTGCATTGGGATAGGAGGATTCATCGGAGGCTGTCCAATCATGCCCATTGGTGAAACAACACCGCCCCTATCTTGTGCTTCCTTGCCTAAGCGGAACGCCTCAAGCATGTCGGCTTCCTTGTTGCTTGGCTGCTTTTGTCCGCCATACGGCACACCACCATTGAGGCGCTGCCCAAAGGCCAGACCTTGCGGCAGGCCTGACGGTTGATTGGGATATACACCACCTAGCTGTGGAGGTGCTTTATAACCAACGTCACCATTAACATTTTGATTCACACCACTAAATGAACTGATCTGATGTCCGACATTGGTGTTCATCGGATTGTTATTCTTATTCTCTGGTCCACCTGGAACCGCTGGCATGGCCTTTGCGAGGGCTTGAAACCTTTGTGGATCAAGCAGCTTGGCATTATCTTTTGATGAAAACTGATTAGGCATTGTTTTTAACTAATTGTTTGTGCACGGTTGTTCAGACCAGGAAAGCCTTGACCAGCCTCGGCATACATCTTCAAACGTTCACCTAAAGCTTTTGTTTGGAAGTCGGCTGGATCCCTCTGCGGAGAATTTGTAGCCGATGTCTGTGCGTCAGCATCACCTGTCTGATTAAGCACGTCTTCTGGTGCAACATTGCCAGGCTGATCACCTTGAGCGAAATTACTGTTTGGCCCTTCTGTTGCCTGTTGGGGCATTTCAGTTACAGCACCATAAAAAGAACGAGAATCTTTAACATCTTGCCCTGCACTAATACCACTAATATATGGATTACCATCAGCTTGAGCGGAGGCCGCACGTCGCTTCTGTTGATAATCACTTTCGGCACTATTCATAGTGATTTTTTGAGTGCCCGTTTGTACAGGTAGCATGGTATTTTAATAGTTATTCCTACAACTATTCTACACTTATATCTAAAAACCTATACACTTAAGTCTCCGAACAATTCGAGTAGCTTGGGATTTGTTCCTGCCATCTGTTGTTTCTCTGGTCTGCTGTCAATACTAGAATTATCTTTTTCATGTTTCTGATACCACTCAATATAGTCTCGGGCAGTTCCTTTACCATCCCACTTCCCACCTAATTGATCCGAATAAACAGCATTATTTAATATAGTTCTATCTCGTACATATCCATATGGATTATTTGGATCTACTTGTTTAGGTTTACCACCACCAAAGAAATTAAGAAAAGCGGTTTCCTCATGTGGTCTATGTATATCTGGACTATCTTGCCTTGCAACTAATGGCGTTAGACCAGGATCTGAACCTGGGTTGTAATTAGGAATACGCGTAATAGTTGGAGGACCGCTAAAGTCATCCATGCCTGGACGTAATTCCATAGTGCGATATGACATGATCTATCTCCAAGTAGCTGCTAATACCATTTTACAAGCGGTGCTCGTATCAGCAGGGCCAGGTACTGCCATAATGAATTCAGAACCTGAACGCTCAAACGCATAACGTCTTACATCTGGTCTTCGATAATTAGGAACATATAAAGTCTCGGCTAATCGGTCACACTCTCTTAAATAGATCTCTCGGAAATACTCATCACCTTTAAGCGGATCTGATGTATTGATTGTCCGTTGAACATCACCAGAGATGATCTCTTGCCTAGAGGGATTCAATACTCTGCTACCACCTGGATCAAAGTAATCATCTGGGATTGCAGCACTTGCTTTCCAGGCAATATCACATCGACTGATGTGATAAACGATCTCCTCATACCAGAGGTCATCTGGCACCAATGCCATTGCTTCTTCTACTCGTGCTCTATCACCAGCAGGGATCTGAGCACCGGCATTGAAACCTAGATGGAATCTGACTTTACTCTTTAGATAATCATTTAATTCCATTACTTACCCCTAGCGGCTATAAGTCTGAGCAAGCATGTTTTCCAGTGCATACTTATCAACATCAGTCATTGTGCCCATCTGTAGTTTCGCTAGTAAGCGACCTGCATCTGATGTATCAGTCATCATTGCGCGTGTGCCTGCACCGAGTCCGCCGCCAAGGATCATGCCTACAAGGCCACCAGCCATTCGCCCCTTAATGCCACCACCTAGAGCCAAGCCGCTAAGTGCGCCAACACCTGCACCAGCTGTTGCTGATTGAGCCAGGGTGGGGCGAGCTTGTGCCTCTTCCTGTGCACGGGCTAATAAGACTTGTTCTAATGTACCCATTACTCAATATCTTTAATTACTACTACTAGTTTAACAATCAAGCGATAATAACTGAATTAACTTTAGAAAGGAAACTCTCCTAATTCATCAGCAAGGGCATACATTTTTTGTCTATAGAAATTTTGTGCTTCTTCAGCTTTGATTACTCCTTCAAGTTGATCTAGCAAATCTGCTTGAATACTCTCTGGCGGAGCACCTTGTTCAACTAACCAATTATGATAATCACCTAAGTCAATATCTACTTCTACAGGGTCAAGTCCAGCACGGATCATGCGCTCCTGCAAACCCTTAGTGTTCATAGCAGCGGCAGTAGGTCCCACTTTAAAATCTATTACCCTTTTCATTGGTAAGTACATTTCACTTATGCTGATTATTACTTATAGTTTAACAATCAAGCAATAAAGATCAAATCATCCTCAATGAGTTGTTCCCAGTTCACACGAGGAATGTTCTCAAGTTGCTTGAGATTAGCGAAACGCTCACCACTTAATGACATCCGCAGCTCAACAATGCGCTTGGCAGTTGCATATCCAACGCCTGGCAGACGCTTT
>Ga0080013_1003078_pt1 | contig 18196 bp, 5 predicted proteins | sample ETNvirenome_6_85_FD_69236 | JGI IMG/M metagenome (GOLD analysis project Ga0080013, IMG submission 69236) | Marine viral communities from the Pacific Ocean - ETNP_6_85 (SPADES assembly) (version 2) | ecosystem: Environmental > Aquatic > Marine > Oceanic | place: Pacific Ocean | collected 2013-06-19 | reverse complement strand
TCTACGGCATTTTTTATCGGAGAGGCAATCTATATTAGTGATATATACGAAACTTTAAAGAAGGTAAAAGGTGTTTTAGACGTGATAAGAGTAAAGCTTGTTAATAAAAATGGTAGCGATTATTCTGGTGTGGAGATAGACATGAATGCAAATCTATCTCCAGATGGAAGCTATTTGGTTGTCCCAAAGAATGCCATTTTAGAACTCAAATTCCCAGATGTAGACATCAAAGGAAAGATTAGATAATGATCAAGAGATATAAAGCTGAAGCTGATACTACTATAGTCAATGCTTATCAATCAGATATGTCAACTCGTGGCACTGGTTCCAATGCCGGCGAAGCTGACGTGCTTGAAACTTTTTCGATTTATGGAAGACAAACTGAAAACACATCGACAACTGAAGGATCTCAAGAGCTTTCAAGGATTCTAATTAAATTTCCAACTACTGGAATAGCAACAGATAGAACGAATTCTGTAATTCCCGCGAGTGGAAGTGTCAGCTTTTATCTTCGCATGTTCAATGCTCAACACTCTAAGACAGTTCCAATTGACTATACTTTGTCAATTCTTGCTGTTGCACAAGCATGGCAAGAAGGAATTGGTTTAGATCTTGAAAATTATAGCGACATTACAAAAGGAAACACCGGCGCCAACTGGATGAGTGCATCGAATACTGCTCCTTGGACAGGAAGCAATTATATCACTCCTAATGATAGTGTGGGAGGATCTTACCGAACTGGCTCCAGTGATCCTAAATTTACAAAAGATTTCTCAACAGGTCTTGAAGACTTAGAAATCGAGATAACTCCTTTAGTAGAGCATTGGCTAGCCGGCACTATTACAAATAATGGCTTAGGCGTTCATCTTTCATCTAGTTATGAAGCCAGCGCATCTGTTGGGGCAAATACTGCTTCTGCGGCTGTTTTGCCGTTAACCGGAGGTGCAACCACTTCTTATTATACTAAACGATTTTTTGGCAGAGGCTCAGAATATTTTTTCAAACGCCCAGTGATTGAAGCTCGGTGGGATGATCGTGTCACTGATCAGCGTGGGGATTTTTATTATAGCAGTTCCTTGGCGCCCGCCGCCGATAATTTAAATAGAATTTATTTTTATAATTATATTCGTAATAGATTGACTAATCTTCCTGGCAGTGGAAGCGAATCACTCACAGGAAGTATTTTGGTTAGTTTATATTCGGGCTCTTCTGACAACTCAGAGCCTTCTGGTTCAAAATTGATTTTATATGACACCAATCTTAACATAACTGGTGGATATGTTTCTACTGGTATTTATTCGGCCTCTGTTGCCGTTACGGCCGCCTCTACACCCTTAACGACATTATATGATGTATGGCACCTTGGCACTACGGAATATGCAACAGGCTCAATTGAACCTGTAACGTTGAGAGGTTCAGACAATATTGCTAAATCAGTTTATTACATCAATATTACTAATTTACGAAGCATATATCGCGGAGATGAAACAGCAAGATTTAATTTGTATGTGAGAAATAAGTATTGGAACCCCACTATCTATACAAAAGCAAGCACTGCGCCAATTACTTCAACAATATACAGTGCTTCGTATAGGGTCTATAGGGTGCTCGATTCTTACGAGGCGGTACCTTATGGTACCGGAAGCGATTATCACACATATCTATCACATGATGTTTCTGGAAACTATTTTGATTTCGATATGAATTTATTAGAACCAGGATATGAGTACGCATTTAAATTTTCATTTTATGATGCGGCTTTGCGTTCTTGGATGGAGCAAAACGAAACATTTAAGTTTCGAGTAGAAGATTATGAGTATTAAGAAACTTTTCGAATCTACAGACAACCCTAACAATTATCTTTCCGACACTACCAACAGAGATGCTTTTAAAGAGGTAGAGTCGGCAAGAAACGTTGATGCGATTCGTGAAAAACAACAAACGTATATTCCTCAAATTGATTATACAGAGCCGGCAAACTTTGCCAAATATGGCTCTGCATATTTATATTATAAGTCTTCAATGGAGAGAATTGCTGATTATTATCCATATGATGGTTCCGATGCCGAAATTAATGAATTCTATAATAAATCATTAGATATCGATAAATACATCTTTGATAACCTTTATCCCAAAAGCACTGGTTATGCGATTGTAAGTGCCGATGGATGGGGTACTAAAACCAATGTACTTGCTACAAGTGGTGGGTATGGCCTGTCGAACACTACAGAATATATTACTTTATATGGCGGCCCAAATACAATTACAGCAGCAACTAAAGCCAAGCTGTTCCAAAATCCAAGTTCGTCAAACAGAGATATGGCCAATGTATATGATACCGATATCTATACAAATGAGGGCCTCATAAGCAATTATGGTTCAGGTTCGCGCGAATCAAATTTAAAATCAGATTTTGACAATGGAATAACTGTTGAATTTTGGTTCAAAAGTGGTTCGCTAGCGACCACCAACACTCAAAAACAAGTAGTATTTGATATGTGGAACAACGAGCTAAGTTCTAGTGTTGATTTTGGTCGTATTACGATTGGGCTTGATTTAACTTCCCCCACTCAGCCGTGGATAGTCACCGCACAATCAGGCAACGACAACGGCGGCACTCCCAATGCAGCAACAGGGATTTTTGAAAGATCAATCGGCGCAGGTTCTAGTTCTATAGGAGAATGGAAACATTATGCTTTCTCGTTCTATAATAGTAGTTCAAATTTTGTTACTAAATTGCACATTAACGGACAGTTAGACGACACTAACGTTTATAATTTGACTATAAATGAGTTAAATTCTAAAAATATGATGGCTCGTTTAGGGGCGTTATTAACTAAACCATCTGCGTCTTCTGCTGCTTTACAAACAATCGAATCTGGAAGCACCAGTACAGTTGCCAGTGCTTTATATTCCGGCGCCGGCAAACTAAGTGGCTCTCTCGATGAACTCCGTTTTTGGAAAATTCGTAGAAACTCTCACGAGATTGCCAAACATTATTTTACACAAGTAGCCGGCGGGGTAAACACAGATATTTCTAATACGACGCTTGGACTTTATTATAAGTTTAACGAAGGCATAACACAAACCTCATCTGTTGATAGCGTAGTTTTAGATTATGGTGGAAGAATTAGTAATGGTACTTGGACTGGATATGGATCTAACTCTAGAAATAGCGGCTCTGCGATACTATCTGCTAGCGCTGCAAAAAAGGAACATGAGGATCCGATTATTCGAACAAACCATCCAGATGTTGTAACAGTAAAAACGAATTTGTTGAATAGTGGCTCCTTTCATGATTCTAATAACAACTCCTCTATATTGAGCATGCTTCCTGCTTGGGTCTCAGAAGAACAAGAAAACTATGATGCTGGCGCGGATATTAATAACTTAAAAATAATGTCACATATAGTTGGCAGCTATTTTGATAAACTTCACCTTTTAATTTGGGCCCTCCCGCGATTTAGAAATCAAACATATACTAGTTCTTCGTATGTGCCATTGCCATTTGCTCAGCATCTGCCCCAATCATTGGGTTTATATACGCCAACGACATTTATTGATTCGGATGTGCTTGAGCGCTTCATGAACCGAAATCAGACAACGTTGTTTGAGGGCGATTTAACAGAAACAAAGAATTTAATTTACTTAAATCTCTACAATAACTTAACTCAGATTTATAAAGCCAAGGGTACAGAAAAAGCTATTCGCAATGTATTCAGGTGTTTTAATATTGATGAAAGACTGATCAAATTAAATGTTTATTCAAACAGAAGAACATATGAACTAAAGAACAACCTTGTTCAAACTCTTGTTAACAAGACGGCTATAAATCTCAATCATAAAAATAATTTAAATGCAGTTGTATATCAAGCCCGTCCATATGCCACTACTTATGATTTAACCAAAAATGATTGGTACGGAGGAACATCTCAATATTCTTCATCTGGATCTTTAAAGGGTTGGTGGAGATTAAATACAGATGTATCATCGGTTAATAATTCTCCAGATAGCGCCCTCGCTGTTTCGAATGTCGATGGTACATTTGATGCATCCGGCGCCCGTCCATCCTTTGATGGTACCGACTATCCGTCAATATATGTTCAAACTGCTAGTTGTAATTTTGATGGTTCTACTGATTCTGTAAATATAGGCACTGATACTGTATGGAATGCACTTATAGGCGACAACGGAACTAAGACTGTATCGCTTGCAGCATGGATAAATAGAGATGATTCCGGAGAAGGACAAAAAGGCCGAATTTTTGATTTTGGTGCCGGCGCAGGAGGTCGTCTTTATACTAATAACGCCGACAGAGTGCGGTTTGATTATACAGCATGGGATGATACCAACGGCGAATGGAAGACAACTGATGTTGTTATTACAGATGATGTTTGGATGCACGTTGCTGTTACATATGATGGCACTAGTACCAGTAATGATCCCATCATATATATTAACGGCGAATCTGTTGCAGTCACAGAAGAGCAAACGCCTGTAGGTGATTATGAGAATTGGGATGATGCATCGGCTTATAGTTACATCGGAGACGCCCCTGCGGGCACCAGAACATTTGATGGCGCCATATCAGATGCGGCTGTTTGGAATACTATATTGACTGCCGATGAGATTAAGGCTGTTTACAATGCCTCGAAAGAAGGAGTAACTGGCCTCGCAGATGGCGAGACTCGCGGTTATATTTCCGGAAGCAATGTTAGTTCATCTGCCAATACACACGAAGACAGATATGGCTTTACTATTGAATCCGACATATTGTTTCCAAGCTTTAAAAAGAGAATAGATACTTTTGATAGAAGTTTTAAAACTTCTTCCTTATTCGGAATGGCAACGGTTGCTTCGTCTTCGGCAATGTCGGGCTCTCGTCTTGGAATAGACACTTCGCGGGTATCGGGCACCGCTGACTATGCCAATTTTCAAGTCTTTGCTGTTAGAGATACAGAGTATTCTAAGAATGCTTATTTTATGCTTACGTCTTCGAACCAAACTGCTTCATTCACAACGTTAACAAGTAGTGTGTTTTTTGATATTTATGATAATACTGAGTGGAATTTCTCTGTTAGACTAAAGCCAAGTAATTGGCCCCTTACAGAAGTTGTTAGCTCATCGAATACATATACATATGATTTAATTTTTAAAGGCGTTAATACTGTATTGGGAGATGTTCAAAATAGCTTTATGGTAAGTTCGTCGGTAGCGCAAACAACAGGTAGAAACATATTAAGATCAAATAAAAGAATTTATGGTGGTGCCTATAAGACAAACATTACTGGCGCAACAGTACATCAATCTGATGTTTTGCTTAATGGTGTTAAATACTGGACAAAATATCTTGATGATACCGATATAGAACAACATGCTTTTGATTTAAATAATCGTGGAATTTCTGGCTCTAATCAATATCTTTCTCCGTGGACACCGGCAGATACTAGCGATCCAGGTACGGACCTCTTTAATTGGAACACCCTAGCGCTTGATTGGAACTTTGATAATGTTACTGGCTCTGATACAAATGGCGCTGTACGTTCCATAACAGATATAAGTTCTGGTTCTGCTGTGCTTCGTGATAATTACGGCTGGATGGGAGGTTTTACTGGGTATCAATTTGCCGGTTCTGGTTCTGGTTTTGGCACTTCGTCCGTCAATGTCATCAACAAACAAGCAATAAATGCATATAAATTTATAGACCCAGAGATGGTCGTCTCTTCAGATATGGTCCAAATATTGGACGATGATGATAAGGTTTTTGGGACTGTACAAACCGTTCCAGACTATAAATTTGTTTTAGAAAAGAGTATGTACGGCGCCATTTCAGAAGAAATGCTTAAGTTTTTTGCTGGCGCAATAGACTTTAATAATATTATTGGCGAGCCAGTCAATAGATATCGCCGCAGCTATAAAGCGCTAGAAAAATTAAGAAACATTTTCTTCAGAAGAGTAACAGAAGTAAAAGATGTTGAAAAATATATCGAATATTATAAATGGTTTGATGACTCTCTTGCAGAGATCATTGGCCAACTATTGCCAGCAACAGCAGATTATGAAAGCGATGTTTTTAATACGATTGAAAGCCACGTACTAGAAAGAAATAAATATGAAACAAAATTTCCAACAATGGAATTCAAATCAGAGGATCCGGATGGCTTATTAACCGGATGGTCTGAGGCCTCTTGGACTGCAGTGCAAGAATCATCTGGGCTCACGGAATCCCCACGAAAAACAAACGAAAAACGACTTTTTTGGCTTAAGCGAGCTAGCCGTAGCTCACCAGCAATCACATCAGGTGATTCTACTGTTGATAGCCAAAGGGATACAATCCGCGACACCATATGGTCAGCCCCAACAATGACTCAAAGTTCTCCTGTTGTCAGTGATGCTGATGGCACTCAATATACTGGTAGTTGGCTGTCAGACCGACAATTTGCCAAAAACCACAATCTTGAAATACAGAATCCTTTTGGCCGCAAGAATAAAGCTAGAACCCTTAAGGCTGGTACTAATTTCGAACATAGAAAAAGCATTCACTTTACTTATCACGCGCTTTATCCCGCTGGCCCTGTTAACACTGAAAATTCTGTTTTTATTCCCAAAAACGTTCTATTGGCACATTCAGATGAAATGGAGTTGCTTGAAGAAACATCGCAATGGGAAGTGAACAACAAATACAAAGATCACATTAAAAGATATATGAAGGTTCAACATGGTAGAGACTGGGAAGGTGGTTTAGGACATAGCAATCTTAAGTCTTCTTTTGCGTTTCCTTTCAATATTATTAGTTCCTCTGTGACAACCGGATACAATAAACAGGTTGTAGAGAGCGTTACTGGCGGTATAGAGATTACAAATCTACATCACGATGTATATGGCCCAGATATGGAAAAACCAATGCAAGGACCGTTTACTGAGTTCGCCGTTGGCGGCCACCAATCTCGTCACGTTGCGTTGAACAAGAGTGGTTCTACTAAAACTTTATTTGCTAGTGGTTTAGATAATTATTTAACTCGTCCTGAAGCTTGGAAAATAGTATTGGGAAGATGTGATTCTGGAAAAGGTTCAGGCAATATGATAACAGGCGCCCTTGGTATGGTCGGCGCCGACTATCCTTGGCCCGAAGCAAATGCTAGAGGAGTTACGCCATATCCAATGACGGCTTCGCAGAAAGCTGTGTTTTATCGCGATGAATTGGCTAAAAGACCTTGTAACATTCGAAATATACAAAGAACAACAGCTTCTGCTTTAGGAAACTATAGTAAGCAATATGAAATTGTAAACGTCGTGGGCGCCTATACAAACCCAAGGAGGTTTGTTGATCAACAGCCCGCACTTCCAACGCCCATAGTCAACCACATTGCAGATGCCAGGTCGTCTTCTGCTAATGTAGTTAATACCTTTATTAACCTACATCGTGGAGAGGGTGGCCATTTTGACTTTGATCTAACATATGCTCCAACACAATTTACTGGTTCTGGTAATAAAAATGTAATAGTGAATCGCTTTGCGGTACACGGCGGTCCAGAGGTCATGTCACGCGGTTTCCAAGATCTTCGCGGTTCTGAATTTTCAGTATATAATTCAATAAACAACAGAAACCTCACAGTTATTAAACCCTCTCAGGGCCCTAGTGGGACAATTTCGGAAGCAACCGGTTCAGGCATACCGGGCATTAGAGTGTATGATATTCATGGCAAGGACTATGGACTGCGCGCACACTTGGCTAGACATTCTGCTAAATTTGGTAGGGATTCTTTCTGGGTAACATCTAATTGGGGCGCCTCAACTGATGAATCAGCAAGCTTTCATAAGGTTCCTCGCAATGCTACAAAAGAAATAAGACTATCCGGGGACGCCGCAGTGACAGCCTCTTTGTACGATAATTTTTATGTACAACATCAAATCCCAAGAAAGGATAAAAACTATTCTTGGTTTACTGCATCGTTGAACATATCTTCATCTACAAGTGATATGAGATATTATCAGCTAGCTCCTACTTTTGGTACAATGGAGGGATATTATTCTACTTCTGCTGGTTGGGAATCATATTTTGATTTTATTACAGCAAGTAGTCACACTTCATCAAAATGGCCTGATTTTGTGCAGTCTACAAATAGATTAAACTTGTTTATTGATGAGCCGATTAATAGTTCAACCAACACTATCGGATATAGCGCCTCGCAACATGTTACATCATATATTAACAATACACTTGTGGTAAGTTCTCTGGGGATTGCAATACCTGCGAATAATCTTGGCGTTAACTATTTTAATCTTCTTATGGCAAAAAGAGGAAATCTATATGGTTATAACTGGAAGAAAGCCGGCTTCCGTCAAAGTGATCACCCAGTTCTTTATAAAGAGAAGTTGGATAACCAGATTTCGGTTTTGACTAGTTCTGACAATTCAATAGCTAAATATAGACTCACTCCTCTTTCTATGAAGGGCCGCCCAACACTTATTAACTTTTCTTTGTCAGAAGAAACGGATGTGACGCTCAAGGCTTCTAATACTAATAACCACATATTTTTTGATGAAACTGCCCTTGATAATTTTATATTTTCTTCGCAACAAACTAATATTACAACATCTTATGACAAAGTCCTTGCAGCAATTGCAGATAACGGCTACACCTTAAATTGGGTCGCATATTCAGAAGCATTATTCCCTTCATTGTATAATGAATTTTATACATCCTCAATTCAAAAAACAGCTTTTGACAATAAATATTGGCGTAGTTCCCAAGCAGAAAGACAGACCGTAGGCGCAACATTTACTAATTCATTTAATGTAACAAGACAAAAAATCAGCCAAAGCTCGTGGATTTTAGATCCGCAGGAAAATTTCTTGACAAGAACTGGCGCCATTGGGCCCGCTCAGGTTAATGCTACGCTAGATACGAATCTCATAGTAGGCCCTATTCTTTTTGGTGGCGGTAATTTACGCCTTTCTGGTGCTGCTGGTGAATTACAAAATAATTATTTTTTCTGTAATCCTTATCAAAAAACTGGATCGGGCGATGCTGTTGCGCTGCGACGGCGAGATAGGGCAATGATAAGAGGCCTATCACCTGCCGCTTTATATTCTAGAAAGCATATGCTACCAAATCCTAGATCTGTTGTCGCTAGAACGGGTATTAAAGTGGCAGAAACCGGATCGGTTCCTTATGCCTCTGGTGCTTTTGACGCAGGTTCGATGGTAGATATATATTGTGGCGAGGCATATTGGGATGCTCCCACTCAGGCTGGAATCGTAAAACTAGATGGAACAAGTACCGTGTTTGAATCTAACCCCTCACAGCCATGGTGGGATAAGTATTCTGATTTCAGCTATGAACTGAAACTAATCGCAAAAGATTTCTCAATACTTCCAGAATTTAGGATTAGTGAGCACATAGAAGATTACAAGAAATATGGCTTATTTAATGAAGGAAAAACAAATACATTTGAAATTCCTGAAACCTCTTTGAACAGCAGTAATAGTGGTTTTTATAAAGATTATTCTAACTCAGACTTTATGAAAAATTTCTTAAACATTAAAAAAGATACATTATTAGACGCAAAAGAGATAAGATTGGTGTGCAGCGCTGCTATTAGATTTAATCCTTATAAGGGCTTTTATCCAGCACAAAGAACTCTTGATTTAGTATCACAATTTTCAAGTTCATACATTGAGGGCTTTTATGCAACAGGTAGCGAGATTTTTCAGTATAAGGCATCTCGTGCCGGATCAGGGATGGGTTCTCCAGACAATAGATACGCTCCTTCCGGCGATGCCGTAATTAACGATCTGGGTGGCGGCCTAAGACCGCTTATGCAGCCTCTGTTTTCTCCGGGTATCTTATTCAATTCAATTAAATCAGGTATCGCAGTTGATTATCCAGTTGTAGTTGATGAGACAAAAATAGGCAGGTTCTTTTATAGTTCTTCGGTTTCAAGTTCGGCGTTCTCTGGTTCTCTGGTAATGCCCGGTCTTTTTAGTGGTTCCGATACCGGAATACTTTCCCACTCAGGCCCCGGTACCGGTTCATCAGCAGTTCCTCTTATAGGCACCGGCTCAAACTGGGCATTGGGAGTTAAGACATATGCCGCCTCATATGATCGTGAAGAAGAGGGAGGATGGAGCGGAACCGGATCTTATTTTGATACAAGAATTCCATTCGAGGCGATTATTAATCCCGAAGATCATATTGATGGAGTTATGTTTCCAGATATGGAAGCGCACCCGTCTGCTGCTGTAAATGCAACAGCTTCATGGGGTGGAACACCAGCAGATGATATATATTCTAGAATGTCCAGCAATTTCTTTGGAGAAGTTGGTGCCTTTTTCTTAAAAGATGGTTCGTTTTCAAAGCTAAAGTCGGGAGTCGTATCAGATGATTTAAGATTTTCGGCCGGCAGCGTATATGGTGCTCGTCTAAAGATTCGACGTTCTACTGATGGTGGTAGAACATATGAATATGAATCTAGCTCTTGGGGCAACAATCAAGGATATAGTAAAATTGGAGCCTTGATGTATTCGAGTTCTAATTATATTTCTGGCGCGGCCTATCCCATTCCTCAAGATCCTCGACAAAATCCAGACTTTAATGAAACGTTTACAATGTATAGTAGGCCAACAGCTTTTGGTCCGGATTGCGCAGGGCGCCCCACTGGCTCATATGCAACTAGTTCTTACGTTCTTAATAGATCACCAGCTGATTGTTTCAATGGTTTCAACTGGGCGTATACGCCTCCATATTATCATGGTGAAGCGTGGGTGGATTTTATATTTTATCCCGACGCTGATAAGAGCTATGATCTCGAACAAATTTTAGCAGAGACCGATGTTGTTTATTGGCGCGCCGATGGAGGCCACCAATACATTACGAGCGATGGAGTAGAAAGTGCTTTATTAGCTAATTTCAGCAACACTGCTTCTTTTTATGTTGATGGTCAGCATTTTAGATCAATATATGGTGGAAAAGCAATTAACGAACAAGCTATGCAATTGAGCGCTAGTTTAAACTTATTTGGCGTTGAAACTGTTACCGAACAAGAACAAGATGGGTTTGGAAGACTAATTAAAAGCGTTAACAAATCTTCTGGCAAGCGTTGGATTATTCAACCAAAGTTTGAGACACCAATGTTAAACTTTAATGATACGGGGCTACACCCCATTACAGCTGCCAACAACAATCTCACAGTTCCAGCAAATTTTGGAAAAGCAGCAGTCCCACGCGGAATGTGGCATCAGTTTGGTATTGTTCCTGATAAAACAACATTGGGAGTCTTTTTAGAAATTGGTGATATTCCAACAAACTGGTTAAAATATCATTATAAAGTTTTACAGCAAAATTCAGAGTATAATAATGGAGTGAAACTCAATGGTTGGAAGGTCCACAAAAAAATGGGTTCGTTAACAAAGCTTGCAGGTTTCAAAAAGACTGAAGCCTCCGTCAGATTAGGCGAGCTTGCTACTAGTCAAACTATACGCGAAGCAGTCGTAGCCGTGCCGTATATTATAGACAGTGTCACTGCGGCCGATATCACTTCTTTAAGTGGAGATTATTTATCAACAAGAAAAAGCTTTATCGAGATTTCAGAGGAGAGGTATACAGCCGCATTGGAGGCAGCGGCTGGCAGCGCAATTGGAGATTCTTTAGATGCTGCTGGTGAGTCTATCCGAAAGCTTTTACAGAAAATGGATCGTTATGTTCTGCCGCCGCAATTTGATTTTTTAAATAATGACAGTATTGATCCGGTTGTAATGTACATATTTGAATTTAAATATGAATTAGACAGAGATGATCTATCGTATATTTGGCAGAATCTTGCTCCGCGAAATTATAAAAAAATGGAGGTTCAAGTTGAATCGGTTGCGCATGAATTAATTAATACAGAGTTGCTAGATGAGGACATTCTTATGGACAATGAAAATCTTCGCTGGATGGTGTTCAAGGTAAAACAAAAAGGACAGACAGAATACGAAGATCAGATAGCCACACAAGCAGGAAGTAGCGACTCTAAGGGCATCTTTGATAATGCAATAGGAAGTGTAAATAGGCGCTCTAGAAAGTCAAGCGAAGAAAGCGATGACTATAATTTGATGTTTAACTGGCCATATGATTATTTATCTTTTGTAGAAATGGTTAAATTTGAAGCAGAAGTGTTGTATAGTAAGAGTGATGAGGAGGAAGAGGGTTAAATAATGGCTAAATTTATTGACAAAAAAGAACAGGTATATGATTTAAAATTGACTTCTTATGGTCATTATTTGTTTTCTATTGGCACGTTTAAACCGAAATATTATACGTTTTTAGATGATAATGTCATCTACGACAAGCAATATGCGATGGCAAGGCGCGCCCACGCGACATATACACACTATACTAGCGACATCAGCGATGTCGGCGGTTATACGATCACACTTAGAGATGCGACAGGCACATCTCACACATTTATATTTAGACAATATTGGCCCGCATGGCCAGCCACCGGCGAGGCCGACACCACCAATTCCTCACGGACAACGATTAATCTTTATGGCTTGACGGACACACATCAAATAACCAAACAAGTGGCCAAGGCTATTAATACTGCTAACGCCAAAGGCCTAATTGGCATTACTGCTGGTTCAGCAAGCGTTATATGGGAAGACGATCCTCCAACAACAATCTCTGCTAGCGCCCATATACCATTAGGGCTTACAATGGTACTTACTGGAACACAAGGAAACACCGCTCTTGGTGGTGGTTCTGCTTCCCTGGCCACCAATCTGAGGGGCGATTTATCTATGTCGGCATTCGTTGGCGGCTATAACCCAAGGTTAGAACCACAAAATGAGGTCCATAAAAGAATTAAAGAGGAAACACAATATCTTGAGAGCTTTGTTTTGTTTAGAGATATTGAATCTGGCTCTGCAGAACAAGAGATAATAGAAGGAGAAGAAGACGACCAGGATAGAAAAATAATTTATTTCAAAGGCGATGTTACTCCAACCATGATGATTCCCAAATCGGATGTTTTTAAATTTAATGGCATCATTGGAGACGCTTATTTAGAGGGAGAAACCCAAGCAGTGCCGGCCTGGAAGGTGGCCTTGTTGCAGGGATTAATTTCTTCATCCACAGCAGAAGACTCCAAAAATGTTGAAAAAATTCCACAAATTAATGTAGAGTTAAATTATACGTTAGAACCTCAACAATCTGGATTTGAATTTGATCCGACAACGTTAAGAGACACTATTGACGAAACGGCTCCGTTTATTGATGATTATGTGATAGCCCTCAGACCCGATGACATCATGGTTTATATGGAGGAGGTTAATACAGAGCTTTTAACAGAGAATTTTGATATAGAAGTTTTTAAGGTTATGATTGGTTCGAACCCAGATCAATACGACACATTAGAGCGAAAGTTTTTCCGAAAAGTTTCAAATCAAATAGTAAATGGGGTCATGAAAACAGATCGACCGGCCCCCGATTCGCTGTGGTGGGGTGGTTGGCGGAATATGACTCTCGATGAAAATCTTAGTATCGATAGCGTTGAATATTATTTTGATATATTAACTGATGAACAAGTTGATAGCAATATTGCATGTCGCAGCGCAGAATATTTTAATAGAAGTTCTTATTATATTGATATTGATTTTGATTGTGAACAGCAACTAGACGAAGAATCTATTTATTATGACATTTATGGATCAGCTATGGAGCCCGAGATATGCCTAGATTAATTTATAAAGGCGACACTATCAGCAACTTTGGTGCGAAATTGCCCGCACCATCTATTGAAAGAGTATATATTGAAGACGGATATTTAAATGTAACAGTAAATCTTTATATTATGACAAGCGAAGATGATACGGATATCTCGACCTTATTACTTCGACTTGCAGACATATCCTATTATATTGCTGTGGTGCCATCTCGAAAAGGGGAGACTTATAGTGAATTGAATGCTGGAACTTTGAACATATTTAGTTCGATGTATAGCGCTGATTTCTGTGGTACCACAGACTTCAGATATGCATATCCATATATTGGCGAGGGCCTTACCTTCGAAAATTATTCGTGGAACACCTCTCACGCCTCCGATGATGAATACTGGTACACCGAGACCACTGCGTTCAACGCTCGAACGACCGACAACGAGGAGGGAGAATACCCCACCGAGGAGGCAGAATATGCCCTTCAGGTCGCTGACGATCACAATGTAGAAGATTATTGGGCAGCACTACGAGTTTTAGACTCAGACACTTATGTAAATCCAAACGGTAAGGAGGGTACTTTAACGGGCCGGCCTCTTCTTAACCCTGATGGTGCCGCCTCGTATGTGCAGCTTAGTTTTGACGATTTTGGTGATTCTGTGGATACTGTATATGATTCACAGGGAAATAAAATTTTGGTATATTCATATACTACCGATGATGAACTTCACCATATTGCCCCTGATGACGGATCCGATGGCAATGGAAATTATTATTTCAGCGCTTATGAGGAATGGACAAATCTTAATGTATATACTTTTTCTTCATTCTTAGACTGGAGTAATGACTCAGATAATATTGAAGACATGATGACAGACAATGTATCTTTGCTGAATCAAAATATTAGTGATGTATCTTATGAAAAACTGTTTGAAGATGGAGTAATTGCCGGCCAAGCAGAACAAATGTGGATGGATCCGAATGGAGATCCTTTTGATGGAACGTCATTACAAGAAATAATGCAAAGATATCACAAACCAACAAAGATAACCCACAAGCAAATTGTGGCACGGTTTCAAGACTTAATAGAAAGATTTGATAAACCCCTCAAGCCAAGACGCCGTGGGCGCCCTCCTTTGTCAAAACTAACTAAAAAGCTGGGTGGTCGAAGTTTTCCGAGTCCAACAGGTAGTTTTCAGCTGCCGGAAGATTTACAAGATGTTATCGATAATTTAAATTATGTATTGATTGAATATGCAGAGGAACCTGATTTATTGCCGAGACTTAATGAACTAAGAAAGGCGTGGCCAAATAAGAGTTCAACAAACAGAGTGGGCAAATTGTACAATGCCTTTAAAAAGACATTAAACGATGCCAACAAAGCTGTTACTAGAGAACCCCTTTTAACTAAACAATTGGTTCTTAATCCAAAATTAATCGATTTAAGAGTGACCGCACAACCTGATTGGGAACAACGAGAAATTGAACTAAATGAAGAAGCATATATCCCATTAGATGCAGAGGCATATCCAACTGAATTCATTTATCCTTGGTGGAAAGTTAGCGCTGAAACAATTTACTCTTCGGATATTGACGATTCCGATATAGAGTATGCTGATGTTATGAAAATAAACGGCTATATTTGGTTTGATATGGAAAAGTATATTCATCGCTCCTCTCTTTTATGCAATATCTTTGATACTCAAAAAATCGATAGCATGTTTGGTAAAGAGTTAATTAATTCTCGTTGTAGACACCTTGTAGAGTCGGAGCTTACAAGAGTGCTTTCTAACGGAAAAGAGGCCTCGCGAATTAAAACAGAATATGATCAAGTATTATATAACGACGGCGATGGCCCTCTTGCGGATACGTGTGAAGCAACACATGATTCCAGTGTTACAGGTTACCCTAACTATCCTTCTGTAACAACATATGACGGTGATACTTTATATTCGTACTGTGCGCTGAGAAATTATAATGCAGCTAGTGCTGCCGCTGATAATGATTATCGTTTGATGATGTTTGAGTTTCAAGATTTGTGTCCTGCTCCCGATGAAGATGAACTTTTAGAATATGCATCTTCTGGCGATAGCCTGCCCTGGACATATGAGTTTGAACTTGAGTTCGATGATATAAGCTTGCAAGTATACGCTGGCTTAGTGGACAACTATTATAGTTATTATATAGGTAGTTTATCAGAATATTATGATCTTTCATCTGAATTGTGTAATTATAACAATATCGATGGAAGATTTAATGAATTTTTTATTGATGGAATAACGTCAGCATACGAGGGCGCCCCAGGAGAAGTTCCATGGATTCGAGCACCTTTATTGTTTTGTTTGCATAGAGATTTATTGTTTAATACTTTTAATGGAGACTGGGATGAAATTATTGTAGAAACTAAGAATATAAGTGATAGAATAGGTCCTTATGGCGGTACGCTGGAAAGTCTAGAATTATTTGTAGAATCATTCAAATCTTTATATGATGATTATTATGATACAACAGAGGGCACCACACCGGGCGCCTTTGTTAGCCCGTATTGGACGCCCGCACAAATCGCCGTCGCCGATGGGGAAACAATCACCTTGACCACCGAATTTGAAGATTTTCCTTATTATTATGATGGAACAGAGTCTACTGCGATTACGCCATGGAACGGTTGGGACTCGACTGGCGGTTGGGTTGGCATGACCATAGAGGAGAACACGCTTTCAACTGATGATATAGGTGAACTCTTGCGTGAACAGTACCTTGCGATCCCTGAACTGCTTGGTTTCGATGTTGATGGTGATGATCTAACGAAGAGCTTCTGGATAAACGATGCCGCTGATGTGGTTACAGGGCATGTGTATAAGTTATTATTAGAACTAGAGGATGCATATCCTGATTATACTGGAGTAGATAATTTCTCTAGCCTTTACGACCACTTATATGATGTGGTGGCTGGCAACGCAGAAGGCGTCAGCCATGATGGCGAACTCGGCCGTATATTGAACACCTACCTATCCACCGAGATTGAGGATACCGATGCTGTTTGCACCCTCCAGGGACTGTCCAACTGCGATGACGCACAGATCAATACCGGACAGTACATGACGGTTCTACTACCCTTTGTGGTGACACTACATGTACAACGATATCTAGGTCCTACAATGGCGGGAGAAGCGTGGGATTTGCTCAAAGAAATAGAAGAAGAAATCACGGCGGGCGCAGCCGGCGCCTCGTTTGAGACCAACATCTACGGCGGTTACATAGAAACACTCATGAGTCACTTCGAACTAGGGGACTTCTCCGGTTAGAGGATTAAAACACAAAGGAAAAACAAACAATGGCAAGAAATATCGCAAGAAAACGAACAGCTAAAAGTAAAGGACAAAGACTTAAAGCATCTTTATCTAAATTAAGCGCAACACAAGGCGCCTCAGTAAGAGTTAGTGCAACAGCTTCTACAAAAGAAACTGCCATGGCCTACATATATGCACTTGGTTGTACGCTCTCGACAGAGAAAATAGACCATTCTTTATTGGACGATCAAACTGATAAAGAAAACATAGAGAATGAAAACATTGATCAATCTAAAAAGTTTTCTAGGATTAAAACAGGGAAGTCTTTAACTTCAAACAAGTTTGCAAACACTAGCGAACCATTTTATGAATTGGACGATGAATTACCAGAAAGAGTCAAATCAGTTAATGCTTCTATTGCTACAGAGGTGGCGCCAGATCTCACGAACTTAGCTTTGTCTTTGTCAGCGATAGGATAAATAAAAAAGATATTATGAATATTTATATGAAAAGAGAAGGAGAAATATAATGGCAGGTTTTGGCGCAGACGGCGATGGGCCCGATGGCGGGGTGGACTTCGACTTCGCACCAGGCGAGGAAGAGGTAGAGGCTTTAGAGGATATATATGGCACCGAAACTAGTCCTTGGTATCGGATCTTTGAGGAACAAAATGAAGAATATATAGATGAATATGGGCTTTATACCGCCTTCTACCAGAACGGGACTTGGTTTAATCCATCAGACACGGACTCAGCCAATGCCGTTATGGGCCCACTTTTGCAGTATATAGGAACAGGCTCCGTTGGCATCATAAGAGAACATTTTGAGGATCCATATGGAAATGCTGTGAAGCGATATTTTACTACTGCTTCCTCTGGCGTAGGTCCCACATACGATCCTCCTAGTGTATCTTTGGATGATGATGAGGTCGCAACGTTTACTTACTCTTCGACTGAAAAAGCTGCCATAAAAGCAAGGTTTGGTTGTCCTGATGTGGGTAGCGAAGAAGGAGATTTGGAGGCATATTTTGAGAGTCTCTTTGCGACAATAACAGAAGAAATTGCAAATACCACAATAAAGCCACAATTCACTTTTAAGAAAATAAAAGCTGAAACACTTGATAGTGACATATTGTCCTCCTTTGTGGAAACAGAAAAAGCACAAACAGTCACTACGGGCCTGACTGTCACAGAAGAAGTAAGCGCCGA
>Ga0080013_1003077_pt1 | contig 18198 bp, 25 predicted proteins | sample ETNvirenome_6_85_FD_69236 | JGI IMG/M metagenome (GOLD analysis project Ga0080013, IMG submission 69236) | Marine viral communities from the Pacific Ocean - ETNP_6_85 (SPADES assembly) (version 2) | ecosystem: Environmental > Aquatic > Marine > Oceanic | place: Pacific Ocean | collected 2013-06-19 | reverse complement strand
TTGAGTGCAATGCAAGGTAAGCACATAGACGATGACGACGATGACGAAGGTTGCGAGGAGGTTGCCGAGGACATGCATGAAAAGCTCTCGAAGCCAGAGGGGGGCAAGTGTGTTGTGGAAGCGCATGTTCGAGTGCGTGGCAACACCAGCTTTACGGTAGGGCCATACCAGCGCAAGTTGTGCACAGGTATTTATGATACCCGTGAGCAATTGGTTGAGGCCAGCATGGTTTGGTACGAGAAGTACGGGAAGTACACCGAGGTGGCTAAGCGTGTAGGAGTGAGCAATCCCACGGCGCGAAGCATCATCTTAGGTGAGCTGGAAAAGGCAGCGTAATGCAGAGTGAGCTAGCCAGACGCAAGCGAGGAGCTGGGTTTATGCCCGACACAATCTATGTCCTACGCTGCACGAGAACTGGTCAAGAGTGGGAGTTTGACTCCTACTCCAAGCTCTGTGAACACGCCAGCACAATGAGTACAGAGGATAGGATCAATTGCGCCACGATACTGCGCTCTATGTATAGGTGATGTCACCCCCGCGTTTCAAGGAGAAACCCTGTCAGCCAGATGGGGCTAGATAATTATTTTAATTTGGAGGTTCACTATGGACGAGTCTGTCTATCACGAAATTTTGGTGTTGGTTGGCAGGATGCATACCAACCGACCTAAGAAATCAAATCAAAGGCGTGACGCCTACCGTAAAATCATCAACCTGATCTGGGATGGGATAGACATCCCTCGCAAGGGTCGTTTGCAAAGACGCCTTGAATCGCTGGTTGCCATGGGCGACAAGGCCCACCGATACCGTGAGAGTTTACGGCCTACATTTGCAAACTTTAGCAGCAACTGGCCTGCTGCCACGCAGGAGGTGTTTGTTAATCATGTCTTGACTGGTGCTATAACTAGTGAGGAGCCTTTAGTTCAAATGCCAAAATTTGCTAGTGAATTCATAAGATCATCTATACATGCCTGTGCTGATGAGGTGTATGAACATGAAGGCATATATGGATTTCATAAATACTATAGCAACTATCTTACGGAATACGATGCACGAACTGAGCGGTTTGCAGACTTGATTAGCACCGAGCTTGCTACCGCTACCGCCCCAGAAACCATTGAGGAAGAAGAGACTATGACTATGACTAACACACATGCAGATGCAATTCAGCTCGATGATGCACACAAGACAGCCGTTGATGCGCTGTTTGGTCTCAGCGGTAAGGGACTCTCCGTGGACGGTATCAACGGGATGATGAAGAGCATGCATGAAAAAGCAGAAGAGTCTGCGAACAAGCTCAAGCAAGTGCTAGCGCAGTCCACCATGGTGGCCAAGCCTACTGCCGTGGCTGCCAGTGGGGAGATACCTGCTTGCACCGTGGCTGCCAAGCCAGCGAGCGAGGTGTTCAATGTCACTGGCAACACAAAAAATACGCTGTTCAGTTTTAATATCCCAGTGTTTGAGTGGGATGGTGTGCACCCTGATGTGCCAGAGATTGATGAACACTATCAGTTCAATTTGCAGGCTCTTTACCGTGTGCTCCAAGGCATAGTGGATAACGATAACAGTTATTTGTTTGGTCACACTGGCACGGGTAAATCGACGCTGGTTGAACAGGTCTGTGCTCGGATGAACTATCCGTTGGTGCGAGTGAATTTTGACAGTGAGATTAGCCGTATGGATTTAGTGGGAAGAGATACGTTGATCGAGGAGAACGGACAGACGGTGAGTAAGTTTGTTGATGGCGTGCTGCCTGATGCGCTTAGCCGCCCCTGTATGCTCCTGTGTGACGAGATTGACTTCATCCGACCTGATGTTATGTATGTGTTTCAACGTGTGCTGGAGGGCAATGGGCTGCTTGTGAGCGAGGATGGTGGCCGCCGCATCCACCCTGATCCTTGGTTTAGATTGGTGGCCACGGCTAACACCTGTGGTCAAGGCGATGACAGTGGCATGTACATGGGAGCCAGACCCCAGAGCATGGCAACGCTGGATCGCTTTGCAAACTGGATTAAAGTTGACTACATGAAGAAAGCGCAAGAGGTAGCGTGGTTGAAGAAGGTCAATGCCAGCTTGGACAAGACTGAGGCGAAGGTGTTTGTGGAGTATGCCAAGGAGCACCGTGAAGCATTCACTAGTGGCAAGGTGTTGCAACCACTGAGTCCACGAGGATTGAAAGCGTTGGCTAGGCGATACACAGTGACCAACATGTTAACGAATGACGAGAAGGAATCCATGAAGGAGGCGTTTGGTAGCGCCATCCTTGATCGTTGCTCGGAGCAAGATCGTGTGGTTCTTGTTGGACTGGTGCAACGAGTGATAGGAGCGTAGATATGAAAGCTAATAACTATATGCATGAAGCGAAGAATGTGGGTGCGGTGCTGGGCCGCAAACACGGTGTAACTGTGAGCTTTGAGGGCAATCAAGCCTGCACTGATGGGCAGCACATAACGCTGCCATCACTCAACGAGGGTGCAGAGTTGGATGACTTCACGGTTAGCGTAGCCAGAGGGTATGTTGATCATGAGGCCGCTCACATAAAGTGGACGGATGATGCCGCCTATGCCGAAGCCTGTCGAAATTTTGACGGTGACGAACTCAAGTCTGGGGCGCTTAATGCGTTGGAGGATGTGAGGATTGAGCGTCACTTGACTACGGAGTATGAGGGATCAAAGGACAACTTGGATGCTACATGTAAGGCTGTGATTGATGAGCTGGATGCTAGCCTGCCTAAACCTGTGAGCGACATGGGGCCGACTGAGATTGGTGCTCTGGCTGCAACATGGTATGGCCGTATGCAAGGTGGCTATGGTGAGGTGGCTCGTGGTCATTGGGATGAGCTGGATGAGGGCATCAAGGAGGTGGTGAGTAAGCACGTTGACAAGATCAACATGAACACCTCGACTGCTGACGTTGGTGTGCTGGCTGCCCAGATGGCGGATGCGTTAGCGGCACTGGAGGAGAACTATCAGAACCCACCTCAACGCCCTACTCCGAGCGAGGACGGTGATGAAGAAGGTGATGAAGAGTCTGGCGAGGGCGAGGGTCAAGGTGATGGTGAGGGTGAGGGTCAAGGTGGCGATGGTGATGGTGATGGCGATGGTGATGGCGAAGAAGGCAGCGGTCAGCGTAACAAAGATATAGCGACTACGCAGGGTGACAAGCCTACGTCGAGCGGAGGGACTATTGATCCTCGCAAGCTTGGGCAGAATGCCATTGAGCGGATGCTCGATGAGCCTGCAAAGAAAGCGGCGGGTCGTGATGCATCGTACAAGCGATATGGTGATGCGCGAGACGTGGATATACGAGACGTGGATGAGGATGACATGAGATACCAGAGTGTTTTGGATGAAACCTCTGGCCAGACGAATGTGTTGCGAAGGACGTTGGAGCGTAAGCTTGCTGCCAAGATGAAGCGTGATTGGCACGGGGGCCAGAAGAATGGTCGCCTAGATAATCGTCGTTTGGTGGGTGCCTATCAGCGTGCTGAGAATGTGTACAAGATACGCGAGGACAGTAGTGATATTGATACCGCAGTGATGCTGCTGATTGACCACAGTGGCAGTATGAATCATCGGATTTATACGGCCATGAAAGCCACTGTGGCTTTGTGTGAGGCGCTAGAGAATACACCGATCAGCTATGCTGTGCAGGGATTCACGACTGCTAGAAAATATCCGACTGGAAATTACTCTGATTGTGATTCCGCTGGTGCCGTCAAGATGATCCACTACAAAGACTTTGAGGATAGGCTGGTGAGAGTACGAGGCAAGCTGGGAGGCATGTTGAGTACGTTTGATAAGCACTCCCACTTTAACTTGGATGGGGTCAGCGTGACCAAGGCATCACGAGAACTGTTGGCACGTCCTGAGAAGAGGAAGGTGCTGATGGTGCTGAGCGATGGCAGCCCTGCCGATTCGATCATGTCGAATGACAGCGGCAGCTATCGTCACTTGAAGTATGTCGTCAAGTCATTGACCGCCAAGGGCGTGGACTTGTTCGGCATCGGTATTGAGAGTGAAGCCGTGAGGCACTTCTATCCTGACTACGCAGTGTTGAATGATGTATCCGAACTTGAGAGCAAGGTGATCCGTCAGATGGACAGCATGCTGTTGGGAGGTCGAGGTGCGAAAAGAAACGCCTGTTAGGGTCTGGGTGCACTGGTATTGTCTGGCTCCTGATGGGGCTGGACTGACCATGGCTGATTGGTTGGAGATTGGTAGGCGCATACGCAAGAAGCGCATACGCAAAAATGATTTTGAAAAGATACGAGCGGTGATCAATGAACATATACATGACCGATAAGAGCGCACATGAGTGCGGCAAGTGTGTACCTGAAGCTGTGTGGCAGCGACGATTTATGGATGCGATTGAGTTAGTTAGTTTAGGCGCTCAGTTTTGGGCTGATGAACCGCCAGAGTTTATTTGCCACGAGCCAGAGCATGCGTGGAGTCGATGGGTGCTTGAGCATAGAGAGAACTGGCTGTGGGCGCTAGCCTACTTGAAGAGTTTTGCTGGAGAGTTGCAGCGTAGGAAACGAAATATAAAACCATTGCTGATTGCGTATGTTGATTTCATGTGCGATGAGTATTATGAGTTTGCCAAGCCCAAAAGTTTGGCACCACGGTGTGTGCCTGCAAAGCACAAGACCGAAAAGAATTCAGAGGTGGCGTGTGTACTCGCCTATCGGCGCTACGTTAGGTCGGTTGGTAAGCTGCACGATATGGGAAACCATCGCCCAGCTTGGATAAACGAAGCAATTGTGATATAAGAATGATTCATGTAACGATTCAAGTAGCGTTTCATGATGTTTCATGACGATTATTATAACATTGAGAGAGAAGTCAAAGGAGTTGTGACACATAATAATGGAGGTGTATGGTGATTTAACGGAGGAAATTGCATACAATGCGCGTGGTGCCTCGTAAGGAGGGCATCACATGGAGGGAATTATGAGCAACTGTGATAGTTGTAGCGCGGAGATCAAGGCACTAAAAGCCGAATTGACTGCGCAGATCGACGAGTTGAAAACAATAATAAAATTTGCAATGAGCGACACACAAGCCACACCAAGCCAGCAAGTAGCATCGCTGACTGATGGCAGTGCGTTGCGATTAATGACCAGCAAGCAACACGCAGCGATGCAAATGTGGTTGTTTGGGGGTATGAGAATTGCAGATATTGCGAGACGCATGGGGTGCTCCCGCAATACTGCACGACTGCATCTGAAAGCCGTGTGGGTTAAGATGGGGACTGACGATAAGGCGGAAATCAGCGCTCGTTTGTTGCCGATTCTTGATGAAGTTACCGACGCGGAGTATTCTGAGTGGTCAGGTGGTCTGCCTAAAAATTGGGCAGCTACCTATGTCGAGGGCGGGACAGACCCTTACTTGAACCTATATGTGAAGAGTAAGGAGGATAGTTATGTCGGAGGTAATACTAAGTCTTGAAAAGTATCGTGGTCGCTGGTACGCCAGAGGGCATGATGCATTTAAGAATGATGTGAAGCAGAGTCTTGGCTTGAGTGCGGACGAGCCTGAGAAGGTCGCACTTATCAAGCTAAGTAAAGCGTACTCGGATATAGTGGCGAATGGAGGACTCCGCCTGACGGGCGGCTCGACGGTTATCGTGAACGACTTGATTGATTTGTATACCCGCAAGGGAGTGAAGTCAACTGAGGATGCGAAGATAAGTATCGTGGTGTCTAAATGGGGGAAAACTCCTCTCGCCAAACTCGATGAAGCAGCCATGCTTGGATGGGAGCGCGAGTTAATTAATCGAAAATTATCGCCTGCAACTATTAAAAGGTATGGTGGTGCGCTTAGAGCGATTGTCAGCTACGGCTGCAAGTCGTTGAAGATGACAGCGCCTGTGCTGCCAGTGATTGGAAGTGACACGTCCCCGCGAGTGATGGTTATCTCTCAGGATACGAGAGATTTAGTGCTGTCGCATATGCGGGAACATGAGCTTTGGTTTTTTATTGTGTTGCTAAACTGTGGCGCGAGACCGTCTGAGTTAATCAGATTGAAATGGAGTGATGTATGCTTGACGCGAAGTGTGATTACACTGTCAAGTTACAAGGGGAAAAATGGGCTGGCGCGAGTGAGAACTATTCCGTTCTCGAAGCCAATCCGTGAAGTTCTCGAAGCCATCCAAGCTCGCTATGGTAGTAGTCAGTATGACTATGTGTTTCGCAATGGTGATGGCAAGGCAATTGCCGAAGCCACTCGCAATCCAGCAGAGTCCGTGAGGAATATGCTGTATCGCGCAGCCAGAGAAGCAGGTGTAGGGGTTGGTGTGAAGAATCGCTTCTGTCCTTACGCGTTCCGTCACACGTTTGGAACTAATGCTGGCAACAATGGGAGTGTGAATCCTATGCTGTTGAGTAGCTACATGGGTCACGCCAAGGTGCAGGTCACGAAAGATAATTATTTTCACGGCGGTGTGGAGGACGCTGATCTATTAACGAGAGGTTTGTAATCGTTAAGTGATACGAAAATGACGGTTACTCTGTAACCATATGTAATCGTTTCAATCGTTGTATTTTTGACCGTTTGGAACAAGCGTCTTGAAAGCCACGGCTCATAAGGGATACTCTACCATGTCAAGGTAGCGCTCTAACCAACTGAGCTATAGTCCTAAAGAGAGGCGGAATGATACGGATTCCACTGGTGGCGTAGGATAGAGCAACATTAAGCGGTTGTAAACTGTTTTCTGTCCAATGTTGCTCTATTCTTGCGCTACTTAAAGTGGCATGAAAGCGGACGATTGGTATGGTTTTTTTGAGGATACATTTGCTGGACTTTGAATGATGACAAACAGGTGCTTGGAACACCTGAGTTGTTACTTTGTAATGATTCTATGTAAATGTAAATGAAAACACACGAACATTGATTGAAATCAATGTTTTGCATGTACCTACTGAGATAGCCATGCTATTAAATACAGGTGCAGGGAGAAAATAAAAATGGACTTAAACGTAAACCCAAATCATGCAGCCATGCGCTGCAAGACGACAGTCAGACACAGGCGCAGGCTCTGGTGGTTTGTACTGGTCGCAGACATGCGCTGGAAACCACGCGTCACGCCCTTTTGGTGGACGGTGACGCGACGAATAAGCTGCGGTGCACAGTGGTATGCAAAGATTAAAACTGGGCCTCCTAATGTTGTTGAGATAATGCACGATTTTATTTTCCAGCAACAAGGGATATTACATGGTACACAACACATTAGACAAACAGCTCGTTCATGAGATTGACGCCATCATAGTGATGACCAATGACGATGACCGAGCCGAAGAATGGGGTGATCTATTAGAGCGGTTGGGTTTTGACGACGAGCTTGATGATGATTAGATTATGACAAACACAGATAGGCACTCGATGAGTGCCTTTTTTTTGGCCTAAATTTAGCTGATGCCCTGCTCCTTTAGGTACGCCTTGTAATACTTGAGGAAGTTGTCTAATCGTAGGACGGTGTAGCAGTCGCCTGTGGCCATGTTGTTCATGCGGTTGATGACGATGGGGGTCTCAGGTGAACGTGTGTCTGTGGCGTTTCTCTCAGCCTGTGCCATGGCTTCTTTGAAGTTGCAGCGCTCAACGCGCTTGGCTTCTACGAATAGGTCGGGTGTGCCTACGAGGTCTGCCCCACCAGATGACATGACGAAGCCGCCTCCAGAGAGGGGCGCTCGGTGAGCGGACTGGGTGGTGGTATAGCAGTGCTTGTTGAGGTAGGCGGCAAGTTCGCGCTCAAAGCGGTCGCCCTTCTGTTTCATTCCTTTCATTGATGGCATGGATCGTTTCCTGTGCGAGAGTGGGAGGGGTCGGAGGAATGAACTGGTGCGGAATAGGGTTCAATGCCTCCGGTAGTTCGCTGGGCAAGGGACTGTTGATGTCGATTGCGAAGCGGATAGCGGACTCCTTGGCCTCCTCGATGGTGGCTATCGTGCCACTCTTGTAGGACTGAGGATAGTGCAGATCACCTACGCGAAAGGCGCGGCGAGTGGTTGTGTCTGGGATAGGATTTTTGAAGCCGACCCAACCGTAAAAGAATTTGCTCCAACCCACATTGCAGAATGCATGGCATGGATGGGCGGGTTGCAATTCAAACAGACGCCAGCCACGAGAGCGTGTCACGTACCGCGTGGTGGGCCTGTCACCGATGAAGACGCCAGAATATATGGAGTAACAGTTGACGGCCTCGATGGGATAATCATTGGCGACACTGACCCACTCGGTACGCGTGACGTACTCGGTTTTGTGGTGTTGTTTTTCTGACAGTACAGAGGCCACATGGAATGGTGAGATCAGGTACATGTCGGGGTACAGCCATGATTGTGTGGCGAACATCTACTGCCTACTCCTTGTTTCATAAAATGCACTTTGTGCATTATGGGAAACGCTACGAAACAAACTCTCCTGTGACCATGCCGTCTGACCAGATGCAAGAAGCGACTGCTCTATTGACTGGGTAGCCGAACTGGTCAACGAAACTCTCGCAGTGGTACGGGTTGTAGTAAATGTGCACGGCTGTGTCGGAGTCACGGAAATCTTGGATCAGTTTGCTGGGTTCAAAGGGCAAGTCATAATCAAAGTCGACAGTGCGCTCCTTGTACGGCGTGAAATCCAGAGGGTACACCAAGTCACCGACGACCCATGCGTGAACATTGCGTTGCTGTTCTTGACGTGTGCGAAGCAAGCCAGATGGTTGGACGGTGAAGGTAGCATCACTGAGTAGCACCGCTTGGCAATGCCCAAGGACGAGGTGTGACGTGGCACACCTTATGGATAGCGAGGGTTCCTTGGATTTTAAATTGCGGTAGACATGCACCTTCATGATTGCTCCTCCTCCAGTGACGGGCGAAGAGTCAGCGTTTCACGCCAGTAGTCCACCACTGTTGGCCACACGGATTCACGCTTGCCGATGGTTCCCCATGCACGGGCTTGATGCATTGGCGTGGGTTTGGATTCGTACCAGTGCCAACGTCCGTCCTCGTTTTGCGCGACATAATTGGCCCACACAGGGGCCATGTCCCAGTTAGGATTTCTCATAAGTTTACTCCAAATAAATCTGAGGTAATCTCGGAGGGGTTGAATGCACACCCAGCCGCATTGCGATGCCCGCCACCACCAAAGTGTTCGGCAAGGGATCGTGCGGGCGAGAGGTTATCCAGAGAGCGGATGGAAAGGACGCATTCCTCTTTGTTCTTTAAGTGCCAGATGATTGCAGGCTTCTGGTGTTTGTTGGCAAGGCTGTTGCCCAACTCGGATTGTAGGATCGGTGAATTGCAAACCACCACGGGGGTGCCGTCGATGTCACCGTGAACAACATTCTGCTGAATGCGTGATACTTGTTGTTCGATGGTCATGAGGATAGCCTCCCCTTGTGGTGCAAGCACACTGTCAACAAATGCGTCATCTTGCAAGGCAAACCAATCTTCGATCCAGTGTTCGATGGTGGGATAGTTGGCAGCGAGTGCTTCGTTGACCGCCTTGGAGGAATGGTACTCAAACTTCCAGAGGTCTCGGTCTTGCACGTAGCGCACAATCATCGGCATCCTTGCATCCTGATAGCAGTGTTGCCATGTGATGCCTGCACCGGACAGATACGTTTGATAAACAAAGCTGACGTTGTGAGGCAGGTCAACCAAGTGCTCGGCTGCTGATTCATGGTGATCGAGGATGAGCACAGAGGCCGCTTCTGTTGCGACTTGGATGAGATCATGGCGTGGCAAACTGAAGTCGACCATGATTATCTCACGATTTTTGATGGGTGCCTTCAGTGTGTCACCGTACTGCATGGGGTAAAGTTCGCACTCACCCATCAGGTAATCGTACATAATGGCGGCGGAGCACATGCCGTCTCGGCAATTAGCGTGGAAGATAACGAGTGGTTTTTTCATGTGAAAATCCTTTTAAACGAGGTGATCTGTATTGAGATCAAATCGTGTGATGAGTGTTTGTTTGATGGTGTTCTTGCGCCGAGTAATCTCGCCTGCAAAATTTTGGGAGAAGGTGGCAACCGTGCTCGAACTGCGGTTGAGCAATTCGCTGATGTCGTCAATGCTCATGCCAAATGCGCGGAGTTCCAGTGCGATTTCTCGCTCACGATCCGTCCAAGGTCTGCGTGGTCGTGGTCTGCGTGGTCGTGACTTTGGCTTGGCGGGTGGCTCGTCAGCAAAATCAGAGCGGACATGTGTGACTGCCGCCTTGCTGCAAATGCTATCGACTGCCGCTAAGTTGGGTTTGAAAAGTAAGCTCATGCTCGCTCCTGTGAAGCCGCCTCACCTGCTAGTGCGAAGTAAGCTGCTCCATCCTCGTATGAATCCAAGCGCAAATCGCCCTGTTGGGCGCGGTTGAGTTTGAGGCAGACCATGAACAGCCAGCCCTGCTCTTCTGAAAGATGACTCTCCGTGAGTGCATTGAACATCGTGACAGTGGCGCTCATGCTGCGCTCCCCATCAGGCTGATCATAAGTCGTGGCCCGCTCGTTCATGTGGCCTTGCGCATTTTGTAGTATTAGTGATGCGCTGGTTGATTGTTTGTTTGTCATAACTACCTCGTTTTTTCTATTTGTGTACCAACATAGTAACATTTATTGTCATCTTTGCAACCGTTAAAACGATTCTAGTTACGGTGCATTGGTCAAGTGAAGTGATTCGGCCAACGCGCAGCCCCAGCGCAGCGTTTGGCCAACAAGAAAAAACAAGGTGCATATTGGAGTACGCGCGGGCGAGCGCGGACGTTCTTCAAATAGCCAGATGGGAGATTAGGTGTCTTCGTATTCTCGATCCCAACACCTTGAGCAGATGTATTGATTCTTTGGTCGAGGCTTAGTGCATTTGCAACGGATGCAGGGTCTATCCCACATCTTTAGGGGGTTCTCGTTGATGGCGACATACTTAGCACCCTTGAAAAACTGGAGTCCTTCTCGGTGGAGAATGCGTTTAAGTGTGTCGACACAGCAACCTACCTCATCGGCTAGTTCTTTGTGTGATAGGGCGCGATGATTCTCTTTAAGCCAGAGCATAAGCTCGTCAGGCATTTCGACTTTCCGTGGCACAAGAAACCTGCTATGTTTGGTTAAGCTTGCTCCTCAGTGTACCTTAGTTGAATCGTTTATTGTATCGTATAAATGATTTTTAAATTTGATTTATGCCTTAAAATATGCTACCCTATTTTTTAGTTCTTAGTTACCAAGACAAAGGCAACACTTCCTTTGTTTTTTCTCGCTCACCTTTTTGTGTTCCGCTGGGCTACACACAAAGGTTCGTTCCAATGTTCACATTGTTTTTACATTACCTTTTCCAGAGATCACCGGACTAAAAAATTTGGGAGGCTAAGAAAAAAAATGCAACCAACGCAAGAATGTGCGGCCAACGCTGAAAGAGAAAAGCGGCGAGCAGAAAATAGAGCCAAGTTCGCATGGGCCACCGAGACATTTGATAGATTGAATACTGTTTTCGGCCCACTAAAGGTCATCGAAACGATTGACGAGAATGGTATTAATCGAAAACTGAAGTAACACTCCCGCAGTCTCATGACTGCTACCTCCGCAGGCTGCAACCTGCCTTCGCCCTCGCATCCTACGAGGGCTTTTTTTTGCTTACGCAATCTCCGCTAGATAGTTATAGGCTTTGTGCAGGTGGTTTCTCACAAAGGGATCAAAGCATTCTTCCATTGTGTCATCCAGCAGTGAGGTCGACGTATCAATGTCGCCCTCTTGCAAGAAGTCAATTATTTCTCTCAGGGGTTCTCGGATCACGTCAGTCATCGCTTCGTCCAAAGCCACGCCGACATGAGTCCGAGCTAGTGCAATTGAGTTTCTGTCATGCAATTCCATAACGGTACTCCTTGGTTGATTGGAGTATCTATTATGAGAACAATGGGGCGGTGGCATCGTCCAACTCTGTCTCCACCCAGATACTTTTATTTATAAAATAAATGCGCTCCGACTTTTGCCACCAGCGGTCTTGTCTTCGCCCATGAGGGCGATACATAATACGCATGATAGTGGGTTGCATCGTGCACAACACCACGCATGCGGCCATCCAGCACGCCCCACGCCACTTCTTGTGATACCGCCCACGCTTTCTTGTTTGTCGGGATGTCACTCACACCATTGCAATACCAGCTAAACTGGCATTTGTTGCGAACTGGGTGGCCTTTCCAGTGGACGCCTTGCTTGACCACCTCGCATATCGTGTCAGGATAGCGAGGGGATTCAACTCGGTTCATAACAACCTCCGAGACGGCAATCATTTCTGCCAAGCCTTGACTGCGTGTCTCGAAATATACATTGAGTGCGAGGCACATGGCCTGCTCGATAATCATGACTCCACCCAATCTCGGATGGTGCGGATAGGACGGTGCAACGCATCCGAAATTGTCTCCACGTCACGGCCATTTTGGTAGTACCATTCCGCGCGTTGCTTGGGTGAGCGGCTTGTCACCACGATGGAACGATCATCTTCGTCACGAGCAAAGCCAACGAACATGGCCCGCTCCATCAGATCACTCCACTCACGTACCTTGCCGTAGCGAACTTCCATCACTACTGTTAGGTGCGCATTACGTGGTAGGCGCTGACGGAATGCTTGGAACACACACGCCCCTTCCCGTTCTGTAATAGCACTCGCTGACAAGCCTGCATTCTGGCGGGCGGTGGCCTCATCCTCGTACACTTGCGTGATGCGCATCTGCGTTTCCACCACGGTCAGTTGGTTGGTGCTGCCTGCCTCTCGACCCAAGCCTGATTCACTGGGCTTGTTGGAGTGGTGCAGCCAGATGACAGCGAAGCCTGCATTACGCAGCTTGAGTAGGATGGAGTTGATCCTCGCCCACGACTCCGCTTTGGATTCCTCCAGCCCAGTGAACGCCGAGCGAACCGTGTCGATGACGATGACATCAGGATTAACAGCGATCACCCACCTCTGAAACTCCATCAGACCCTTGGCTTCATTGAGATTTATTTCTTTCTGGCCGACAAACGGCGTCCACATTTTAAATCTGTCCGTCGATCCGAATGAGTTACGAAAACGATTGAGCATGTTGCCGATGGTGGCACGACCATTTTCCCAGTCAAAGTACAGCACGCTGGCTGGCTCATCCACGGTGTACGCGCCCATGTCTCGGCCCACCGCCAGATGGTAGAGGGCATGCTGTGTGAACATCGACTTCCCGTGACCGGAATAACCAAAGATTTGGGTGATGCTTCCCTTGCGCAACCACGGCTCGATCAGATATTTGAAGTTGGCCGCCTCTTCAATCAGCGCATCCGCATTAGCCACCGTAAGTGGATTAATGTCATCACCTTCTTCCTCTTCCTCCTCCTCGGCAACAAAATCAAGTGATTGATTGTCTTCAGTCTCACGAGGAATGTAGTTCCCTTCGATGTCAAATCTCTCAGGGTGATTGCGCATTTCTTTCTCGCGCACGTTAGTGAGATTGGTTTGGAACTTATGCTCTGGCAGCGGCTCCGTGAAGAACCTATCCATAAATTCTCGACCTGCATCCTCCAGCTCTGTGCCGACACCATGAGTCAGTACGGCATGGGATAGATATTGAAACACACGATCATGACGACCATGCCCATCCGTAGGAATTTTTCCATCCGCAAAGTTGTTGGCGTAGTCTTGCGTCTCCACCCAGATGTCACGCTTTGTCTCCCCTTCCATCGCCAAACTTGCCAGATCAATTGACTCAAGGCCCATGAACTCTGTTGCCTGTTCGTCAACAATTGGCAGCGGCTTTTCATAATCTCTAAAAATTGGCATGTCAGAACGAATTTCAAAACCTTCTGGCACTGACCATTTATAACCTGTCGAGGGTGGCGCTTTGACATAACTACCATCGCCTCGAAAGTCTAAACCATTCTGACCAATCCAATGATCCCCCGCGTTGACACCTGAACGTGGGCCTCGCCAGCCACCATCCAGCGGGTGAGCAAAATAGTAGTGCCAGCCGCGCTTGGTCTTCACCGCAATGGGCGACTCATATCCCTCAAGGATCGCGCGTTCCCTTGCCTCCTCGTTGTCAGCGTCAACCACACACAAGCCAGAGATCGCTCCCGTGATGACACCGACATCTGCATCTGGCCACGCTGTCCACCAGCGCTCAACATCCACCTCGGTGGGCAGCTCAGTTTGGAACTGTTTCCACTTAACAAGCGGATGTTTCTCCGTGGCCGATAATGGAATGACGGCCCACCCCCACTCTAGGAATTCCAGAGCTGCGTCCATGTTATGACTCATAACTACTACCTCTTTAATTTTTTTTGTGATACGACTCAACAGCATTTTTCTCTGCTTTCGTCATGTTTCTTTCAATGGTTGCTGGGCCAAGCCCCTTTTTAATATGACCCGTTCTGGCGATTACATTCTTGACCTCAATGGGTTCAAAATAAAAATCTAATTCGATGTCAGGAAAGGCTGTCTTGATGTCTTCCAATAGTTTTGTACTGATAGACTCGGCCTTGAGCCAGCGATAGAAAGATGTGCGGGGATGGCCTGTATACCGCGCCAATGCTGACGGCCCACCCAAGTCTCTGAACAGCCGATGGACGTTCAATCTATATTGAACTGACATAATTAATTTCTCCTTTTTGTAAAAATGTGTTGATTTCGAGACAATCTTAAATTATATTTGGAATCATTACAAACCTGATCAGCAATCATTTATACGATTCACTGATAAAAACTAGGGAGTTAGCATGGGATTCTTCGATGAAGATGACACCTCGCAAGAGACTGCTGCGACTGTTGTCAACACAGACGCACAAAAAGAAGTGGTGCAGGAATACGCACTCGATTACGTGTTGGTTATGGAGCGATACCAAGCCGCCAAAGCATCACTCACAGAAGCCGAAGAGGCATTGATTGCGGCAATACCTGCTGAAATGCGCGAGGTCGGTACGCATTCGTTTCAGACTGACCGCTTGTTCATTCAGTCAGCGGTGACAGAGCGCTGGTCTTGGGATCAATCGGTACTCAAAGAGATTGTGCAGAGCGACGAGGCTGAACTGCCAAGCTGCGTCGACTTCAACTTCAAGGTGTCGAAATCAAAATTTGATTCCGCCAATGAGCCAGAACGACAGGTACTGGGCGCAGCCTTGACACGCAAGGCAGGCAAACCAAAATTCAAAATTGAGGCAATCTAATGTTTAAAGTATTGAACACTTCGGATGCAGATGTGCATTTCGAGAAGACGCTCCTGTGCGCACACCACGGCTGGGGCAAGACAACTCAGGCAATCAATGTACAGAACAAGTACGGCAAGACATTGATCATCTCTCTTGAGGGTGGCCTAAAATCACTGGAGCATGTGTCTATTGATGTGATCCCTGTACTCTCGTGGGATGGCAAGCACGATCCAGATAACGGCGTGTTCTCGTTTCGAGGCACGATGCGGATGATTAATTCATCTGAATTTAACGCGCTGGAATACAAAGCCATCTTCATCGACTCCGTAACAGAGCTGTCGGATCAGTTGATGGAATACCTAGAGAAGGTGCATGAGGGAAACAAAAACGGTTTCGAGAAATGGGGCGATAACAGTCGCATGATGATCGGCGCTTTGAAGTGGATTCGTGACTTAGATATGCACGTAGTCTGCACATGTCTTCTATCCGAAGAGGAAGATGACAACGGATTGACTACCTACTGGCCGATGGTCAAGGGTAGCAAGGTGGCCAAGCAGATTCCTGCATTATTTGACCATGTATTTTGCGGCATCCGTTACACCGATGGAGACCGCACAAGCCCCAAGGTGACTCGCTACTTAGCTACAGACCAAGTACGAGGCTACTACGCTAAAGCCCGCGATCCTCGTCAGCGTTTACTACCTATTGAGAAGTGCGATGACGTGACCAAGCTGTTTGCAAAAATGGCCATGGCCGATGGTGAGTGGGATGAATATTTAACTAAGCAAGTCGCCAAAGCAGAAACTGCTGCGGCGCAGGAGAAATAATATGAGTGGATGGAACGGCTTAGCAGCCATAGATTTAAACGCAATTGAAGCCGACAAAGGTGGGCAAACACTACCTGCTGGCAATCACATTTGCCGCATCACCAATGCGGAGTTGAACAAAACAAAGAATGGCAAAGGCCACCGCCTTGCTGTCACCCTGACATCGCTCGATGGTGCGGGTCACGTCACCGATTACATGAACGTGCACAACGCCTCGTCTGAAGCCCAAGAAATCGGCCAACGCCGACTGAAAACCATGCTTGTGAAAGCTGGTTACACACACTCCTCACCTGACATCGCCAAAATGAAAGGTTTGAAAGTTGGAGTGCACGTTGTGCAAGGTGCTGATTGGTTTGATAACACAGGTGAGCGCCGCAAAGGTGGCGGTGAACCACGTCAGAATAACCCGTACTTTGCCGCATCCGATGCGCCTGCTGAAGCCACCACTGAGGCACCAGCGAATAACGATAAGTTCGATGACGACATCCCTTTTTGAGGTCTGTAGCCTTTGGGGGCTGACGCCCCCACCCCTATAAAAATAACGGAGAATAGTATGAGTAAATTTGCGGGGAGTGATTACCAGCCAGAGCGAGACGATTTCCGCTTGACGGGTCAACGACAACGAGTATACGCTGCATTGCATGCAGGTAAGCCGTTAACGCTGGCAGCAATTGCATCTATCACTGGCGATCCAGAGGCTTCCATAAGCGCACAGATTCGTCACTTGCGAAAAGCGAAACATGGAGGTCATAAAATTGACCGCATCCACATTAAGCGTGGATTGTTTATGTACAGGCTCGACCAAAATGGCACATCAAGCGACAGCGCATGAAGTATTAACGAACATTGATCTGGCCTTTGAGGCTGAAAACGAATCCAAGGCACGCAAGTACATCGGTGCTAGCGGGGTTGGGAATCCTTGTGATGCCAATCTCGCCTACTCCCTTCGTGGGTATCCTAACACCCCCGCTCCCCCTAATCTAAAACGCATCTTCGCCCTCGGCCACATCATCGAGGACATCGTGGTGGCTGATCTAAAGAAAGCCGCTAACATCGACGTTCAAGAAAACGATCCGCTCACCTGCAAGCAGTGGGAGTACAAAGAACTCGGAGGCCATATCTCCTGTCACACCGATGGCATGATTGAGATTAACGGAAAGAGTTATGTATTGGAAATTAAGTCCATGAACCACAACTCCTTTCAGAAGTTCCTATCAAAAGGTATGAAGATTTCTCACAATCATTACTATGCGCAGGTACAAATGTACATGGCGTTATCGAAGGTATCCGAGACATTCTTCATTGCCTACAACAAGGACAAGTCGACTTACCATGCCGAGATTGTCGAGTTTGATGAGCTGGAATGGTCTTACCTCAAACAGCGCATCATCACTGTGCTGAATGGGGAGGCTCGGAAGATCAGTTACGATGGCACGGATTGGCGTTGCAAGGGGTGTTTCAAGAGAGACGTTTGCTGGGGCGACAAGGATGTCTCTGTCGAACCCAGCAGTTGTCAATTCGGAGAGCCGCAAAAAGACGGAACATGGCTTTGCACAAACTGCGGCGGAGATAAAAGCTGCAATAACACCGACAGCTACATGCGTTACCACCCTATGCCCAAGGAATAACTCAGGCATTGATCCGCTTGCTGCGATCACCAAACCACCAAGCAAAACACATGGATGTGATTGCGATTACCTGACCCGCTAAGTCCACACGAGACAGCTCTTCAAACGTGGCGACAACGTAGAACGTCATTAAGATCATGAGCACCGTTAGCACAGGGCGTACCAAGCGAAGGATGTTATTCACCCACGGTGACGTTTCACCGTTGTTGGTATCATGCTTGTAGGAGGCAACCCTGACGGACTCATCAGCCACGGTGTTGGTGATAGCCTCTTCACTCTCACGCTCAGCCGCTCTATCGCGCATCTGCATTTCAAGCAAACGAGCCTCATGGTCGTAGGTCATCTGTCTGGCCTTTGCTTCTTCTTTGTAGCGCCAAATTTCTAGCGCCTTAGAAATCACTGATCCCAGTAGTCCAGTTGTTGAGCCGAACAATGCGGCTCCTATCATTTCCCACATGTTACCACCTTGCTCTTTTCGAGCGGTCATCGACGTGAACAAACGTCTTGTAGTTAATACCGATTCCCTTGAACCCCACCCGCTCAGCCAGACGGATGATCTCATCCTTGTCTTGCCCTTGGAGGGATATGTCGAATGCGGTAGCTGGACG
>Ga0080013_1003076_pt1 | contig 18200 bp, 19 predicted proteins | sample ETNvirenome_6_85_FD_69236 | JGI IMG/M metagenome (GOLD analysis project Ga0080013, IMG submission 69236) | Marine viral communities from the Pacific Ocean - ETNP_6_85 (SPADES assembly) (version 2) | ecosystem: Environmental > Aquatic > Marine > Oceanic | place: Pacific Ocean | collected 2013-06-19 | reverse complement strand
GGTTGGAGTTAATCAGAAAAATGTAAAAAATTCAGTAAAAGTAGGTGGTAAATATTTGAAATATGAACCTATATTTGTATTCTATAAACCATGATAGATTTTAAAAATTTTCCAACATTTTCCGAAGAACATTTTCATAATTGGATCAATGAATTAACTCCAATTCAAGAATATGAAGGATATTCAATAAAACGAGATGATTTCTTTAATCTTGGTGGAGTTAATGGAGGTAAGGTCAGACAATGTTCTAAATTAGTTTATGACAATCTTGATTATATTAAAGAAGAATGTAATGGTGGTATATTAACAGCAGCAGGATTACCATCACCACAATCTTGTATTGTATCTGCAGTAGCAAAGTACTTTGGATTAAAATGTATTGTAACAGTTCCTATTTATCCAAGTCATCTTAAAGATTATAATAGAATAAATGTTTCATTGGCACAAAAACTTGGAGCGAAAGTTTATGGTGTTGGAAATCCAAATACAACAGGTCCCGAAAAAGATGCAAAAGAATTAGTTAAAGAGACTGGATACTTTCAAGTTAAGTTTGGTATGAACGGTAAAGATGTAATGAGAACTGTTTCCAATCAAGTAGAAAATATATCAGATAATGTTCATACCATAGTTGGTATAGCGGGGAGTGGATTATCTATGTTAGGAGTAATGGTAGGTATTAAGAAATTCAATAAACCGGTTAAGAAAGTTATAGCAGTTTCATTATCAGATTATATTAATAGAAATAAAAAAGAATGGTATAATACTTTACCTATTGAAGAAAAATTTGAAGGTGAATTACAAGTAGTTAAATCACCACGACCATATCAATACAAATTAAATTTAGATACTGATGTTAAATTTGATATGACATACGAGAGTAAGGCGTGGGAGTGGATGACTAATAATTTAGAGCAAGATACTAATATATTATTTTGGGATGTTGGTATAAAAGAATATGATTTGAGTTATATTGAGGATATCAACTGGAATAAAAGTGAATATGAAAAAATATTAGATAAAGGTCGTGAAATTAAGAAACAATCTATAAATCATTCTTTTTTTTAAAAGGGCTTGACTTATATACTAAAATGTCCCTATATTATAGGATAAGAGAAATAAACAAAATAAAGATAAAAGGAAAAAATAAAAAAAATGACTATTAACGATAAAATTAAAAATAAATTACTAAAAAATTATCCGATTCTTAAAGAAGCTGATAATAAAGATTATATTACTTGGATGCATCCAAAACCAATATTTAAACCAAACAATAATATAATGTGGTTATTTAAAGTTGAAATAAATAATAAGTGTCTAATAGAATGGTTTAATGATGAATTTTTAAGTAAACCAACGGATCAACGAGGTTCTGAAACTGATACTGATATGACTTCCCCTAAAAGAAAAAACTGGATTAGATGTTTTTTCTCTGAATTAGAAAATTTACAAACATCTTCTTATGTATTTTCCTTTAGCAATCAATGGGAAGATTCATATCTTTCTAATGGTGGCCATAGAATTAATTTTACTGCGAGATTTTTAAATCCACAAGAAACCATACAGAATATAGATTTTGATTTGGAATTTACTTTTATTAATATAGAAGGTAATGAAAAACCAAAAACAGTAAATTTGAAAGGTTGTAGAAATCTTTTAGATGTTAAGAAAAGAGTTGGTATACGGAATTGGAATTATTTAATGGATAATTCATATCATTCAGTTGATTTGTATTATTTTGAATTTGAAACAGGAGACGAAGCTAGAAAATATCATTCTGAAGTTTTTCTTTATTCAAATGATAATCTACCAAAAATTGATAAGATTCATTCTATTTGGTCAACAGTAAATAATTTTGTTAGACCCGTAAGTGATTGGTATGGATTTGATAATGATTCAATTTTACCAATTTTCAAAGAAATTTGGTCAAAGAAAAAAGTTTATAATGAAAGTAAACCGTATAAATTGATGTTGAGAGCTTTCTTATTTTGGAAAAAAGGTTTTGCTTCTACTGACGAAGATAGTCTTCAAGAGTTTGTTAAAAACACACCTATAACAGAAAATGAAAAGAAGGATTTTTTGATGGATTTTACAAAAGCTTTGACTTTATATAAAAAACAAAAAGAACTAAATTCATCAAGATTTAGTTATAATTTCACTCGTATGTTTGAATATTTTTGTCAAATAATGTTTATTTTAAAAAGACAAAGAGATTGGAAAGAAAATCAATATCTTATGATAGGTGATGAAGATGCATTTGTGAGTGGGATGGATACAGCAATTAAAAACTTATTAACTGAATCTACAGCTGCAGGTGAGGGTAAAGGAACTTATCATTATGATAGATCAACATCAGCAACAGAGATTGGTCTATTAGAATGTGTTAGAAAAGTTTTAGGTAAGTTGATATTAAATAATGTTATAGTTGAAAGAGATCCAAGGAGAAATATACCCAAATCTGAAAAAGAATTATTACCAAGTGAATGTTTTATTTTGGGTGTTAGTGTACAACAAACTGACAATGAGTATCATCACATTTATAAATTTTATTCACAAGGTGGTAAATCATCAATACATAATGTTGTTCGTTGTCATAAAGATGTAAATCAATATATTAAAGACTTTGAAACTACATCAGATGCAATTAAATCTATGTTGAATGATAAAACTTGGATAAGTAAATTTTCAGACGAGAAATTGGATTATTGGAAAAATGGTGGTATGAGTGACTTAATCAAAAAAGAAAATGATAATACTTATCTGTATCAATCTGATAAAATGGATTTAATTGAATTAGATACAAATGATTTAAATAATTCCCCACATACTTACATAGATGTTAAGCTTTAAAATAAATAATAAGGAGAAATAAGTGAAAGAAGAAAATGATATAAAATTAGGTGAATACGTTTTTGTAAAAATGTTTGGAAGATCAGATTCATTTACAGTTATAAAAATATATGAAGACGAAAAAACTGGCGAAACTTTATATGATTTAGATGATAGGGATAATTTTATAATGAAAGGTGTAACAAGAGATAAAATTAAAAAAATACCAAAAAGAGGGTGGTAATAAAATGTTAAACGAAAAACAAATACAAGAGAATTGGGACAGGCTAATTCAATTAATAGAAGATACATTTAATGGTGATAGAAAAGATAAATTACTTCAAATGTATGAACAACTTAAAGGTAAGATGATGTTTGCTCCAGCATCTGGAACAGAACACTTTCATAGTTGTTATCCAGGTGGTTATATACAACATGTACTAAATATAGTTGATGTTGCAAAAGATATAAAAGATGTGTGGTATAATAATGGTGCATATGTAGATGATTATACTGAAGAGGAATTAATATTTGCCGCATTACATCATGACTTGGGTAAGACTGGTGATTTGGAGAATGACAATTATATACCAAATGATTCAGAGTGGCATAGAAAAAATCAAGGAAAGATATATGTAACTAATCCTGAATTACAATATATGTCACCACCCGATAGAGGTATTTGGATTTTAAATCAATTTGGAATTCAAATGACTATTAATGAAATGTTAGGAATAAAATTAGCAGATGGAATGTATGATGATGGTAATATTAAATATTTTAAGACTTATAGCAAAGATACTACTCTTAAATCTAATTTACCATATGTAATTCATCATGCTGATATGACAGTTACAAGAATAGAATATGAAGAATGGTTACATTCAGATAAAGAAGTTACTTTGAATATTAAATCAAAAACTACAGAACAAGTTAAAAAAGAAAAAGAACAAGTAGACAATCTCAAAAATAAATTTGATGAGTTGTTCGCATAGGAGATAAGTTATGTGGTGGTGGATATTAACGGTATTATTCTTTTTAATTAGTGTGGGTTCATCTACATTAGTATATTTTTCATTAAGAAGAATAAATCAATATGAAAGTCTAATTGTAGAGTTTCAAAATATAATTGAGTTCGCAACAACTAAAATGAAACAGGTTGATGCTAAAGGGCATTACGAATCTGATGATGAAACCGGATTTTTCTTTCAACAACTAAAAGAGCTACAGGAGTTATTAAATGGAATCTTTGAAAACGAAGAAACAGAGGAGAATAGTAGTGCCGAAAAAGAAAAAAGCTAAAAAGAAATTATATTTTGATATGGATGTTCAAGATGCTATTGTAAGATATAATGCATTAGATCCAGATGAAAATCAAGCTGAACGAAATAAAATATATGGTGAAGAAATACATACGGCTTTTGATAAACTCTGTGAAAATATAATTAACACATTTAAGTTTGAATATTTTGATGATGTCTATGTTGATGTTAAACACGAAGTATTGGCCTTTCTTGTAATGAATATGCATAAATATGACCACACAAAAGGTTCAAAGGCGTTTAGTTATTTTTCAGTAGTAGCTAAAAATTATTTGATACTACATAATAATGCCAACTATAAAAAATATAAAAAACATACTGGTATAGAAATATTAAATTCAAAATCAATTGGTAATAGTAAAGAGAATTATTTTATAGAATTTACCGATGAAATTATAGATTATTTTGAAAATAATATTAATAGATTATTTAAAAATAAAAGAGATATCGATGTAGCATATGCAATTGTAGAATTAATGAAACGTAGAGATGATATTGAAAATTTTAATAAAAAGGCATTATATGTTCTTATTAGAGAAATGACAAATATTGAAACTTCCTATATAACTAAAGTTGTAAATGTATTTAAAAAAGAATATAAATGGTTAGTAAATGAGTTTGAAACTAAGGGTATAATAGAAGATAAAAAAAATAAATTTTTTGATTAATACAATTTATTAAAACGATATAATAACCCCACATTAAAGTGGGGTTTTTTATTTCCTCTACATTTTGGTAAATTTTATATTTATATATGATTAGTTATATCCATAATTACAATATTAGGAGAAAAATGTGAAATCAAAAGACGAAATATTCGAGGGTAAATCATTTCAAGATTTAACTCACGATATTTATAAGAATACAACCGACAGAAAGGACCAGATAGATTTACTTATATCTGAAATACATGGATTCATTACAACAATAGATGATGTTATATTGGTTGCTCCAATTATAAAGGAGTATATGGATGTAGCTGTAAAGAATGATGAACACCTTGTTAAACTTGCCGGTGTTATACAAAGAATTATAGCTAAATCATCTGGTGGAGATGAAGAATCATTCTTACTATCAGATGCCGAAAAAGAAGATTTAATATCAGCTCTTCAAGAAGATGTAGAAGATATCCAAAGAGAGGCCGATAAGATAGATGCACTAAAGGAAAAATCACCAAATCTGAGAGAGAATTAATATGGGTTCTACTTTTACAACAATGCCGGAAGCATATGATCAAACTTCCATCTTTGGTACTAAAAAACCAATGCCTGTATATCTACAGTTTGTACCGGGTGTTGTAGTAAAGACGGCACCAGCACAAGATAATTTAATGTATAAAGGTGACTTAAAAAAAATTAGTAGTATTATAGCCATGCCACATGAAACCAATTTGGGTGTAAGAAAACCATCTGAGGCTGGAGAGGAATTTAGATATTATCCTTTACTTAGAGGTATTCAAGAAACCCCAACGGTAGGTGATCCAGTTTTATTGTGTACTTTTGCAAAAACAAATTATTATATAGGACCACTAAATACACATGGTAGTCCCACTTTTAATGAAGATGTATTTAAAAGTAATTATATTAAATCATCTTTTAATAGTGTAGTAAAAAGTGAAGGTTCGTTAAAAAGTGATCTTTTTGTAGATGATTATCCAGCAAAAAGAATGCAAAAATGGAGAAATCCAATATTAGATATACCATCACTTATTAATAAGAAATCTGCAGATTCTTCCGCGTTTGATACTATTCATGGTGATATGTTATTTGAAGGTAGACATGGTAATAGTATTAGAATTGGTAGTAGACATATAAATCCATATATAATCATATCTAATGGTAGATTGTCTACCGGTAAACCAGTAGAGACTACATTAGATGGAACAATTTTAGCGATATTAGAAAAAGGTAGTATCAGAAATCATTTTAATTTTGATAATAATGATTATAAATTTAAATTAGCAGATGATGAGATACCAAAAGTTAATAATAGTATTTCAAAAACATTTAATAAACCACTTGGACACGGTGGTTCTGGAAAAATAAAACCAGACGATTCGGGCCCTACTTTTAATTCAGACAATGAAATATATAACTATAAAGAGAATCAATTTTTTTTATCATCTGATAGAATAACATTTAATTCTAGAAAGGAAAGTATATTTGTATCTGCCCGTGAACATATTCATATTGGATCTGGAAATTCTATGACATTTTCTACCAGTAAAAATATTTTTACAGAGGCGCATGAGAGTATTGTAACTAATACTAAAGGGCAATTTGAAGTTAATGCGGATGCAGTTTGGATAGATGGTGTAAAAAGAATTGTACTTGGGAATCCATTAGCGAATGATTCTATTGAACCGGCCGTACTTGGAGAGTCACTTGTAATTCAATTGAGTAATATACTTTGGTTAATGAAAGAGATGTGTTATATAACATCAAATGCTATTGAAGCTAAAGATGGTCTTCCGGGTGGATCATTGGAGACTATGGGAGAAGTACTGGAATCAATAGATGATATGTTTGGTATGGAGCCAAATCCCATTCCAATGGTAGGAGAATATCCAAGGAAAATATCAGATTTGATATTGAGTAAAAAAGTAAAATTAAAAAGATAGGAGAGGGGTGAGTGGAATTATTAGCATTAAAACAACTTGATGTCAGCGGCTGGAATAAAAAAATTAAAACTTTGGAAACTCTTGCAAACACAAATACAAATTCCCAGACTGCTGTTACTCCAAAAATACCTGGAGTTAAAAATCCTGCGAAAAAGGCAAAAAATAAAGTTAAAAAAGGTGCAAAAAAGCAAATTAAAGATACAAAAAAAATAGTTGATAATATATTAACTGGTGTTATGACCGGGGTGGGTATTGCAGCTGCCGCCGCGGCATCATCGAAACTTACAACCCCTACTATGCCAGGAGCTCCAACCATGCCGGGAGCTCCAACCATGCCGGGAGCACCAACTTTTACCGCACCAGACACATCCACAATTACTGGACAAAGGCCACCCAACGTAGAAGCAGAAGTTTCGGATATCAATAAAAAAATTAATGAATTAAACAAGATAATTACTAAAATTGAAAAAACTTTAAATGATTTATGGTCATTTGTAAAAAGTATATCTCGTATTATAAAGATACTTGTTATTGCATACATAGCCGCAAAAATAATATCAATGATACCTGCAATTACGATTGGATTGGGTGCTGGAACCGCATTTACTATGCATATAGCAATAGCTGAAAGTATTAAGACTGCGTGTGTTATTATGTTGGGTATATTAGTTGGAATACCATTTGCAATAATAGCTGTAATGTATTTGTTACTATCTTTGTTTGAATTTATTGGTATGATTTTAGGTATGATATCTAATTTTTTAAATAGTCAGAATGATTTAAAAAATGAAAAAATTGCAGATTCATTAAAAACTTCGGATGAAATAGATGATTCATCTGAAGTAACCGATTATACAGATATTTTAACGATGACAGGTGAAGATAATAAATCAGAAAGATTAGATTTAATGGCACAGATAAATAATTTAGAATTTAATGAAAATAATATAGTTTGTACATTACCAAATGGAACTAAAAAGGCCATGACTCCGGATGAGTGTATAGCAGCCGGAGGTACATTTTCAAATTTAGTAATTTGTTCATTACCAGATGGAACTAAAAAATCAATGACTATGGCCGCTTGTATAAATGCGGGTGGTACATTTGGAAATAATTTGGGTGATCTTAAAAAGAGATTAGAAGATTTAGGAGGATCATTAGATTTTGCCGATGGTATTGGTGGTATTGGTGGTATTTGTATGTCTGGACCAGAATGTGAGAATCTTACTCAAGCTGAATGTTTACCTCCAAATTGTTATTGGAGTACTGGGGGTGAGTTGGTTATTACAAGTCTTAAACGTCCAGATAGAGATGTAACAGTAGAAAAAGCAACAAAACGAAAAGGTAAAAGATATGGATTTTATCAATCAGAATAGGAGAAACAAAGTTATGAAAATGAGTCAACTAAAAATGGTAATAAGAGAAGTGGTAAGAGAAGAAATTCGTTTGGGTTTAAAAGAAATTCTTGGTGGAGTTAAGAAACAACCAATACAAAAACCTAAACCAAAACAGAAACAAAACTATTCAAAGAATCCAGTTTTGAATGAGGTTTTAAATAATACCGAAGCCGAACAAGATTGGGAAACAATGGGTGGAACACAATACACATCTGAAAGAATGGGTGAACTTGTTGGAAACTCATATAAGAATTTAATGAATGATGATAGTGGAAACGCAAATGGTAATTTGGTCAGAGAAATGGGTGTAAGTCCAAATGATCCAGCTGCTGATTTTTTAAAGAAAGATTATAGAGAACTAATGAACGCGGTGGATAAGAAACGGGGAAGATAATAAATGGCAATAATAGATAAGAGTCAGAAACGTTTTATAGCAGATAGAGATGAAACTCAATTTATAGGATTAAAGATTCCGTTAATTTTGGATAGTGGTGAAAAAGCTTCAACCAAAACTACACTTGAAGCTGTAAAACAAAATGTTTTTAATTTATGTAATACCGAGAGGGGTGAACGAGTAATGCATCCCAATCTGGGTTTAGGATTAAAAACATTTTTATTTGAACCATTTAGTGAGGATGTGGTAGAAAGTGTTAAAGAAAGTATAATTGAGAGTTTAAATACATGGTTACCCTTTGTTCAAATTAATGAGATAGAAGTTGATATGTCTGATAATAATTCTGATAGATTTAGAAGTACTATGGAAATATTTATTAGGTTTAGTTTAGTAAAGGATCCAAGTATTAATGAGTCGATTCAAATAAAAGTTGGAGAATAGATATGCCATACGGTAAAAGTGAAATAAAAAACAGTAATATTGATTATACTGGTAGAGATTTTAATGATTTAAAATCAACATTAATTAGATATGTAAAATCATATTTTCCAAATACATATCAAGATTTCAATGAAACCTCTCCTGGGATGATGTTAATAGAAATGTCAGCTTATGTTGGTGATGTACTTAACTTTTATGTTGATCAACAATATAGAGAAATGTTATTACCTTTAAGTGAAGATAGAAGAAATTTAATTACACTTGCAAAATCACAGGGATATACTCCCAAAACCGTTGCCGCGGCATATGTCACTTTAACTATAAATGATATTGTTGGTGCGGATTCAGACGGAAAAGCCGATTATTCGTCTGCTGTAATAATTGATAAAGGTATGAAAGTGTCACCGTCTTCAGATACAACATTATTATTTGAAACTTTGGATGTAGTTGATTTTAAAATTAGTTCATCTGCAAATATTCCTGATGTTCAAAATGAGATAAATTCCGCAACTGGTGTACCATCAAGTTATAAATTAACTCGTAGGGTATCTGCAATTGGTGGTGAAACCAAAACTACTTCGTTTAAAATCGGTGAACCAACTAAATTTTTATCATTGAAATTACCCGAACTAAATGTAATTGAAATATTAAAGGTAGTTGATGATAATGATAATATTTGGTATGAAGTTGGTAGTTTGGCACAGGATAAAATACCAAGTGAAACTCATTATACTTCAACTCAAAATAGAACTACCGCATACACTACTACTGATGGTAGTTCTACTATTAATTTACCAGTACCATATTCATTGGAATATATAAAAACTGGGAAAAGATTTATTGTTGATATTGATGAAAATAATAATACTAGTTTAATATTTGGTAATGGAATTTTAAAAAATGGTAATACTTTTGATGCGAGCTTTTTGGCAATCGAACAACAGGGAATAAATTTACCCGGTGGTGAAGAAGATTTAGAATCTGAAATAGATCCACTTCTGGGTGATGCGTATGGAACTCTTGGACAATCACCTTCACATACAACTTTAACTATAACATATAGAATTGGAGGTGGTGCTAAATATAATATTTCATCTGGTATATTAACAAATATAGTTGATTCCAGTTTACTGGCCGGATCTAATGTGAATATATCTGTTACTAATGAAAACCCCGCCGGGGGTGGTTCTTCAGGGGAAACCATAGATGAGATTAGACATAAAACTTTAGGAAATTTTTCTACCCAGGCTAGATGTGTAACTAAATCCGATTTTGAATCCAGAACAATGAATATGTCTGCAAAATTTGGAAGCATTGCAAAAGTTTATTGTGGTAGGTCAGGGGCAATTATGAACGCACAGAGAAAAAAGGTTAAGGACTTGGTTACAAGTTTAACTGGTATTATAGATACAAATTATGAAATGCTTTCATCCGTGACAACAAGTCCCGCCTCTATATCTAAAGGTTTGGAAAAAATAAAAAAATTACTTGATGTGGATAAAAGTGGTGGATTAAATACTGAAGATATTGATCTTTTGTCTGAAACTTTAGAATTAACTTATTCTAATGTATCTCAAGATGATAGATTATATACTGTAGATTTATATTTACTTTCTTATAATAATAATAAAGATTTAATAAGTACACCAACTATAATTAAACAAAATCTTAAACAATATCTAAATCAATATAGAATGATAACGGATCAAATATCATTCTATGATGGTCATGTAATAAATTTTGGTGTAGTGTTTGATGTTATAGCCCAACAATATGAAAGCAAAGATGATGTAAAATTTAGATGTATTCAAGCCATAAAAAATTATTTTTCTGCTGATAAAATGCAATTTAAACAGATATTATATACAAGTGATTTGAATCAATTATTAGTGGATGTTGATGGTGTAAGGGCTGTAAATTATACAACAATAACTCAAGATTATGATTATAATGCACAAGTTGCCGCTGGTGGATCACAGGATTTTATATTTAGTCCCCAATTATACACAACCTTGATACAGTCTGATGGTAGTACTAAAACTACCAATAATTCTGGTTATGGTTATTATTATGATTTTGGTAAATTTTATGGTACGGATGCAATTGCAGGTAATGGTGTTATATTACCTTCATATGAACCAGCAGTATTTGAATTAAAAAATCCAAATAAAAATATTAAAGGAATAGTAAGATAATGTATCACTTTATATATCCTTCAAAGGATGCTTACATCTATGAATTAAATACAAACTCCGAAAAGAATTTCGGTGGTGATGATACTCTTGTCCTTAAAAAAGAATTTGATGGTGATACATTAAAAGGTGTTTCAAGAGTTCTTTTACATTTTGATTTGACTGAATTATCACAATCACTTGTATCTAATGAAATAACTATTAGTCAAGATGGTAATGGAGTTCCACCAAGATATTATTTAAGATTGTATGAAAAAAAATCATCTGAACTTTCACCTGAATATTCATTAACCACATTCCCACTATCACAAAGTTGGGAAGATGGAACTGGATATACAACACAAGATCCAAATAGTAGAAATGGTGTAAGTTGGGAAAGAAGTGATGAGAGTTTTGATAATACTAACTGGGATGATGGTTTAGGGGGTGAGTTGATATCAGATGGTGGATTTGATGTAGATGTTGATCCTAGTACTACAGGAACCCATTGGCATACATCGGCTGGGTGGACTATTGCTAGTGGTGTCGCAACACATGTAAATAGTGATATAAATCAATTAAGACAAACAGGCGTATTAGTTGTTGGAAAGACTTATAAAGTTCAATTTGATATAGCATCTAGGACAGCAGGTAGTGTTACTGTGGATGATGATGTTACAGTCAGTTCTCCTGCACGAAGTGCAGTGGGAACTTATACACATTATTTAACCGCTGCTAATACATTCTTTGATATTACTCCTACTTCTGATTTTGCTGGAACTATTGACAATGTATCCATCAAAGAAGTTTTAAATGGATTACCAACTGATTCTGGTAGTAGAGGTGTTGCTGGTGGTGGTGCTTGGTATATAAATACTAATGTGTCTAGCGGTTCAGCTGAATGTTCTCAATCATTCTCATATGAATCTCCAGATGTTAATATGGATATAACTGATATGGTAAATAATTGGTTGGGTGGTGTTGATAAAATAGATAATAATGGATTAATTCTTAAATGGAGTGGTAGTCAAGAAGATTCATCAACCGAAACCGGTGATATAAATTTCATTTCATCCAATGCAAATTCCATATATTCACCAAAGATTGAAGTGAGGTGGGATGAACACACCAATGATTATGATGGAACTTTTGAAGATTATGATGAAGAATTTGAAGAAGGAACTGGTACTTTTGAATATCCAGATGTTCCTATAGATCCAGTAACACTTGATGGGTCAGATGATAATTATATGTTTATGATTAATTTAAGAAGAACATATCGAGAAACGGAAAGTTTTAGATTTAGAGTAGCCGGTAGAAAGAGATATCAAATAAAGACTATTACTACAACTAAAACAACACAAAAGAATAAACTCATACCAGAGGGCAGTGGTAGTTATTCAATAATAGATGTAGAAACAGGAGAAACACTAATTCCATTTGGTGAGTATTCGTTTTTGAGTACTGATGAACTATCAAATTATTTTAAATTAAAATTAAATAGTTTTATAAATAATAGATTATATAGAATATTGTTACGATTAAAATTAAATGATGGAAGATATAAAATTTTTGATGAAGATTATGATTTTAAAGTGATAAATTAATGATAATTTTATATTTATATATGACAAATTATATTTTGGAGAGATAGATGGGTGATTTAGGATCACAAAAGATAGGTAATAATTATCAGAAACTTTTACAACAGGATGGTACAGTACAAGATGGAAGTGGTTCTGCGGTAAGTTTAAATATAAGTGGAAACATAACCGCAAGTGGTGATATAAGTGCAAGTGGAAATATATCAGCATCAGCTATATATGCACATACAATTTATACATCTGGTTCTACACTTCATGTTGGTAGCGAAACTTTTAAACAATCTGATTTAGAACTCATGAAGGCTGGTAAGCCAATTGTATCTGAAGAAAATCAAAAGACAATAGGCGCAACTGGAAATGCAGAAGCAGTATCAAATTCTCGAAATTATATTAAACCTCAGTTATGGGTGCACGAATCAGATAACGAATCAGCGCTTATTCATAACACGGCCCATAAACTATCATTTAGAACAGCTGGAGGAGACCCCTTAGATATATACACGGATGGAAGTAGTAATGATTATGTAAAATTAGGTAGTTCAACAAATTCAGGAGCTACTCAAATTGAGTTAAGAGGCTCGGTTACAGCATCAAATATAGCTGCATCTGGATATGTAAGTGCATCAAACTTTTATACCGATAATACTCGAATAAAAATACTACCTAGAGATTTTGTACCTGGAAATGTAGGTAGACCTGTAATGACTAATGATGATACGTTTTTGACTGCAAGTATATTTTCATATGGATCTGATAATTGTTATGCCCATATTGATATCCCTTTTGGGTATTCTGCAATATATGCAAAAATATCTGGTAGCGATACTGCACAAAACTTCGTAACGTATGAAGCTAATATAGGTCATAATCGATTAACAATTGTTGGATCAGCAACTAATATAAATACTGAATGCGCATTAACAACTACACCGGCAAATGACGACAATTATTTAGTGATTGGAATAACTTCAGATGGAGCCTCTGATGAAATTTTTGGCGGATACGTAACAATACAACCAACACGATAAAAAGATAAATTATGGCATTAGCAGATAAACACTCAGATAGCGACAAACATAAAATAACAGATTCTTCAGAATTATCAAAAATATCTGCTTCATTTGCAGACGGTAAACATATAGATTTACAAGCTTTTCCAGGAGAAGCAGCGTTATTATTTCAATTGCAGAATATGGAAGAAGATATTAAAGAAATACGAAGATTTATTGTATCTGAAAATAAAGCCTCAATAACCACCTTAACAGAAGCATCTCAATCATTCTCAGCCAGGGTAACTGCAAATGATTCAAAAATAACGACTCAATTTCCAACGACATCAACAAAGGTACTCAAATCAACTGCAGCTATTGTAAAAGCGCTTCATACTCCAGGAGCTGAAGATGATAGTGCAGATACTTTACAACTAACATTAGTAGTATATAATTCTAAAGGTGAACCAACAAGACAAAAAATATTTAGACTAAATTCTCAATAAAAGTCTTTACCTTTTTTAATTAATATGCAATTTATTGATATTTATATAAAAGTATAAAAGTATAAAAGTATATAACACTATGGCAACAAAAATTCCAATATGGCCCGGCTCATCATCATTTTTTCCAGGAGATACTCCTTTTGGATTGTATGATACTGACACGGCATACCAAACAGATATTGAAAAATCTGCAGATTGGTGTGCTAAAAGATTAGGCTATCCAATAGTAGATATAGAACTACAAGATATAAATTTTTATACATGTTTTGAAGAAGCAGTTACCGAGTATAGTACTCAGGTAAACTTTTATAATATTAAAGAAAATTTATTAACCTTAAAGGGAACAGCAACAGGCAGTAATTTAACACATAAAGAAATAACGCCAACTCACGATAGACTAGTTACTATTGCTAAAAGCTACGGTGCTGAAGCTGGAGTTGGTGGAAACGTAACATATTATAGTGCATCTATATCTGTAACACAATCCCAACAAGTATATGATTTAACTGATTCTAATTTTGTAAGTTTAGAGTCTGGAATAGCTGGTGAAGATGATATAGAAGTTAAAAAAGTATATTATCAAGGAACCCCTGCCATGTCAAGATATTTTGATCCATATGTTGGAACAGGATATGGTAGCGATCATCTATTAGATGGATTTGGAATGGGTAATTATAGCCCAGCAGTAAACTTTTTAATGATGCCAATGTATGATGACCTATTAAGAGTACAGGCAATAGAATTTAATGATACCATTAGAAAATCCGCATATAGTTTTCAGCTAGTAAACGACAGATTAAAAATATTTCCAAAACCTTCTGCTAATTTTAAGATGTGGATAGAATATGTAAAACGAGCAGACAGAAAAGATGCATTAAAGCATGGTAGTGTTGCAAACACTGTTACTGATTTTTCAAATGCAGGATATGATAATATGCTGTATAGAAATATTAATGACCCTGGAAAACAATGGATTAGAAAATATACTTTAGCATTAGCAAAAGAATTATTGGGTAATATTAGAAGTAAGTACGGATCAATACCTATTCCAGGATCAGAAACTAATCTCGATGGAGACACACTAAGAAGCGAAGCTTCAGTGGAAAGGGAAAATTTAATAACCCAATTAAGAGAAGATCTTGAAGCAGCTTCTAGAAGAAACCTTTTAGAACGACAACAAGAGGAATCTGATTTTATGAATCAAACAATGAATAAAATTCCATATGGAATATATATAGGGTAATTCATGGCACTATTTGGATCAGCAAGAGACGTTAGCCTTTTTAGAACTCTTAGTAGAGAGTTGGTTAATGATATTATAGATACTGAAGTAGATATTTTAAAAACTTCTATTTATGATGTTGACGAAAACTTATATGGCGAGTCAATTGATAAAATATTTAAACCTGGAGTTAGGGTAAACTGTTTAATAGAAGTAGATGACCAAGTTTGGGACACAACAGAGCTTGGTCCGGATATTAATCAATTATCTAAGTTTAGTTTTTTAAGAGACGATCTTTTACCTACAGGAAGTATTGGAACTCCAGCTGCAAATATTGTTTTGGAGGTTGGTGATATAATATATTGGAATAATATATACTGGGAAATAGACAGTGTTATACAAAACCAATTAATAGTTGGTAAAGATCCTGCAAAAGACAAAGGATTTGTTTCTGGAGGAAGAGGAGAATTTGGATCTAATTTTTCTATTATTTGCCAAACTCACCAAACTAGAAAAAGCAGAACCCAGTTAGATGATATTAGAGTAGGATATAATAATTATGGATTATACGGAGAATAAAAATGTCAGGTAAACAAAGATCTATTCCAGCAACATACAATAGAAACCAACAGGGAACTACTGACAGTTTAGGCAATAAAATATTCAAAGATAGGACTACCCAGGTAAATAGAACAAACGATATTAAAGAGGTATCTGTTGGACTATATGACGTTGATGAGGCAATTTATTATTATTTTGAAAACGTAATAAAGCCAAGGGTAATTGAAGGGGAAAGAGAAATAAAAGTACCTGTAATATATGGTTCTCCAGAGCGATGGAAAAGTGTTCAAAAGTCTGGAGTATATAGAGATGAAACTGGAAAAATTCAATACCCTATACTAATATACAAGAGAACAGGAATAGAAAGACTAGAAGGATATAATAAGCTAGACGCAAATAACCCAAATCTTTTTTACTCTGTTTCAAGCAATTATAATGAACGAAATAGATATGACCAATTTGATATACTTGTTGGTAGAAGTAAAGGTAAAAAAACCCACAACGTGGTTATTCCAGATTATGTAAAATTATCATATGATTGCATATTATTAACTGACTTTATAAAACACCAAAATAAAGTTATAGAGGATATAAACTATGCATCCCATGCATATTGGGGAAAAGACAATTATTATAAATTTTTAGCAACAATGGCATCATTTAATCTTACAAACGATGCAGCACAAGGAGAAGAAAGAACTTCTAGGGCAGAATTTACGTTAGAGATGAGTGGCTATATTATACCTGATAATTTACAAAAAGATATGACACAAGCCAATAAGTTAGATTATGGAGTTGCTAAAGTACAAGTGGGAATAGCAACAGTAAAAGATATTGAAAGCAAGGGTGGAAGAAACCCACAAACAGGCCTAGCCGGAAAAACAAGTGTTTACGGTAGAGGCACAAATCAAGGTTCAAAACCGTCTCCAAGATTCGATATACTTGCGGGACACGGCGAAGGACAAATTTAATAATTAAAAATTACGGAGGTTACAAATGGTATTATCAAACGACATTCAAGAAAAATTAAGCAAACACAGAGAAGAAAAAGCAACACAAACATCAACAGAAAAAAAGTTTTCTAAAGAAGAATTAGATCAGATTTCAAGTATAAAATCTAATTATGATGCAATAACATTACGAATGGGACAGGTTCACTTTGAATTGAGTGCATTAAACGAAGAAAAAATAAATTTAGAATCAGATTTTAATAAAAATAGAGATGAAGAAGTTAACTTTGCAACACAATTAACTAATAAATACGGAAAAGGTTCTTTAGACATTTCTACTGGAATTTTTACGCCAGCAGAATAGTTTTTGGATTCTTGTTCTATATTTATATATGAATATCTGTATTCACTTTTATCAACAGAATAGATAAAAAATAGTATAATTAGAGGAGAATATAAATGGCCGAAAGAATAGTTAGCCCAGGTGTTTTTACACAGGAAAATGACTTATCTTTTTTACCAGTGGGAATTGGTGAAATAGGAGCAGTAATAATTGGTAGAACCCAAACAGGTCCAGCATTTAAACCTGTTAAAGTTAGATCAATGAACGAATTTGAACTTAAATTTGGTAGTAGTACAGCAGGTACATACGTACCTTTTACAGTAAAAGAATATATAAAAAGCGCAGGTGTAGTTACGATTGTTAGAGTCTTAGGACTTGACGGTTTTACTGCCCCTAATCAAGTATATTTAGTAGCTTCTGGATCAGCAACAGGTCCTTCTGGATCAACTGTTGCCGCGTCAACTCCATTCTTATTAGGAGTATTACAAGCTTCAGCTAATGGAGACAACACTACTAAAGATGGTTTAATGCCAGAAACAACAATAGGATTTGGAGCATCTCAATCAGCAGCTTGGTCTGATGTGTTTCCAAACGACAATGATGAAAATTCTGATAAATTTGGAGGTGCATTAACTGGAAATGGAGAATTATCTCTTACTAAATTCTTTGGACATTTAGCTTCAGTACACCAAACAGCATCATTTGATAAAACAAACGACTTTTATATTCCTAAATTAGTAGGTAAAGGGCCTGGAATTCATGTTCCAACCGCAGCATACAGCACTAGCCAACCTGCTTCTTATGTTTATTCATTGTTTAATTCTCAATCTTATGGAGCACACTCAAATAACAAG
>Ga0080013_1003075_pt1 | contig 18218 bp, 31 predicted proteins | sample ETNvirenome_6_85_FD_69236 | JGI IMG/M metagenome (GOLD analysis project Ga0080013, IMG submission 69236) | Marine viral communities from the Pacific Ocean - ETNP_6_85 (SPADES assembly) (version 2) | ecosystem: Environmental > Aquatic > Marine > Oceanic | place: Pacific Ocean | collected 2013-06-19 | reverse complement strand
GTATAAGTGTACTGCCAAGAAAAAGTAATATGAATAAGATACCATTTGCAGTAGTATCATTCCTAGCAGTACAATTAGGTGGTGCTATATGGTGGGGTGCTCAAATAGATCACAAGGTTAAACTTGTAGAAGAGAATAGGAGATACATCCAAGAGGTTGTAATTCCTTCCTATGAGATTAGTGATAACTGGGACAACCCACACTATAACAACTGGTTAAAAGCCGGTGGTTGGAAAGACTAATGGACATACAAAAGATAGCTACCTACGGAACTGCTGCTGCTGTTGTTGGTACTGGTAGTATTGTTGGTGGCGGTAGCATCATAGATCAACAAACGGGTGGACCTGAGAAGAGACAAGAAGCACAAATAACTGAGCTTCGTATGGTAGTAAGAGAAGAAATTAAGAAGGCAATGTGGGAAGCATGGCCAGAGAATACTGGTGGTGTAAAAGGATTAAACAAACCAAACCCTAACGGCGATTACCGTACACAAACACCACCGAGATAAATAGGAAAAGTTGATAGTGTATTATGAAGGCAGTAGTTGACACTGTTAAAAACATAATCTCTCCTGAACAGAATTGGTCACAGTTCTTGATGAAGATTGTAGGTGTGGGAGTAGTAGCAGGTATAGGATTCGCAGGATTCCAAGTCTATACTGGTTCACAAGAAGAGGAAGAAGGACCAGATGATGCTATTGAGGTTATCTTTGAGGAGATACCAGAGAAGAAATTGCAAGTAGAAGAGATATTAAATGACTTAACCAGAAGCAATAGAGATATTAATTCCGTATGGTTATATGATTGGCCGGATGCAAGAAATATAGTTCCTGTTTTTAACTCACCACGTAATGCTAGAGACCCATTACCAAGTGGGTATTGGATGCCTGGTGATGAAAGAGTTATAGGAAGTTTTGTTCTAGGTTCTTGTACAAGATTAGATAGAAAGTTCCCTAACGCAGCCTGCCCCATTATGGGAAAAGAAGATGCCTGGGGGGTTCTTGTTGTAGAGTATATTAAAGCTCCAGAAGATGATCCTCTGTGCATTTTACCGAACAAGTCTTGTGTAAGACCTGCTAAGGTAGCTTCTATGAAAATCAGTGAGATACTTTACTTATTAGAAAATAAAAAGTAAGTAATGATCCCGGACATTGGTAATATTAATGTTAATGTGAATGGGATACCTGTAGTGGGTATTGGTGGTGTTAATATTGATTCTAATGCTGATATTACTCCTATTGGTGTTAGGTCTCCTACGACAATAAGAGTTGCTGATAATCGTATATGGGTTGTTAATCCTCCTAATGCTACTCAGTTAGAACCTCCTGTGGTACTTCAGGTTGGAACACCGATTGTTAATATTGCTGGTTGTGTAGAGGTTCATAAAGAGAATGTTAAAACAAGAAATAGGAATAAGCAGTTAGTAGATAATGACCCAAAAGGTAATACTGTTTTATGTGATTCAGGTGCTCCTAGTTTTTATCCACTAAACTATGAGTCTAATCGATTAAATTGGGAAACTTTTTATGGTGATGCTCCTGTAGTAGATGGTGGTGTAGATACTGGTGACCCTCCAGTTCCACCAGACGCACCAGGTTCTCCTGAACCTCCTAAGACTGGTGGAGAGACAGTAGAAGACCCTCCCTGTCCTGGTCCTATGGCACTACGCATAGGAGACGTAGCACAGAATCAGAAAGAGAAGGTCAGTGGATTTGAGTTACAGAGAGATCCTAAGAACCCAGATGGTGTAAAAATATGTGTTACTTTATATGAGGATATTGGTGCAGTAGAATCATTTCTCCCCGCACCTCAACTTATAACGACTACTGCGGTAATTGCGACGGTGGCCACTGGATCGGCCCTCCTAGCAAAGCCGCTGGCTGATCTTCTTCTAAAGGTGGTGAAGCCGGTGATAAAAAAGGTAATCGGAAAAGTCCAAACCATCCTTGGGAAGACTCCTTATCGGACGACTCAGGCGGAACTGAAGACGAATGAGTATCGGGTGAAGAAGGGTCTTCTGGGGATAAATTTTGCAAAGCAGCACCAGAAGAAGATGAAGGCTGAGAAGGAACAGAAGAAGGCGGAGGAGAAGGCTGAGAAGGAACGGAAGAAGGCGGAGGAGAAGTAGTATCTTCTTTAAAGGTAGGTCTTGCTAGATTATGTGCATGAGGAATGATAGTTCCTGGAGGTGTTGATACAACTACGTCGGCACAAATAGCAGCATAAGGAGATTTGGGATGGAACATTATGCCTTTTTGCATTAGTTCACCACAATTTTTTAGACGTGCGATCTCAAAGTCTAATCGTTTGTTAGCAGTAATCTGTGCTTGTTGTTCTATCTGAGTAGTTGCTGCTAGTTTACAGAGACGTTGTAATTTTCTATCAAGTGGTAGTGATAGCGTAGCAGATAATCCTAGATTAAAATTATTGTTTGCAGACATATCAGTACGTACTGGTTTTTGCCATACCACTTCACCAGGATTGTCAGGAATACCGTCAGGTCCATCTACTTCCATTTCGATTTGCATATCTGCACCATCTGCATAGTAACGAACTGGGTTGTCATCATCATCTAGCATTATGCTTCCATCAGAATTTGTTCTAACACTATTATCATACCAATTTTCTTCTCTGGTTATATTATTTCCATCATCATCGGTAAGAATGGCACCCATAGTACCATCAGCATTATTAGGACCTCTAGCATATCCATCATACCAAGGATAGTTTTTAACTGTTACTGTTTGAGTAGTTGTTCTGCCCGTGAAGTCTGTATTATTATATTGGGGTGCATTATAAGTTCTTTCAAATGGATCCTTCCATGAGTTACTGTATTGAATATATGGTGTGAAGTTAGCAGTAGGACCTTGACAACTAATCTGGTTGCCATAGGTGTTAGTTATGTAAGGACCTTGGAGCACCTGTATGGCTTGATTGGTTACCGAGCCAGAGGAGTTCGCAATCGGATTAGCAGTGGCACTAACTCCACCTACTGATTCTGCTAATGCAACACCTGGATTAACTACACCTACGAAGGTTGCTGCTATTGCGTAAAGGTACTTGTTGTATCTGTTACGGATTCTATACTGGTTACTCTTTGAATTATTGTCTGGTTGGTCATTCCGGGTCCAGAATATGATTGGGTAAATTGAAATGCCCCACCAGGGTCTGCTATTGTATAACTTCCTGCGCTGTCCATATCTAGAGAGTCGAATGAGCTCGTCAATACTCCTGTTGCTCCGTCTGTTGCTCCGCTGCTTCCTGTTGATGGTGTGATTGTCACTGAACTTGAATTGACATTGGGATTGATTGCTGCTCCGTTGTTCTCTACTCCCACGCCTGTTACTGAGTATTCCCATCCTGTCCTATAGTCAATTGAGTTTATGGTTTCAGTCACGGTAGAGGTTGTCTCTGTATGGGTAGTCATCGAACCTTGGGTAAAGTTCGGGACCACGGGGACCGCTTTCACAGCCGTCCCACTACCTAATAATAACAATAAAAGTATATAGCGTTTCATAACTACTACTTAGTCGATAGTAACTTCTGTCACAAATTGTCCGGTAGCCGTTGTACCAGCTCCACCAGCTGTCACAGTCAATGCTCCTTGACTAGTTACTGTACCAGCTAAGGATCCAGCAGTTCCAGCAGAAGTTGATAACTGATCAGAGTATGCCGAGACATCACCCATATCAGGACCAGTTGTATCTAAGGCATCACCTTGAGTAAATGCTTGTGTGAACGTGAACGACTCGCCTGGATCGTCTTGTGTAGCTGCGATTGCACCTGGGGCATAAACTCCAGAAGTTATAGTTCCAGCTGAGATTGTGCCAGCTGTCGTTCCATCAGTTGTATCCACATTATTTCCAGAGATACTGAATGAACTTCCTATGCGTCCGACTTGAGTTGCAGCTGCCTGTACTTGAAGTTGAACACTGGATGTCATTCGTGATGTAATATCAGCACGTGCCGCCAACGGAGACGATGCTGCCATCAATACCATAATGAAAGGAACAAGTCTTTTCATTTATTTTGAGATAATATACCTAAGGTTATTTAGCTTAATAGAATTTAATATATATGTTCTATAGTTCGATATGATACACTGGATGTGGAGTTGACTTATGATTAATAGAACTTTATAATAAATATATCGGCGGGTAACCGTCCTTACTTACCCCTAACCGAGACCATGGGGATTATGTCTCTTATCTTACAAGTAAAACCGCACTCATTTTTCAATGACTACTCTGTCACAAAAACAGAGCAGCCCGCTTAAGAACTGGGACGAGTTCTGTGCGTGGGTAACTTCCACGGACAATCGCTTATATGTTGGTTGGTTCGGAGTCCTTATGATTCCATGTCTTCTAACTGCTGCTACTTGTTTCATCATAGCATTTATTGCTGCTCCTCCTGTCGATATCGATGGGATTAGAGAACCTGTTGCTGGTTCTTTAATGTATGGTAACAACATCATCTCTGGTGCTGTTGTCCCTTCAAGCAACGCTATAGGTATGCACTTCTATCCCATTTGGGAAGCAGCTACTCTAGATGAGTGGCTCTATAATGGAGGTCCTTACCAGTTAGTTATTATGCACTTCCTGATTGGTATCTGTGCCTATATGGGCCGCCAATGGGAACTATCATATCGTTTAGGTATGCGTCCATGGATTTGTGTTGCTTATAGTGCACCAGTTTCTGCTGCATTTGCAATCTTTTTAATCTATCCTTTTGGACAAGGATCATTCTCTGACGGAATGCCGTTAGGAATATCAGGAACATTTAACTTTATGTTTGTGTTCCAGGCAGAACATAACATACTCATGCACCCCTTCCATATGATAGGTGTCGCAGGTATGTTTGGAGGTTCACTCTTCTCTGCTATGCATGGTTCATTGGTTACCAGTTCACTCATTCGTGAGACAACAGAGGTAGAAAGCCAGAACTATGGATACAAATTCGGACAAGAAGAAGAGACCTACAATATTGTTGCTGCTCATGGCTATTTCGGTCGCCTTATTTTCCAGTATGCGTCGTTCAATAACTCAAGGAGTCTTCACTTCTTCCTTGCTGTATTTCCTGTGGTTGCCATTTGGTTTACTAGTATGGGTATATGTACGATGGCTTTCAATTTAAATGGTTTTAACTTTAACCAGTCTATCTTGGATTCAAGTGGAAGGGTTGTTCCTACGTGGGGTGACGTTCTTAACAGAGCAAACCTTGGGATAGAAGTGATGCACGAAAGGAACGCTCACAATTTCCCGTTGGATTTAGCATCTGCTGAAACTACTGAAGTTGCTTTGATTGCTCCTTCTATTGGATAAGTTGGTCGTCATATAATTTAACAAGGGGGGCTTTCACGAGTCCCTTTTTTCATAATTAGAGAAAGCTGTGCTATACTTAAAGAGTTAATGACCCTCTTTTTTTATGAATAATGTTGTAGAGCATTTAGATCGATGCTATTTTGTGGAATGGTTCTGTAGTGATGGATTATTATACCTATAATGAATATGAGGTAGCACTTGTTGCTCCTTCGGTTGGTTGATAATCAATCAATAATCTGATAAGATAATGAGACCCTCACAAAGGGTCTCTTTTTTTATAGATACATTAGTTAAATTTTTCTTATGAAAATATTTTTGGATACGGCTGACACTTCTTCTATTGAAAAGCATTTTGCTACTGGACTTATAGATGGTGTTACTACCAACCCAACTCTTATTAGGCAGAGTGGTAGGGACCCAGAAGAGGTCTATCAGGAACTCTCTGACTTGGGTGTAATGGATATTAGCATGGAAGTAGTAGGGGATAGTGATACGATGACCTCAGAGGGTCGTAGGATTGCGGAGAAGTTTGAAGAAGTAGCAACTATCAAGGTTCCTTGTTCTCCTGATGGTCTTCTTACTTGTGCTCACTTGTCACGAGATAATATTAGGGTTAATGTTACATTGATTTTTGATGCTGCACAGGCTATACTTGCTGCTAAAGCAGGTGCCACATATGTTTCACCATTTGTGGGAAGGCTTGACGATAACTCGGTGAATGGGTTAGATGTTATTAAAGACATCTCTGAGATTTACCAGACCCACTGGATTAAGACTCAGATTTTATCTGCTTCTATTCGAGGAGTGAAGAGTGTATCTACATCTTTTGCTCTTGGTGCTCAAGTAGTTACAATGCCACCATCAGTATTTGAGAAGATGTATAATCATGTTCTTACTGATAAAGGATTACAATTATTTGATGCCGATTGGGCTTCAGTAGTTGCTCATACTAAATAAATTTTTAAATAGACCAGATGAATTTCACAGTTTATTCTAAAGAAGGATGTCCTTTTTGTACAAAGGTGGCACAGGTGTTAGAGTTAGCAAAATTGAATCATGTTGTCTATAAACTTGATCAACATTTCGATCAAGATAGTTTTCATGGACAATTCGGTTTAAATTCAACCTTTCCTCAAGTGGTAGTAGGTTCTACTAATCTTGGTGGTTGCACCGAAACAGTTAAGTATCTTCAAGAAAAAAATCTCATCTAATGCAAGACGATTTTGAAAACGTATACGATATGATTGAACATGCTATTGATTTAGCATTCACAAAGGGGAAGTTTCAATTTAAGTTTTATGACTTCCTTAAGTATCGTCAGACAAAGAAGTATGAGGTGGAGGCTTTTCTTGCAAGCTCTACTGCAAAGGAACTTGCTGATCTTGTATTAGAACTTGAAGAGTATATTAAAGGAGGTAAGGATAATGATCATAAGCAATTGCGTGAGGCATATCATCATATTCCTAAACCCCAAGCAAGAAAGATAAAAAAATATTTGTATGGAATCCTTGAAGATGCATGGAGGTATTCACGTGACAGAAGACCAGGAAGAAGAAAAAAGCATTCTAAATAAAGACACACCAACAGAGATTAATCGTGGTGTAGAATTGTTGTTACGCAACAGGAGGAGAATTGCTGAAAGACCAAAGACCTTCCAAGTAAAATTTGGAAAATTAATTGCCCTCTGGAATAGAGAAATTGTTTTTCATATTAATTTTTACTTGGACATTAGAAAAAAATAAAATTCTCTTGGAGGAGTATCATGGAAACTACTATAGTAACCCTGACCCTAACGACAGTTGTGTCGTTTCTTGCATTAATAGTTGGAGGTATGGTAGGATGGATAGCAAGACAGCATTCTTACGAAACTACACCCCAATTTGTTTATACTCATCCAGAGATGTTTGACGAAAATGGACATGTAGTTCCTGATGAAATTGTAGCCGTGAGGTTTGAAAACGAAAATGACAGCAACACCGAAGAGACCGAGGAAGAGTAGTACAGTGGTGGCCAAGACTCCTAGAAAGAATAAACCACCTGCACTTCCACCCAATCCATTTGTACATGAGATTTTAGAATATGTTGGTAAACAAAAATCTAAAATTGCGAAAGTAGAAGCCTTAAAGGAGTATCGTAATGATGCATTAGTTTCTATTCTTATATGGAATTTTGATGAGACAGTTGTTTCTTTAATTCCAGAAGGAGATGTTCCTTTTACACCCAATGATAGTCCATTAGGAACAGATCATACTTCTCTTCGTAGAGAAGCAAAGAATCTATATCACTTTGTAAAGGGTGGTAATGATACTCTGAATGGTATTCGTCGTGAGACTATGTTCATTCAGATGTTGGAAGGATTACATCCTGATGAGGCACATATTGTAATATTGGCTAAGGATAGTAAACTTTCTGGGAAGTATTCCGTAACTTATGAAATGGTCGTGGAAGCATTTCCAGATATTCAATGGGGTGGTAGGTCATGACTACAAAAGCTAAAACAGAAAAACAAGTGGCAGAAGAAAAAGGAGAAGAGGTTAAGTTTGATCCTTCTGAATATTCCTGTGAGATTATTCAAGAGAAAACTACCTTTGAAAAATCAAATGACAGAAAGCTTCCTAGTGATGCATTCAATGTAAGATATGTTGTTGATGGAGAGGAGCATTTAGATGTTACTCGTTCTTGGAAGAAGGTAAATGTTTTTGATATGTATTATGATAGGTACGGTCAAGGTTCGGTTCAGAACATTGATTATGGTCATGGTACGGTAAACCCTAGCCAATGGGGATATAAATCATCATCTGTTAAGAAGGTGAAAAAAAGAAAATGAGTGAAGAAATTCGGGACCAAATTAATGATATCATTGAAGGTGAGATTCAGAATGGAATCAATGATTACATAGAGAAGGAAGGAAAGGGATTTAAAGGTGAAGAATTAAAAGTTAATGTATCTCAAGATGAAATAGATAAACTAATAAAAGAATATAAGAAGATTAAGAAACATCAGAAATCCAATCTTGGGCAAATAAAAAAACTTGGTTTGGTTGATAAACATGGCAAACAACTCAAGCAAGATTGATACTCAGGGAATGAGTGGACCTGCTGATCCTAATGTTAAATCAACGGGACCAGTAGAATCCAAACCTATGGTGATTCAACCTCGTAGGTTATTTACTCCTGAGTATGTCAGGGAGATGAAAATACTTATCAATGAAATATTAGATGAGCGTGAGTATAAAAAGAAAATGGCAGGAGCATATGATGATGTGAATCCATTACCTGTTTCATATTTTGATACAGAACAGTTTAAGCATAGTGTAGATGAACCTGAACCACCTTATGAGGCTTGGCAATGAGTGAATTTCAATCTGACATAAAGGATAGAAAGTATGATGAGGAGGGTAACGAATTAGATAAGCATGGGTTTAGGGTTCATGTATATCCTAATGGTGTTGAATCAGTTCGTAAGTCAGTACTGAATTGTGAGGAGATGGGTGGATTGGATAGGAATTTGATGGGAAGATTGATCAAAGGGGAATATTCGGAGTATAATACTCTGGATCACAGTGGTAGGACAAGTAAGAAAATTGTGATAGAATATGAGATTGAGGAGAAGAAGAAATGAAATTAGGTATAATGTGTTCAGGGAACGGTTCTAACTTTGAGAATATCGTTCATTCATGCCCCAAGCATGAAGTTAAGATCATGGTTTATAATAAGAAGAAAGCAAAAGCAAAGAAGAGGGCAGATAGATTGGGCATTTCTTCTTGTTATACTAAGGATGAGGATGAGATAATTGCATTGTTCCATGCATATGAAATTGATATGGTAGTTATGGCAGGATGGATGAGAGTAGTATCTAAGAAGTTCTGTGAGGAATTTTCTGGACGTATTATAAATCTACATCCATCATTACTCCCTAAGTATAAGGGTTTACATGCAATAGAACAGGCAATGAAATCTGGTGAGGATGTAACAGGATGTACTGTTCATTTTGTGACAGAAGAGTTAGATTCCGGTGCTATAATAAAACAAGAGGAAGTTCCTATTTTACCTGGAGATACTGTTGATTCATTACAGAGAGCAATTCAACAAGCAGAACACCATCTTTTACCGTCAGTGATCAATGCTTTCTAAAGATTTTATTTTACATAAGGAGTCTGTATTATCCCAAGAGGATTGTGAAAATATTATTACTTTTTTTGAGGGTAATAGTCATTTACATAAATCAGGACAAAGATCTATAGATACTGAGATGTTTTTAGAGACAGTAGGAAAGACTCCGATTAATAATGTATTAGCAAGAGGTTTAAGTATTTGTATTAATGAGTATCAAAAAGAGTATCCTTTTATTAGTAAGGTAAAGTCATGGACTATTGCTCCTACCTTTAAGATACAGAGATATAATCCTGGTGAGGGATATTTTACATTACATTGTGAGAATGATGGTGGAGTTGATGGGTTTGCAGAGAAAAGAATTTTAGCTTGGATAGTATATCTTAATGATGTAACTGAGGGTGGAGAGACAGTCTTCCCAACACAAGATAAGAAGTTTCAACCTAGAGTGGGTGATGTATTAATATGGCCAGCATATTGGACTCATCCTCATTGTGGTATTGTAAGTAAGACACAGACAAAATATATTTCTACTGGATGGTATGCTTTCTAAAGATACTCGGTTACGTGTTACTGAGATATCTTGTAGGATAAGACTTGACCGTAAAGTCACTCTTGCAGAAAGGATATGGTTGAATAAAATATGCGAACATAATAGGTCTGCAGCAGGAATAAGAGACAGAATATTAAAGTAATGTGAAATTGTAACAAGAAATACATATCTACTTGACTACATAGTATACTATGTGTTAATATGCACATATCGTTCAACCTCATTGGAGGTCGCAAGTAAGTCGCGGAACGGATTTCGTTCATCCCTTTTATGGGGACGCAAACGACTAAAGGAACGGATTAAAAACCCAACTACTTTAGGAGTACAATTATGGCACAAGTCACTTACCGTGGTGTTAAGTATGACACCAATGACAGCAAGTCCTGTCAGAAGCAAGTCTCTGAACTCGTTTACAGAGGCATTAAGCATACAGAATCAAAAGTTGTGTGTGCTAAGTGAGATAGTCTTACTTGACTTAAAGGAGAGTGGTTGACACTCTCCTTTTTTTATGCCATAATTTCTTTGTTAGTTCGACGGAATTGGCATGGGAGTGACAGAATAACCTGTGTGGTCAAGCACTGGGTAATGTAAAGTAGGTCAGAGGTGGTGCTCGCTGCAGAGATGCAGAATCGTTTTACCAGACGGGATCGAAAAGTTCAGAGGTACAAATTACTAAAACTAGTGAGACCCCTCTGTTGTGAGCATAGTTAAATCTCACCTCCCCCTCCAACCATTGGAATGTAGCTCAGTTGGTAGAGCGCGAAACTGTTAATTTTGTGGTCGCTGGTTCGAGCCCAGCCATTCCAGTCTGAGAGGTGACGGGTTTCACGACCCGTTATGATCCTAAACCGTTCTCTATAAAACCACCTGAATAATAGTAAGGAGGATGGGATGTAAGTGTAGACGGGAGATTGGTTGAAATAGTCACCAACATTTCACCTCTCACTTTAACGCCAACATAGCACAGTTCGGTAGTGCAGGGCTTTTGTAAAGCCAAGGTCGGGAGTTCAAATCTCTCTGTTGGCATCGGGCAAGTGTCCGAGTGGTTAAAGGAGGTGGACTGTAAATCCACTGGCTCTGCCTACAGTGGTTCAAATCCACTCTTGCCCATCTCTAAATAATGAGAAACAAAATGGATAAAGAAAGATTAAAACTGATTGTTCGAAATCTAAAGCAACTTGTAGATGCATTAGAATCTGAAGTTCATTCGGATGTAGATTCTTATAAGAATTCGGATGCATTTTCTTCTCCTGAAACTCACTATGATGAAATGTATGATGACGATGATGGTTACGCAGATTAATTATGAATAAAGATATTATTTTAGTCAGTGTTACTCCTGAAGCGGAGAAGCACATGGCATATGTTGCTCGTGTTAGTAACCCCCACAATCAAGAGAATGATAGCTTTGCGGGTCTATTAAAGTATTGTATTAAACATGGGCACTGGAGTGTCTTTGAGCAGGCTTATATGACCCTTGAGATTAATACTACTAGAGCAATTGCTGCACAGATATTAAGGCACAGAAGTTTTACTTATCAAGAGTTTAGTCAGAGGTATGCTGATAGTAATCTCCTAGGAAAGATTAAGATGCCAGAACTTCGGAGGCAAGATGATAAGAATCGTCAGAATTCTATTGATGATTTAGATCCTGAGTTAGTTGAGTCACTTAATCGTCAAATTGATACTGTTTTTACTGCTTCTACTAATCTTTATAATCAAATGTTAGAAGCAGGTGTTGCTAAAGAGTGTGCAAGAATGGTACTACCACTTGCAACTCCTACAAGAATCTATATGACAGGCTCTTGTCGTTCGTGGATACATTATATTAATTTACGTTCTGCACATGGAACTCAGAAAGAGCATATGGATATAGCAAATCTATGTAAAGATATTTTTGTAGAAAACTTTCCATCAGTGGCTCAAGCCCTTGAGTGGGACTAAATAATCTTAAACCTTATTTTATTGATATGGCAACATACCCTGTTATAAACAAAGAAACTGGTGAACAGAAGGAAATCGCAATGAGTATCCATGTTTGGGATAACTGGAAAGATGATAATCCTGATTGGGAAAGAGACTACTCCGATCCTTCTACTATGCCTGCTTTAGGAGTTGAGGTTGGTGAGTGGAGAGATAAACTAGTTAATAAGAACCCTGGATGGGGTGAGGTATTAAAGAAAGCAGATAAATCTGGAGGTATCTCTGGAAGATTAGCTAAAAAAGGATCTTACGAATCTCAAACTCAATCCGCCTTTGATGTAGACTAACTAACATGCCAGCTAAATCTAGGTCTCGTAGTAAATCACCTGTTCCAATGGGAATGAGTACAAAGCAAATGAAAAGAAAGAAACCTATTAATACGGAATTGATGAGGACCATTACTCCTCTAACTCCAAACCAAGAAGAATTATTTCGATGCTATGAGAATAATCAGAACGTAGTTGCATATGGTTGTGCAGGTACTGGTAAGACATTTATAACTCTTTACAATGCATTGAAGGATGTTTTAGATCCTAAGACTCCCTATGAGAAAATTTATATTGTAAGGTCACTTGTATCTACAAGAGAGATTGGATTCCTTCCAGGTGACCATGAAGATAAGTCATCTCTATATCAGATACCATATAAGAATATGGTAAAGTTTATGTTTGAGATGCCTACAGAGTCTGACTTTGAAATGCTCTATGGAAATCTTAAATCACAAGGAACTATTTCCTTTTGGAGCACCTCATTTATTAGAGGAACTACACTTGATAAAGCAGTTGTAATTGTAGATGAATATCAAAACTTGAATTTTCATGAGTTAGATAGTATAATAACAAGAGTAGGACAAGAATCTAAGATTATGTTTTGTGGTGATGCCACACAAACTGATCTTATTAAAACTAATGAACGTAATGGTGTGATTGATTTTATGAAGATCCTTCGCATCATGCCATCAGTTGACATTATTGAATTTGGAATCGAAGATATTGTTCGTTCTGGATTTGTGAAAGAGTACCTACTTGCTAAAATGGAAACTACTATTATATGATATGCCGAACAGGACAATCCATTATATTAATGTCAATCATAGACAGTTTGATGATTCTTTAGTAAGACAAAGTGATTTAGATGATGATCGGTTTGTTTATAGTAAGTGTCCTGTTTTCAAACATAAAAGTAGTAGGACTTTTGTAGGAATTTCTCCTATTAGTTTCAAACTACAAGTGATGAGAAGTCCTGATGGCATCACAACCATTAGGTCTACGAATGAGTCTATCTTAGAAGGGGATGAGGAACATATTAATTCTCCTCGGCCAGTCGTTCAATTAAAGTTTCCAAGATTTGTATTTTGGACTCATGATGATGACATATGGTTTGAATTTAATGATCATCCTATGACATCATTGAATAATAATTTCATTGCTGTTGGTGGGTGGTTTAATTTATCTAATTGGTCACGGGGTTCTAGTTTGGGTATTACTATTGTTAATCCATCAAAACCTGTTATAATAAGGAAGGGAGATCCTCTCTTTAGAATGTCTTTTCATTCTTCTAATCCAGACGATGGAATTATTTTATCTCAGGAAAAGGATCCAGATAAAATAGATTATATCTATGCTGAGTATGATAGGTGGAGGCAAGAAGACCTAAAGCCTATTACAGATAAATGGAAACCAAAATTATTTTCCAAGACTAGTACCAGTAGTAAATGTCCTTTTAGTTTTTTATTTAAATGATTTTTGAGCATTGTAATCACTTAGGTGAACTTGAATTAACAAAGAAAGACACTCCTGGATGTAGGTTGTATGAACTCCCTGATGGACAGTGGGTTCCTTCTATTACATCAGTAACTTCCTTTTACAATCGGCAGATTTTTGTTGAGTGGAGGAAGAGAATTGGTGAGGAAAAGGCAAACGCAATTACTAGGAAGGCAACTGCCCGTGGAACAGATTTTCATGAAGCTGCTCAGGCATATTTGGAAAATAGAGATTTGGTGTGGGAGGATTACCTTCCTGCTACTAAGTATATGTTTCATCATGCTGCTCCCTATCTGGATAAGATAAATAACATACACGCTATAGAAAGAACCCTTTACTCTGAATACCTTGGTCTTGCAGGTAGAGTTGACTGTATAGCAGAATATGAGGGTGAACTAGCGGTAATAGACTTTAAAACGTCTGAGAAGATTAAACCTGAGAAGTGGTTGGAAAACTACTTTGTTCAGGAAACTTTTTATGCTGCAGCATACTACGAACTAACTGAAATTCCTGTTAAAAAACTTATTACTATCATGGTAACTCCTGGTGGTGAGGTAAAGGTATTTGACAAAAGAAACAAAGGGGATTATATTAAATTATTAGTGAGGTATATTAAAGAATTTGTTAGTCACAATACTGGGTCAAAGGATGGAGAATGAATTAGAGAAGGTACTTGCAAGTAAGTTTTTTTCTTCTGCTGGATTTGCACAAGAAATAGAAAAACTTGTGCAGGTAAATAAGGAGATGAATTATATTGATGCTATCATTCATTTTTGTGAAAAGAATAGTATTGATTTAGAATCAGTCCCTAAACTTATTCCCAAACCTTTGAAGGAAAAGATTAAATATGAAGCATCTGAACTTAATTTTTTAAAGAGAAGTTCAAGAGCCAAGTTACCAATATGAGAGACCCTGCTGACAATCCTTTCTGGGGCGAACCAACTCCCACTGATCTTTGGGAAGATTTGGCTAAACTTAATGCTCTATATGAAGAATTGAATTGGAGTCACCGTGATTATCTTGAGATTGCAGTCGAGGATAATCACATTACTATTAGGAATAAATCTAGAGAAGGTAGATGATGGCTGCTGATACCTATCGTTGTTATTTGGCTCTAAAGAATCATTTTACTAAAGATAAGTATGATTATCATAAGTATCATGGTAAGGTTAGAGCAACTAATGAAGCTTTCTACAAGCGGCGTGATAGATTCTGGTTTGAGAAGTTTGCAAGACAGAAGAATGATAAAGAAGTAGAAGAGTTTTTTGTATCTAATTTTATACACTCAACTGATCCAGGAACAATGTGGATTGGTGAGATGATTAAGGAAGGAGAAGGAAGATATGTTGAGTGGAAGAAGAAGGTTCAGTCACTTACTTATATTTTTAAGGAAGAAGCAGAGACTATTTTTGAGAATAAGAAGGTAGATGATATGTTTGATTGTTCTAAAGGACACCCACCAATATTGAAAAGTTATTTGGGGGGTGACATATCACTTGAAAGTATGGTAATATATGATAGAATATTAGGGTATGGGAAGGACTTTGATAAACGACTGAAAGATCCTGTATGGGAAACCGTAAGTCGTAAAATTAAAAAGTATTCTCCCTTCCTAAATATTGAAGTATCCCGTTACAAAAAAATTCTAAAGGAGGTTATTATCCATGGCTCTTGAAAACGGTGAAGTTCTAGAGAATCTCACAAATCAACTCCAAGAAGTCACACAACAGTTAAACACCCTAGGTGAAACTCGTGTAAAACTTATTGGTGCAATTGAAGTTCTTCAGCAAATTGAAGAAACAAATAATCCTGCTCCTGTTGCAGAAGTACCTGTAGTAGAAGCACCTGTAGTAGAAGCACCTGTAGTAGAAGCTTCTCCTGAGGAAGAAGTTCCCGAATGAGTTTTTTTCAATCACCAGTTGTTCGGGCGGAAATGGCAGAAATTAGTGAACTTCAAGAAGAAGTTTACTCAAATGTTTTTAAGTTTCCTTCCATGACAAAAGAAGATCAACTCTATCATGTTGATATTCTGAACAGACTGCTTGAGAAACAACAGATTCTTTATGCGCGGGTGAGTTTATCGGATGATCCAGAAGCACAACAGATGAAAGAACATATTCTTGAGTCTGCTTCAATGATGGGCATCCCCAATAGCGTTGATATGAGTCAGGTGTTTAATCAGATGAGCCAAATGGTTGAAACCTTAAAAGCTCAGATTGACAAAAATCAATTTTCCTTGTAACATAATACAGGGTACAACACAAGCCAAATCTCAAAAAATCAGAGGTAATCTAAATGTCTTTTAAAGACCTAAAAAAACAGTCCTCTCTAGGATCTTTGACTCAAAAACTAGTCAAAGAAGTGGAGAAGATGAATACAACAGGTGGAGGTGCAGATGAGCGTCTCTGGAAACCAGAACTTGATAAAACAGGTAACGGTTATGCTGTAATTCGTTTTTTACCTTCTCCAGAAGGAGAAGAAATCCCTTGGGCAAAAATGTATTCTCATGCATTCCAAGGTCCTGGTGGATGGTATATTGAAAACTCTTTGACCACAACTGGTGGCAAAGATCCTGTTTCAGAGCACAATCGTGAACTATGGAACAGTGGTAATGAATCAGATAAAGATGTAGTTCGTAGACAGAAGCGTAAGCTTTCTTACTATGCAAACATCTATGTTGTAAAAGATCCTACCAATCCTCAGAATGAAGGAAAAGTTTTCCTTTATAAGTTTGGTAAGAAGATCTTTGACAAAGTAATGGAAGCAATGCAACCTGAGTTTGAGGATGAGAGTCCAATCAATCCGTTTGATTTCTGGCAGGGTGCAAACTTCAAGCTGAAGATCGTTAAGAAGGATGGTTATTGGAACTATGATAAGTCAGAGTTTGATTCAGTAGGACCATTGCTTGAAGATGAAGATGCACTAGAAGCATTATGGAATAAAGAGTATTCTCTTACTGCTGTAACTTCTGCTGATCAGTTCAAGTCCTATGAGGATTTGAAGAGGAGACTTGATTATGTTTTAGGTGCAAAACCTCCTGCACGTAGAGTGTATGATGAGGAACTTGCGGATGAGAGTGAAGGTCGTGGATCATTTACTCCCAACTTTGAGGCACGTAAAGCAGAAGAAACAGTCAAGGCTGCGGTAACTTCATCTTCAGCAGATGAAGACGATGCACTAAGTTACTTCCAAAAACTTGCAGAGGAATAATCAGTTAGAATAAAGTCTAATATTCTCTGTTCTTTTAAGGGTTTCACTCACAAACTGAGTGGAACCTTTTTTATATTCCATTATACTATCTAAGTCATTGAATATTACATTCAGATATCGTGGTTTTAATATGAAAATATTTCTTTTTGCATCTTGAATTCTGTTTTCGTATTCAAGGTTTGTGATTGTTTGGGTTATATTGGTTTCAGAGACAGATGTACTTAAAGATGCATCATAGTAAGTAACAGCAAATCCTACTGGAACTTTTATTCCATCTTCTACTATAATTGAACCATTACTATTTTTTACACCTGTGCATTCATAGTGGTGAGTTTCTTGTAATTTTTCTTCGGTTTCATACTTATCAATTAAAAAATTATGATAGGAATTTTCGGTTAATGGCCATTCAGTTTGGATATTATTAATATTATTTGCTAGAAGAATTATCCAGTCTAAAGTAGGATCTTCATAGATTTTTTCGGCAACATTATCAGGTCTCTCATCTCCTATTATTTGATACTTTGTAAAAAATGCTAGATTGGAGTAGATATCCTCTCTTAATTTTCCTCTTTTGAAGAGATTTTTAACTTTAGTATAGTTCGATATAGTTTTTTCTCCAGATGCTCTATTGGGATAGAGGAGATCTGGAACTTGATTGAAATATGGTTTAGGCATTATTAGAATCCTGTGGTTGTTGCATCGACATCTCTAATATCATCATTAAAGATAGGTTCGAGTTCTTTAAATGTCAGACTTACACCATAAGAAGTCATTGAACCATCGTCATATGTCATATAATTTCCATCAGGAGCATACTGTACATTAAAATTAGCTAATGCACAGGGTTTAATTTTATTTAAGAACGGATGGTCTTTTCTTTCACTATTATAAACATATTTAATTTTATAAACAGCAGGAACATCTAGGAAGACTTTATTTCTTCTTTTAGGTGCCATTGTCTTCTTAAAAACTTTGATGATAGTTCTTACTGTTTGTGCTTCTGAATCTGAGCGTGGAGTAAATCTAAAACTATATTGGAAGGTTCTAAGGAGAGGACCATTAAAGAGAACTTCTAAGTTAGGATTAAGTGCTATTCCTGCTCTTCCTAATAGGTTTGTACCAACTGCTTTACCTGCGAAATATGCCTTAACAAAATCACCCATTCCTGGAGTATTGATGAATGCTTTTGCTATATCTCCACCTTGTCCTATTAAGTCTGAAACGGCTTTAACAGGCTGTCCTGCACCTGCTGTTCCAATAGCTTGAAAGGCAGCAGC
>Ga0080013_1003073_pt1 | contig 18218 bp, 24 predicted proteins | sample ETNvirenome_6_85_FD_69236 | JGI IMG/M metagenome (GOLD analysis project Ga0080013, IMG submission 69236) | Marine viral communities from the Pacific Ocean - ETNP_6_85 (SPADES assembly) (version 2) | ecosystem: Environmental > Aquatic > Marine > Oceanic | place: Pacific Ocean | collected 2013-06-19 | reverse complement strand
TCAGTTTTTGGATAAGCCGGGCAGAGAAGCTTTTATTGCAATTGCTGAAATCTTTGATGACCTTGGTAAGCCACATCACGGAAAGCATCAAGATATTTAAGTATGAATGGATTAGCGACATAATGCCCTATGAACGAAAAGGAAAATGTGTTTATAAGACAGGCGCCTCAAAGCCGGTAGGTTGTTCTAAGACTGTAGAGAAGGCAAAGAAGTACTTAAAGAAGCTTTATTCTGTAGAAGAAATTATTCGAGAAGAGATTAAGAAATACTTACAAGAAAGGAGAGATAAGTAATGAAACTATTAAAAAAGATTGTATGTGGCGCCAGAGATGCGACATTGAATGTGTTGTGGGCGGTAAAGAATGAATTTAATGAAGGCGTTAGTCGCCCGTCTTGGTGGATCGTCACTGCAGCTGCAGTATTATTGGGACGATGCCTGCAGTGTTTTTAAGGACTGAATATGATGAGTTATACAAAAGCTAAGCTAGATAGACTAGTGGAAAAGATGATTTCCCGTAAGTTTATGGTGTGGTTAACTGCTACTGGATTATTGGCGTTTTCTGATTTAACATCGGGAGATTGGGTAATGATCTCGGCAATTTACATCGGAGGGCAGACTGTAATTGACGGTATTGCTAAGATGAAAGGTGTTGGATGATTGCGGTTGATTGGGTAAAATTATTAGGATGGCTACACAAAAATTGGAAAGTTGTAGCCATCATTCTTTTGAGCACTGGTATATGGGCTAAAATGCGTTATGATTATAAACAGTTAGAGAATGCTTATGCGGCGACTCAAGAATCACTACAAAATCAAATCCAAGGCTTGCGAGACATTCATACCGAAGAATTGCGCCGTAAAGAACTGGCGCTTCAAACATATAAAGATGCCTTAGAAGTTTTAGAGCGAGAGTATCGCGAAGAACAAGACCGCGTTGAAACTGAAGTTGAAGAAGAACGGGTACGGATTATTGAAGAAATCGAAGAACGTCATCAGTTTTCTGAAAACAAACATGAACTCGCTGAAAGGATAGAAGAAACACTGGGGTTTGAGTATGTTCCTTAGCTTATTACTATTGATCAGTATCGCTCAGGCCGATACGGAGGAGTCACAGTTCACTATTCTTGGTGAGAACGAGTGCGCACCATTCGAAGGGGTCTTATTCAATAAAGAGGCCACCGCCGAATTACTTGTATTGGAAGAGCGCGCAAGGTTAAATTGTGAAGCTACGTTAAACTATGAAGTGCAGAGGCAACGAACGGAATTTGACTTAGAGCTATCTAATTTGAATATTCGATTAGACTCTTTGCAAGAAGAATACGATCTTCGCATCAGCGAAAAGGATTTAGAGATCGCTAAGCTACAAGAATCACTGCTTAGTCAGGCACCCCCGAATAGAGTGTGGTGGATAGCCGGCGGCGTGGCGATTGGGATCGCCTCCACTTACGCAGCTTATAGGGTGTTCGATGGACGACCCTAATAAGATCGCTGCTATCGAAAAAGCCATTGCTAAGAAATATGGCAAGGAAGCAATTCAAAATCCCAAGGGAAATTGGACGACAGCTAAAGAAAAAGAATACCTTCTTCAAATGAAGGAGTTTTATGAAAAAAAACGTTCTTCGGAAGTGTGGCAAGAGAAAATAGACATTAATGGGATTAAAGTATCTAAAAAACTACTTAATAGAGAATCTCTGAAATATTGTTCAGTTTGTGGGGAATCTCCACAAAAAACTATGGATGATGTGTGCTTGGTCAAATTTGAATGTTGCTCTACTTGTTATATCAAATACGTCGAAGACAGAGAAGAGAGATGGATAAAAGGATGGAGACCTGATGAAAATCACTAAGATGAAACTAAAAGAGATCATTTTGGAATCTTTGGAAGAAATGGAACAAGTTTCCACACCACAGGTCAATCCCGACCAAGCAATGGAACGTCAAGGAATGGCAGCTGTTCAGAGAGCCTTACAGCGTGTCCAGACGCGGTTACTCAACGATTCCCAGTTCTTGCAATACATTGGTAAAGTCAAGGAGAACGAACGCATGCAGGCTCAGTTTTTGGCGCAACTACAGAATCATTTATTTGGAACTACAGCGGCAGATATCACAAAAGCAGCCACAAAACAACGGGCCGCAGCCAATCAGATGAAATTAGGAGATAATCAATAATGGCAACAGTTTATGAAATAGTCCAAGGGCTAGCCCAAGCGGCCGCCAACGCATATGACGGCGCACTTGGTGAAGATTACGAGCCGGACAAGCCCGGCATTTTACGTCGTGAAGAAGGCAATGCGCTCATCGATCAGCGCGTCATGGATGGATTCAATGTGAAGTTTTATGGCAACATGATGTGCCTTACCTATCAGTCAGAGATCCAACTTAAAGAAGTATATGCATCGGGCTTCGAGTCGGAAATTGATCAACGTCTGACTGATATTGCCGGCTGGCTAAAGAAAGAATATAAAAAAATTACGGGCAATAGCGTCTCGCTAACAGAAGCAGATGAAGTAGATGTATTCGTTCAGAACTCTTCCCGTGTCCGCACTTGGGTACAGGCTAAAAAGCATTATCGAGTGGGCGGCTTGTCCGAAGAAATGAACAACGATACTGGCTCTGAAGCGCCTCTGGAATCTAAGTGGAAAAGTTTCTTAGACCAAGGGGGGTGGAACGGCAAAGGAGGCACTCGTCCCGATAACGATACAAGGAAGAAAGAGTAATGAAGATTACGAAACAGCGCCTTCGCGAGATTATCGAGGAAGAGTACTATATTGACCTTATCAAAGAAGAATGGAAATATTCCCAATGGGGGCGGAACCCGGACGGCTCCGAACGAACCCGTGAGGAATGGGCCAGACATGTTCTACAGAACCCCGATCAGTATGACCGGTCCGAAGTTTACGACGCACAACAGCTAGAAAAAGAAGGGTTCCCCCCGCACAGAGATGAGTTTGTGGGAGTAATAGAGCCAGCCAGAGTTTCTTCACCAGTACGTGATTCCCCAGATGATTTGGCTAGAATTGCCCTGGCATGGGAAAGCTTTATTGACAACACAAGTCGAGAGAATATCCCTCAAGCCATTGCTACTCTGCGCGCCGACGGACGATTGTCCGGAAAATATCAAGGCCAAACTATTCTACCTATTCTTAAAACTTTGTATCAAAAATTAAGAAATTATGAACAACATGCCTGATGATTAATGAGTTTTCAATTAACCCGAAAAGAACAAATAAAAGAGATAGTAAAGTGCGGCAAAGATCCAGCCTACTTTCTGAAGACGTACGCGAGAATTTCACACCCCTTGCATGGTTTAATTCTTTTTGACACTTATGATTTCCAAGACGACCTACTTAAAGATTTTAATGATTATCGTTTTAATATTATTCTAAAAGCGCGCCAGCTTGGAATATCCACAATTACCGCCGGTTATATCGTATGGATGATGTTATTCCATCGCGATAAAGCTATTCTCGTCATGGCCACCAAATTTGCCACTGCGGGCAACTTAGTTAAGAAAGTTAAGAGTATTATGCGCAATGTGCCCGATTGGTTAAAGATCGCACAAATCAGCGTTGACAACCGTACTTCTTTTGAATTATCCAATGGCTCTTCCATCAAAGCCGCCTCAACCTCGGGCGACGCGGGTCGTTCGGAGGCATTGTCCCTATTAGTGCTTGATGAGGCTGCCCACATTGAAGGGCTGGAAGAATTGTGGACAGGATTGTATCCTACATTGTCCACCGGTGGACGCTGTATTGCGCTGTCGACGCCTAACGGAGTGGGTAACTGGTTTCACAAGACCTGTATAGATTCAGAAAGTGGCGCCAACAATTTTCATCTCACCACTTTAGCATGGGATGTACATCCGGACCGAGATGAGGGTTGGTATAAAAAAGAAACCAAAAATATGTCCAAGAGACAAATTGCGCAAGAGCTAGAGTGTAACTTCAATACTTCAGGGGAAACCGTTATTGACCCTGATTGTGTACGATGGATGCTATCCACAGTCAAAGAACCTAAATATAGGACTGGCTTTGATCGCAATTTTTGGATTTGGGAAGAGTTTGATCCCTCGTGTAATTATTTGTTGGTAGCGGATGTATCTCGGGGGGATGGCATTGATTACTCTACGTTCCACGTTATTAAATTAGAAACTCTAGAGATAATTGGAGAATATCAAGGAAAACCTACGTTGGACATGTTTGCCAATATGCTCAATAGTGTAGGCAGAGAATACGGTTCATGTATGGTGGTGGTAGAAAATAACAATGTAGGGTACTCAGTGTTAGATAAGCTTAGCATAGACCATCAATATCCTAATATTTACTATTCTATTAAATCTACACATGAATATATCGAACAACATCAAGCCGAGATAAGAAACTCAGCTGTTCCCGGATTTACCACCTCTATGAAGACACGCCCACTCATCGTGGCCAAATTAGAGGAGTTTATCAGAAACAAACTAATTACCATATATTCTTCTCGTACTGTGAACGAGATGAAAACTTTTATTTGGAAGAATGGTAAGCCGCAGGCGATGAAGGGGTACAATGATGATTTGATAATGGCATTGGCAATTGCATGTTGGGTTAGAGATACCGCACTGCAAGTAAATGCGCGCGATTTAAATTATCAAAAAGCTTTCGTCAATTCGATTATTACTACGAAAACTACTATGGAAACGCGAATTAAAGGACAATATGGCTACAAAAGAGACAATATATTTGATAAAATGAGTGAAGCTAAAACCATTTATGATCAATATAAATGGATTATAAAGTGAGAAATTAAATGGCACCTAAAAAACCTAATTCTGGAAATCCTGTAAATCGCAACACATCGCTCTTCAAGGCACTTACGAGACTCTTCTCGGGCCCGATTATCAACTATCGCTCTCAGTCGGGAAGACGTATTCGTCGCCAACATTTAGACAAGTTTAGTTCACGATTTAAATCAGCGTCCGGACAACAGTTCAAAAAGACACTCTATAACCCCTTAGATACTATTGCTACAAATGCAATTCAGAATCAAAGGCGCTCCGAGAGATATATTGATTTCGATCAAATGGAATACATGCCCGAGATTGCATCATCGATGGACATCTACGCTGATGAAATGACTACGTATTCATCCCTTAGCCCCATGCTTAACATCCAGTGTTCGAATGAAGAGATTAGGGCCGTGTTGGCGGTACTCTTTAGCAATATTTTAAACTTAGAATACAACTTATTTGGATGGGCCCGAACAATGTGTAAGTACGGAGATTTCTTCTTGTACTTGGATATTAACGATAATTACGGAGTACAAGCGGTTATTGCTCTTCCTCCTCAAGAAATCGAACGCCTCGAAGGTAAAGATTCTACCAACCCTAATTACATTCAATATCAGTGGAACTCCGCTGGTATGACATTCGAGAATTGGCAAATTTGCCATTTTCGTATTTTGGGTAATGACAAGTATGCCCCGTATGGCACCTCTATTTTGGAGCCCGCGCGCCGAATTTGGCGCCAATTGACTCTCATGGAGGACGCTATGATGGCATATCGAGTAGTGCGCTCTTCGGAGCGCCGGGTCTTTAAAATTGATGTAGGCGCCGTACCACCCGAAGATGTGGAACAATTCATGGAAAAAATTGTCACACAACTGAAGAGGCATTCGGTGGTGAACCCGGAAACGGGCCGTGTTGATTTACGATATAATCCGATGTCTATTGAGGAAGATTACTTTATTCCCGTCCGCCCGGGCTCAGCCACTACTATTGAATCCTTAGCCGGCGCGCAGAATATTACGGCAATTGACGATATTAAATATCTCCGGGATAAGTTGTTCTCAGCCCTCAAGGTGCCCCAGTCTTATCTGACCATGGGCGAAGGGGGCGAAGAAGATAAAACCACACTAGCTCAAAAAGATATTCGGTTTGCGCGAACCATTCAACGGTTACAGCGGGTTATTATCGCGGAACTGACTAAGATTAGTATTATTCATCTTTATACTTTGGGATTTCGCGGAGACGATCTCCTCTCCTTTAAACTATTGCTCAACAATCCCTCCAAAATTGCGGAACTTCAAGAAATTGAACACTGGAAACAGAAGTTTGATATTGCTGCTTCTGCCACCGAAGGGTTCTTCTCTCGTCGATGGGTTACTCATCATATCTTTGGAATGTCTGATGAAGAATTTATTAGGTGTCAACGCGAAATGTATTACGATCGTAAACATGATGCTTCTCTGCAGGCCGTGGCTGAAGCTGCAGCTGCCGGCGAAGGCGCAGCCGCCCTAGGGGGTGGTGATCTCGGTGGTGATTTGGGCGGTGACCTCGGCGGTGACCTCGGCGGCGACCTCGGCGGCGACTTAGGTGGACCAGAAGAGATGCCCGCCTCCGACGCCGGCGGCGAACCACCAGCTACTGGCGAAGAAAGTTCTCTTCTGGCCGTTCCGCCCGGCTCGCGTAACGCCCCGCGTACATATGAGAAGAGCACCTATAGACCGGTTAAAAACGATAGAAGAAATCGAGGCGCCCGGTCTCGTTCTTATGCATCTCAATATTCGAAAGAAAAATCTTCGCCCACGGTACGTAATATATTGCCGGGAGCTTCTGATATCCAAAGTTTAGCGAAAATGGGTTCTTTGGCAAACGGTGTTTCCGAACATCAACAACCTATTTATAATTTAGAAGCAAGTACGGAAGAAGAAAAACTGTTCGCGGTTAACGAGTCTGTACGTAACTTGATTAAAAATCTTGAGGGTGCGACAACTAAGAAACTCGCAGAAGAAAATGGAGAACAAAATGAAGTCAAGCAAGGTTAAATATAATAAAAAGCGAAATACGGCGTTTATTTATGAAGCGTTGGTCCGTGAAGTTACGGCGTGTATCTTAAAAGAAGATCATAGCCGTAAAAGTACTATTGTGGGACTGCTTAAAAAGTACTTCCACAGCAACAGTATCTTAGATCAGGATTTACAGTGTTATCAATCTCTTTATCATAATCAAAACCTAGACCGGACCATTTCTGATAAAATTATTAAAGAGGCTAAACTTCAAAGTAAGTTGTTAGATAACAAATTACTGTTCAAGACACAGACAGCCTTAATTCACGACCTCAATAAACAAGTTGGCCCGGCAATCTATAATACCTATGTGCCTAATTATAAAGATTTAGCCACAATTGCTCAAATTTTTTCTCCTAAAACGAGTCCCAAGAATAGGGTTATTTTAGAAAGCGAAATTGTAGAGCGCATGGCTGCATCGGAGACGGGAGCGTCCGACGACCTCCCTATCGATAAAGTTGTATACGAGACGTTTGTTAATAAGTTTAACACTAAGTATGAGACTGAGCTACTGGGATCACAACAAGCCCTGCTGTCTCGTTATATTTCATCCTTTGCAGACAATGCTCTAGAATTAAAGATTTATTTGAATGAGGAATTAAAGCGCCTTAAGGAAATATTAGTGACAGCTTCTCAGCTGTCAGAGTTTAAAGACGATGCCATTATGGAGGATAAAAGGTCTAAATTGCTGCAGGTATTGGAGCGCTATTCTCACACTAGTATTGATGAGACCGTACTTTTAACTGTGATGAAAACACAAGCTTTAGTAGAGGAGATCCAAAATGGCAATCACGATTAGGATCGGCCGCGGCTCTGAGAAAGCCACGGTTAAATTGGAGATGGATATCCGTCGCAGTATGGCGGGTGATCTCATGATATTTGACCACGGCGATATCGACATTGTCCTCTCTGCGACTCAGAACAAGGTGATTGCCTTCCCAAAAGAAACGATGAATGACATGGTATATGGAGCCCAGAACCGCCTTTTTACTCATTTGCGCAAACAGGGATTAGTAGTGGCTGAGAGTATTCAAGGGGGCTCTTTCTTTGGTGCCGTGGAGGCCACTCTCGAAGCAGCCTTTAAAGAAAATCTCGATACTGCCAAACTTACGTTAGTAAATATTTCTAATTTTATCGATGAAGAGCGCCCTTACTTTGAAAGCACAGAAGCAATTGTATCGATGACTGATGATGAGTTGATCCATCCGGACAAGGCAGATTCAACCGAATTAGGGGAAGTTCCTCAGAAAACTGAACAGGGCTCAATCCGACCCGGATTTATTCGCGATCCATATTCGCTGAGTTACTTGTATACTATTTAGGAATTTAAGATGCCTGAAATGAAATCTATAATGGAAAACTGGCAAAAGTTTGTGATCAAAGAAGAACAAAATTGGGTTACTTGGAGAATGCTGAGTGATACTATTGAATTTATTAGAGACCAAAAAGAAGGCGCCGACACCGCTCAACGCCAACAAAAACTTGCAAAATTAGGTGGCAAAAGTTTATTAAAACTAGCGGCCAGTTTGACCGGTCCAATCGGAGCGCTCATAGATATAGGAATGGATAGTGTAGAGGTCATGACAGATATGGTAAAGGTATATGCCACAGCGGATGACGCCAAGACCAGAAATAATCCTTTTCTAGATTTATTTAATCTTGATGACGGCTTTGAAGATTTGATTGACGACAAGTTAGAGGACCAATTTGTGGAAAAAATGCTAGCAGAGATTCCTAGACATATTCAGAGTAATCCCGATGAGGCAATACCAGACTTTGATCAAGTAATACAGACGTGGCTCCCAACACTTAATTTAAGCGGAACCACCAACAACAATGTAGCTAAAACAGGAAACTGATGACAGAACTATTAACATTTATATTGTGCGCCTACGGGCTCACCCAAATTTTGGTATATAGTGATATGCCTTTATTAAAAAAAATACGCCCTTCTAAAGAGTTTCTGAGAGGGTATGGTAAAGTATTTCACTGCCCCATGTGTATGGGTTTTCACATGGGCTGGATTTTAATGTTACTTTCTCCGTACACAGAACTATTTAATTTTGACGTTTCGATCTTTAATTTCTTTCTTTTGGGGGGATTATCCTCGGGGGCGTCATATATTTTAAACATGATTTTCGGAGACGAAGGAGTAAGATATGAACACACACATGTGCACAATCAAGTGGATGTTACAACCAGTGAGACGGTGTTGTAAAGGATCTTAAGTATGAGCCAAAAATTATTAAGAGAGTATTACGAGCTTTGTGAAGGCGGCGTTTGCCAAGATCTATTGACCGAAGATGAGAAAAGATTTGTCGCGTCTGGCGGTATGATTTTGTCGGGTAAATTACAGGAAGGTGGAGTAGTTAACGGTAACGGCCGCATGTACCCTCCCGAAGTTATCATTCGAGAAGTTAATAACTACCGCAAGCTTGTCACAGAAAACCGTGCCCTTGGTGAATTAGATCATCCCGATAACAATATAATTTCCTTAGAAAAAGTTTCCCATCGAGTCACAGAAGTGTGGATGGATGGCAATAGTGTAATGGGAAAAGTTCAAGTTATGAACACTCCCGCCGGAAAGATTCTTCAAGAATTAGTAAATGGCGGCTGCAAGATGGGGATTTCCTCTCGCGGCATGGGCTCTGTACGAGAAGATAAAGGGATCACTATAGTCGAAGATGATTTCCAATTGATTTGTTTTGATTTTGTGTCAGAACCTTCCACTCCTAATGCCTTTATGATGAAAGAAGCCAAGGAATTTAAAAACAAGGTATTTACTAAAGCAGATACCATTAATAGATTTTTAAATGAGGCGTTAGAGGGATATGAGTAGGCAAGATCCACATGAGTTAAACAAGAGATTGCTTGAAAGTTGGCGGATCCATAATGAGATTCCGACAATTGAGGAAGTGCTAGGGTTTGGAAAGAGTCAGCCCCCCGGCGACCCCACCGAAGAGTACCCAGCCGGCGAATTTGCGCGCCTTTATCGGGTGATTGACGATGCCAATAATCGTTTAGGGCTTGAATTAGATCGTGAAGATCTATATGCTGAACTCCAGAAGTTAATCACTTCTCAAAATTTTTCTATCCAAGAACAAGATGGCTATATTACGGGAAACCAATTAGAATATGCGATCGGCAATACGGGATATCCACTCTTAGCAAAGCTTTTCAAGAATGCAGGACAATATCTCGGACAACTTCAAAAAGCCTTTGAAACGGCCGGTATTAAAGTTAAAGGAAGTGTGGGTGCCATTAGTAGTGTTGACAGACCGGTAGGCCCGCCTCAATCAAAGCCTGAACCGACACCTGTTGATGTAGAAGAGGTGCCTGATGATGTAGAAGAGAGACCTGGTCCATGGGGTGGCCCAGGGCCTGTGGATCTGGTAGTGTCATATGACGATGCGGAAGAAGTCCCAACCGAAGAACCCGAGAGTGCGAAACCAGATACAGCAATAAGATATTCTCTCCCCAATAATTTTCAGTATAAGTTGCCAGATCGATCCAAATTTGTTTATGCTGAGTTGGAAAAGATCTATGGTCGTAAATATCAGAATAAATCATTACGCAAGGATCTCATAGAACTTGTACGAATCCTCGGCCCTCATGCCGCAACTCTAGAAACTAGTAAGATTGCTGAATCCAATCGCGCTGGTCGTCTTTTAAAGATGATTGCTAAGAATAGCGGGGGAAGCCCAGAAGGTACAATGAAGTCATTGGGAGCGCTCAAGGGCGCTCAGCACAGCGCTGCGCTTCAACGGTTAAGTGGTGCGTTGTTGAGTTATAAAGGTCGCCCGGGCCATAAAGGCGGCAGTGATTTGGAATCGTTTATCGGCGATCTTATGTTGAGCGCCAAAGCGATGGATGTTTCGGGACGCCGCAGCAAAAAGCGAAGTGACGCTACGCCTGCTCAAGATGCATCGACTCAGCGATTACCTTCGGACACTCCTCAGCGCTTCAAGCGCGCCGCCGAGAGACTTATGAAAGATCGCTTTAAGACAATAGCAGGTATCAAATGAAAAAAGCAGATTTAAAAACTTTAATTAAACCGTTAGTAAAAGAATGTATTCACGAGGTTCTTTTAGAGGAAGGATTACTCTCCAACGTTGTATCGGAAGTGGCAAAAGGAATGCAAGGAAATCTTGTAGTAGAATCGGCGCCCTCTTCGCGCCACCCTTTCCCCCAACGAGAGGAGCAACAAATACGCCAACAAACTAAGCAGACTCGCACCAAGATGGCTCAACACCGTAAAGGCTTGATGGAGGCTCTTGGTGCCGACGCTTATAATGGCGTTAATCTTTTCGAGAATACCGAGCCAATTCGTGAATCTAAACGCGGAAAAGGGGAAGCCGATCTTGGACACCCTTCGGATCCGGGCGTAGATATTAGCGGATTGATTGGAAATGCAGCCCAAGTATGGCAATCAATTAAGTAGGTGAAAGATGAAAAAGAAAGGGAATTTTACTGTTAAAGCGCGGGAGTGTCGTAATAACCCTGAGCGTATGATTAGAAAATTTATTAAGAAGACCAAGAAAGAAAGAATTGTAGAGATTGTTCGCGAGCGCTCTCGGTACAAAAAGCCCTCTGTGGCTAAAAAAGAAAAGCGACTACGTGCTGCTCGGACTCGCGCCCGAGAAGAACAAAAGCGCTTAAGAAATAAACAAAGACGCGATAGAAAAAATTAATGACTATTTATAGTGAAGATGAAATTTAGGAGATTAGTATGCCAGCAGATTCATGGAAATTAGCAGCAGGATTAAACAATGTCGGCTCATATCAGGTGAGTGGTCGACCGTGGGTGAGCGGGTCGTGTTTGGCGCCCGCAAGTGGAAGCGCCATGTGCGTACGATTCCCCGCTGTAACCAAATGGGTTCAAATCGAACCGGTTAATATGGGCGGCGCCCATCTTCGAGTGGCTTATAGCCAGAATGGGCTTTTCGGAAAAGGCACTACGGACGCCAAGGGGGGATATAATTTTCAAATCCACCAGAGTTCCAGCCTGAGAGGTCCCATGGATGTGAAAGTAGGGGAGTTATGGTTTATGTCTGAGACCACTGATGAACTTACTTTTGATGTGGTGGCCGGCCTTACCGGAATTCCCACCGAACGATGCAAGGGGGATGTAGGAAGCAGCTGGTCGGGTTCTGCAGGGGTAGGCTAAATGGCGCAGTTTGGTTGGGCATATATAAATTGTTCCGATCAAGGAAGCGACGGATCTGGCTCGGCCGGCCCGCCGTATTCGCTACAGTTTGTAACAGAATCGGGGGGAGCAACCACCGGCTCTGCTTTATTTACGTATTATAGCGGTTCGGGGAATGGTTACGATCCAAGTACTTTAATATTGTCTGGTAATATGATTATTACCGGCGCGATTAGCGCTAGCGTTTATCATATAGAGGATATTGCAATCATTGATGCCACCGGATCAACATATTTCGGTGATAGTGATAATGATCAACATATTAGAACGGGAAGTTTTGTAGTTGCGCCGGCTAATGTGAGCCCAACCACCTATGCCTTGAGCGCTTCGGTATTGGATGGGCGTACGTCAGTAAGGGCATTCTCTGGGCACTACCGCCAAATTAATGGAAATGGGAATATCGCTAGAGATGATTATATCATTGGCTGCAGTGGTAGCGGCAACCAGACTTTACAACTTCAGAGTGGTTCGAATGTCTTATCGGGAAGCATGTTGATAGTTAAAGATGAATACAGCGAGCGCTCGGGAACCACGATTACGTTGGTTGCGTCGGAACACCATATGAATGGTGGCTTTAAAATCGATGGTGAAGCAAATTATACAATGGACGGAACCCTTTCGGCAATTAGTTTATATTGTGATGGATATAATTGGTTTGTGTTCTAGCGGGGAGGTGCGTCTGAATAATGGCCTACAATATTTTATCCGGCACTGTGATCGCTGCCCAGAATTATCTCCCAACTGATGTTGTATATGGCAATATTGTATCCGGAAACTTGAGCACTTCCGACGCTTCGTCGGTTATCAATATTCCGCGCGTTTCTAATGCTACTAACAATGCCATCTTGACCAATGTGGGGGGTGATGCGAACACATTGACATGCGAAAGTAATCTTACTTTTGATGGAGATGTCTTTTCTCTCACCGGCGAACTTACGGCTAGTGGGGGCATTTCCGGTTCGTATTTTATGGGAGATGGTAGTCGTCTGACGGGGGTGTCCACTAGCGGAGGGGGCTCTAATTTAGATGTGTATGGGATTGGAAATGCTGACGGGGATCTGCAGGTAGGTTTAAATTATGGAAGTGTTGCATTCGATGCAGCGCGGGTATGGACGACTCCCTCTTCTCTTAATGTGGGGGATTTGGTGCGCATCAAGGCGCCGGCGGGCGTAAGTCGCACAAATACTCTCACGGTTAATGCTTATGCGGACAATGATATCGATGGCCGCGGCTTGATTGTGATTGAGTCCCCCTACGCTTCAGTAGGATTATGTTACGTTGTAAGCGGATCTTATAGAATATTGTAATTTTGAAGAAGAATCTTAGAATAAGCCTTAAACCGTGTGCGGCCCTTTAAAAAGTTTTCATAGAGGCTCCCTAAAACACTAATTATAAAGGAACAGAGGTTCTTGCCTTTGTTTAAATATGGATAGGTGTATCTACATTTGTCCATAACCAAATATAAAACTATAATATGGAGGGTTTTTATAAATGGCTTATAAATTTCAATTAGGTGACGCAATTATGAGCGGAGCCTTAGAGCAGGAAGAGGGTATTACTTCAACTACTATTTCTGGCTCTGGACGTATTTCGGGGGGAAGCATGACACTTGATGGTGCTCTTGCACTTCAAAGTGCTGGTATCACTGCTGCCGGCGCAATTGCTGGCGCAACTAGCGTTTCTGGTTCGGGTGCTGGTTCTTTCGGAAGTATGACGCTGGATGGTGCTCTTGCGCTTCAAAGTGCTGGTATCACTGCTGCAGGTGCAATTGCTGGCGCAACTAGTGTTGATGGTTCGGGAGATCTTACGATGGGCACTATCACAATGACCGGCTTCTCGGTTGATGCTGATGGTGATACTACTGCTAAGAGTCTTTCTGGTTCTGGCAATATTACCTATAATGGTTCTCTTACCATGGGAGCTGGATTAATTGGGTCCACTATTTCGGGCTCGGGTAATCTGTCTACTACCGGTATTCTTACCGTAGCTGGAGGTTTTAACAACCAGAGTTCTGGTATCGTCTTCGCTGGTGATATTTCGGGCGCAGGTAGCATTTCCGGTTCGGGAGATGTTGATTGCTTAAATGTCGATGCTGCCGATAATATCGATGCTGGAAACAGCTATTCGTTGGGTGGCACGACCATTGTCACTTCGGCCCGTCGCGGTCAGTTTAGCTCTGTGTCTGCATCTTCTACCACTTCTGATATTGGTGGAACGCTACAAATGAATGGCAACATTGTTCCTGCTGTGGCTGCTGCTGCTGGTTCCGGTCTTCACAATCTTGGTTCCGAAACGCACTACTTCGGGAATATCTATGTCGACACCATTCATGGTGGTAATATTGCCTGGTCGGTCGAGTCGGTCGGTAATGGTGCTACTATTGCTGCTGGTACGGAGTTTGCTCTTGTGACCGCTGGAAATATGTCTCAGGTTACACTTCCTGCTGCTTCCGCTGGACGTAACGTACGCGTTAAACTTTCAGCTAGCATCGGTGATGTTATCCTTAAGTCTGGTACTGGTGACTTGATAGAAGGCGCCACGTCGGTTCGTCTCGAATCTACTGGTTCTGCTGTGACTTGTGTTGCTCTAGACGGTCAAAGCTGGTTCATTGTCTAATATACTATTGTATATCGGATTAGATTCCTAAACATTTTGGACACCTCTCGAAAGGGGGGTGTCCTTTTTTCTTTGCTCGAATGAAATAAAGTTCTATTTATATTAGCGAGGAACGATATGGCTTACAATTTGCAGAAAGGCACCGTTGAAGGATCGGTTGATCAATATGGCGATCAAGAAATAGAAGGTGTCAAGGTTTTTAAAAGCGTGATTAGCGCTAGTGTGTTTTATGATACTGACGCAGGAAGCCCATGCGCCACCGAAAATCGAGTAGCTATAGATACATTGATTGGTTCCACTAATCACGGTATCTTGACATATGAAAGTAATAAGAGGGCTAAAACGCACTATAATTTGACTTTTGATGGAGATTCTCTGCGCACCAATTCTGTTGTAGCTAAGACATTCATTGGATCAGGCGCCGGCTTAAACCACCTTCCCGCCCGTAATTTAACCGGTCTGGTTCCGGCCGCCTCCCTGGATTATGGAAAAGGATTAGAGTGTTACAGAGATACATTAAAAGTAAAAAGTAGTGCTGGTATTAGTGTGACGGGAGAGGGCGTAGGAATTTCGCTAGCCCCCAATGGTGCGCTGGGATTTAAGAATGATAAATTACTCATTGCACCGACCCAAGCCATGGACATCACAGAAAAAGGACAAAACTTGAGTGATGAAGATCTGCTTCTTGTGCATGATACGTCCCGAAATGAAATTCGACACACGACTGCTAAAAACTTATTTGAGGGATATCTTAAGTTTAAAGGAATGCATCCCAATGGCCCCCGACATAGCTTGCAATTTAAAGGGAATAAAGAGTTTGAAGGCTCGGCATCTCTTTCATATGAGCCCGGCAGTAAAACCCTCCACGTACAGGGGGATATAAAAGCTATTAAGGGAGAATACTCACGCCATCTTCAGGTAAATGGCGACTTAGAAGTAAACGGGAGTGTGTATAAAAATATTAAGGTAGTCTCACAAAAGCTTTATGATGTACAAGATACCGATCATGTCCTTTTGTGTGATACCACCGACGGACCAATCACCGCTATCTTACCCCCCGCTGCAGAAAACTGTGGGCGGGTGATCGTGATTAAAAATATTTGTCGTGAAGAGAAGAAATACAAGATTAAAGCCGCTTATATGTTAAAGATCCGTACCGAAGGCGAATTGATTGATTTCTCCCGTGAATTGGTGCTCAAATCTCACTATTCCGTACGCACTTTCCACTCTGACGGTGACAAATGGTGGATCACCAATCGAGCGGGTACATAATATTGGCGTTTTGGTCGAGCCAACACTATTTATTTTGAATTAGTACCATTTTAGGAGTATGTATATGTCTAATTTGTTGAAGGAAGCTATCGTTGATGCAGCTGCATTACGCGAAGCAGCACTCAAGAACGCAGAAACTGCCATTCTTGATAAATATTCGCACGAAGTTCGCGCAACCTTAGATCAGCTTTTGGAGCAAGATGAATTAGGTGGTGATTTGGGAGAAATGCCCGATCTGGGGGGTGATCTAGATGGATCCGCGGACGCCCTCGCACCGGGCACAGAATCCCCCGAACTTGGTGGAATGCCGGGCGATTTAGACATGGAAGCCTCTCCAGCGGATGCAGAAGAGATTGTGGATGATGTGCCACTGGCTGCAACCGATGGACTGTCTGACGATGATGGGACGGGCTTGATAGGATTGCCCGAAGAAGGCGAAGAAATTCCCGTTACGGTCGACCTCGCAGCATTACAAGAGGCTGTAGCCCAGTTAACTGGTGCGGAAGAATATGAATTCGAATCCGAAGATTTATATGCTCTTTTGAATGAGGAGACAGATCTCGATGAGGCTCAAGTTAGCATTGGGCAAGACTCCGGAGCCGCCGGCGCCGCCAATGCCGCGCAAGAGAAGGCTCTCGCGGATGAAGAAGACGGTGACGAATCCGAGGATAGCGGGTCTTTCGCCCAGCAAGAAGCCGGCCTTGAAGAAGATATTGAAATGACCGAAGAGTTGATAGATGCCATTGCCGAAAGGCTCGTTGTGGACATGGGAGCCACCCTATCGGGTTGGGCCGGTCGCTCTTCCGAAAGTCAGAAGTGGGAAATGGAAAAAGAACTCGCCCACCGCCGTAGTACCGGCATGGAAGACGAATTAGACAATTTAAAGAAAGCTCAAGAAGAGTTGGTTTTTGAAAATAAACAACTCAGCGAGCACCTTGAAAACCATAAGCAAGTATTAGGACAGATGAAGGAGACTCTACAAGAAGTCAACCTTTCTAATGCGCGCTTACTTTACACGAACCGTGTTTTAAGAAATACCTCCCTAAATGAGCGACAAAAAGATAAGATTGTCGAAGCTATTTCCAGAGCGGGTTCTGTAACAGAGGCGAGGATGATCTCTGAAACTCTAGAAAACGCTGCACCGCGCTCCGCCCGACGGACGCCCCAGACGTTAAATGAGGCTATCAGAGGACCCCGAGCATCTGTTATTCGTGCTTCTCGTCAAGAGAGCACGCCCTCTGATCCTTTCCAAGAAAGGATGAAGAGACTAGCTGGTATCAAATGATACTCAAATACATATATTAAGGAGGTATTTTACAAATGGCTGGTATTGTTGAAAGATTAACAGAAGGTATTGTTAATCGCGATATGCGCGCCGAAGGTCACGCTTTGTTAACAAAGTGGGAGCGCACAGGACTCTTAGAGGGTCTTGGAGATGACCGGAAGAAGCACGGGATGGCCCGCCTTCTTGAAAACCAGGCCAAGGAACTTCTTCGCGAAGCAAGCAGTATGAGCGCTGGTGATGTCGAGGGCTTTGCAGCCGTCGCGTTCCCTATCGTTCGTCGTGTTTTCGCAGGATTGATCGCTAATGATCTTGTTAGTGTTCAGCCCATGAGTCTTCCTTCGGGACTGATTTTCTTCCTTGACTTCACATTCTCCCCCGAGCTTGGATCCGCTGGGTCTCAGACGGACAGAATGGGTAACTTAGTCAATAAATCTATTTATGGTACAGATCAGGTTGGTAGCCAGATCACTGGAGGTGTCGATCTTGTCGCTGCCGACGGTGCTGACCTTTCCGGTCCGCGTACTGTTGGCGCTCGTGGTTATGCATACGCATCTCCCACTGGTTCCTATGTGGTCGATGGTGATCAGTCCGGTTCGGCTGTTGCTATTAAGGATCAGTTTGATATCGGTGAAGACGATGACAACGCTGAGTCTAATGCACGTCGTAAGTTGATTGATTATGACCCGGATCTTCTTGCCCTTTCGGGTAGTGGATATCGTGTTGTTGTCCTTGACCTTGTGAAGAGCACCTTCACATCGAATCAGGCTGACTTCCTCAACCTCGGAGCTTTCGAGATTGTAGCAGCACAGCGTGACAACTTCCTGTCCGCTTCTTCGGTCAGTGGTATTCTAACCGCTGGTACGGATATGACTGGTTCGGGTGTTGTTCGTCGTCTTACTCAAGTTGTTTCTGCAACTGAGGCCGCGACGGGTGTTGAATCTGTGCGATTCGTGTTTACGCAGCTTTCGGCTTCGGCTCCGCTGTGTATCGTTCCTGTGGGTCTTTCTGGTG
>Ga0080013_1003072_pt1 | contig 18219 bp, 27 predicted proteins | sample ETNvirenome_6_85_FD_69236 | JGI IMG/M metagenome (GOLD analysis project Ga0080013, IMG submission 69236) | Marine viral communities from the Pacific Ocean - ETNP_6_85 (SPADES assembly) (version 2) | ecosystem: Environmental > Aquatic > Marine > Oceanic | place: Pacific Ocean | collected 2013-06-19 | reverse complement strand
GCTGGTCAAGGTACTCAGACTGCTCCCGGTGCGGGAACAGTGTACCGTCTTGGTATTCTGCACGCTGCTGCTGATGCAAACGGCCTTGCCCTCGTCAACTGGGCACCCGCCTTCGGTGCAGACATTAGCTAATAGGTTTTCCCTCACTGTTGGTTACTCACCTACAGTTCCCCTAAAGCCCTCCGGTTTCTCGACCGGAGGGTTTTTTCTTGCTATGGTGATTCCATGCCAAATGTCAAACCAAACACTACGATGCAGATGGGGCTTGGAGAGGCGATGAAGCGCCTCATTATGCTCCATACCAAGACAACGGGAGGCTTCGCTACCGAAAAGGAACGGGACGAGCGAGAGATGATCTTGAACGCTCTGAACGAGATCAAACTCGACCTTGGTTTCGATTGCAACATGGATGGTGTCCCTGACACCGTAGCGATCTTTGCTCAGTCGGCTGAAACCGCCTGCTGCCGTTTGGTTCCCGCTGATACATCAAGACGAGCCGCCCCTAAGAAGAAGGCTGCACCTCGGAAAAAACCCACGACTCGCCGCAAACCTGCGGCCCCACGGAGAAAGAAGTGACCCCCGGACTGATTGAACTCGTATTTGCCTATGGCCTCACCTTTGGTGCCATGAACAAGATGCCCGACTTTATCTATGAGCGTCTTCCCAGCCTCATCAATCGCTTGCTCGCTTGCGCGTACTGTACGGGATTCCATGCAGGATACTTGGCCTACTTTGCTATCAGCCACACTGACATCGTGTGGCACCACGCTCCCATCTGGGCTTTCGCGTCAGGAGCCTTTAGCTACGGAGCCGACACTGCGCTTCGGTTGGCAGAAAGCCACACGCATACCCTCGGGGAAGAAGCGTGAACGAGAGTGATTTCATCACCCGACAAGAGTTCCAAGCCCTCGCCAAAGAGTTGCGTAAGGAGATTCGATCAGAGGTCCATCGCAGTCATTTCGAGCGGGAGCGCAACCATCTGATGGCCCAAGGCCGCTGGGTTCCACCACTTCCGAAGGAAAACAAATGAAAGAGTCAGGACTCCCCCAAACCGTACAAGAGTATGTGAAGGTACTCCAACCACTTCTGCTGCAAGCAGCATCCGAGTTGGTGAACAAAGAAGATGCAAACGTAGTGATCACAGCCCAAAAACTTGAAGGGGCCGATTGCCACATTTCGCTGACGATCTCACAGCACGACCCGTCCACAAACCTTCTGGCGAAGGTGATAAAGGAAGCAGAAGTGGGACAAGAAGAATAAGCTGTCAGGACACATTGACAGCATCTTTCTCAGTTGATACGCTCGTCAGACACACTGACGGAGTTATCGGATGGGAATGGCCTACCCGAAATGCCCCTACGTCGTTGCGAACGGCGACTGGGGATATTTGCGCGAAAATCTACTCAAAGTACCCGGAGTGAAGATCAGCGGATCTCGCTTGATCATTCCTCACCATGCTGTCGAGTTGGTGAATGGAATAATCAGCGAGACGCCCGTGGCCTCCGCAGGGTGGACAGGAGAGCCGCCGAAAGACACCCCATGGGAAGATGTAGAGTCGGTGCTGAGGCAGACCGGAGAAGTCAGAGAGTTTGTGCTTGGCGGCTTCTTGATGCCCTTCCAGAAGGAAGCCTTACAGTTCTCAGCAAACAGGGCAGGAGTCCATTTCTGGCACCCCACAGGGGCAGGAAAGACACTCACCGGAATCCTGTGGGGGTTGATGGGAAAAGGACCCGTCGTGATCGTCACTCGCGCAGCATCGAGATTGCAGTACGGGAGAGAGGTAGAAAAGTTTACAAACATTCGGCCCTATGTCGTTCGGCCCAAAGGCTACGTCAGAAAAGGAGTAGAGCCGGAGACCTTGGAGGATTACTGGGCCAAATCCGACCGACCGATCATAATCGTGGGGTGGGAAGCCCTCACGTCCAACGTGGACGGGATTATCGGTCTTGGCCCCACATCAGTCATCTTTGATGAGTCCCACCGAGGGAAGTCGGACAAGCGGTGGGAGTCTATCCCGCTGAGTGACGGTGATCCTCGGGAGCAAGAGGCAGAAGCGCGAGGGCGCGGAGGGTTCATCGCTGACCAAGATGGTTGCCGGGTGATGGTGGTCCCTCGGAGAAACACTACCATGAGTGCGGCACGGCTCGCTAAAGCCTGTGCGCGGCGATGCTGCACGACCGCTACTCCTATCAAGGATCGGGTTCGAGACCTGTGGGGTCAGTTAGACCTCGCGGAGCCTGACTCATGGGGAAACAAGGGTGTATGGATGAGGCGGTATGCCGATGCCAAGCCGGGAATGTACGGTGGACTGGATACCACTGGAGCATCGAACCTCGATGAGTTGAGGGAAAGGCTACTCGGCTCCGCCCACAAGATCGACTATCGGACTACTCACCGTGATCTTCCACCGAAACGTCGTCAGAGTGTCTACATCGCTCCAGAGGACCAGACTAAGCCAGCAGGCGGGTTCATCAAGCAGATGAAGGACGCAGCCAAACGAGGTCCTACGGCAGTCCTTGAAGTAAAGCTGGCCCAAGCTGCAAGCGGAAAGCGTCGAGCCGTGCTTGGTTTGGTCGAAGACCATTTATATGACAATCAGAAAGTGGTCCTGTTCACGGGCCGCAGGAGAGACTGTGAAGAACTCGGAGACATCATCAAAAAATCGCAGGGTGCGAAGAAAACGAAGGCAACTATCTGGAGCGCCCACGGTGGACAGTCTACGGCGAGCCGCCAAGAGATTGTGGATGACTATATGGCTCATAGTGGTCCTTGCGTTCTGGTCGGTACTGGGGACGCATTTGGGGAAGCAATTAACCTGCATGACACAGACGCCGCACTCTTTGTCATGCTTCCTTGGACCCCCGGACAAATCCGACAGTGGGAAGGACGATTCTGCCGCCTCGGGCAGCAACGACCCGTCGTCATCTACTACGTCATCTCCGAAGACACGGTAGACGAACATGTTGCGGACAAGCTGATTGGCAAGCTGCCCGCTGTAGAGCGCGTGTCAGAGGACACAGAACTGGCGGAAGCGGCCTACGCTATCGGAGGTACGGAAGACCCCGAAGCCCTCGCAGACTCCATTCTGGGCAAGTTGTTGGAGGACGAATGATAGACTCCCTCGCTCCCTACTCCAGTATTATTTTTTTTGCCTCCCTACTGACCGCCTGTTGCATTGCACGCTGCGAACTGAACCAGCTACTCCAACCCCCAGAGACGCCTTTACATGAACAACGATGACCGACTTTTGATTTTCACTGGCCCCTCTCCGAGAGGATGGCACAGACTTCAACTATTTCTGGAATGTCCACAACGATACGCATGGAACTACCTTGCCGGACTAAAGGGCATCAATGAAGACGCTCCCCCGCTGGTTAAAGGCAGCCTTGTGCATCTTGGGCTGGCTCAACACTACGCTCAAATCCGTGAGAAGCAGCATGGCCGCGATCCGAAGTTGTACTTCGATCCTATTGAAGCAATCGACGTGATGATTGAGGCAAAGCCTCATTGGAAAGAACACGGTGAGTTGGCCAAGCGTGTCATCGAGGCATACTTGGTCAAGTGGCGCAACGAGCGTTTCAAGGTGGTTGCCGTAGAGGAACTCTTGGAAGCAGACATCGAAGGCTATCGCTTCACAGGCAGAATGGACCTCGTAGTCGAGGATTCTGAAGGTCGTATTTGGATTATCGACCACAAGACCACAGGTCGGCTCCAAGCACAACAACGTAAGTTCTACTCCGTGTCAGGCCAGATCCTCGGCTACCAGACCTTGGGTAGAATCCACTTTGGGGAAAGATTCGGAGGGATGCGCCTGAACATGATCCAACATGGCGGCGATTTCAAGTTTGAACGCTTCGATGTACAACCAGCCCCAAAACTGATGGAGCGGTGGCCGAGTGCCGTCAAAGACGCCGAAGAAGGCATCCAGAAACTCATGGATGAGGGCAGGCCCGCAGACCAGTGGCCGATCGCTCCGAGTGAACTGGTGTGCTTTCACCGATATGGGCCTTGCAACTACGTTGAACAGTGTAAATGGGGCCACACGGAGCCTACCAAAAAAAGTTAGTCCGACTTGCTTGACAACTGGCAAACCGCACTGATAGAACATTCACACACACTGACTCTCTGCCCGGAACCCCAAATGAAAAAAGACCCAGCACTCGTCCTTACCTATGGTCCCAGCGGGGCCGGTAAGACGACCGACCTTGGCTACTCCTTCCCCAACGGAATCTTCATCGCAGCCAGAGGTGCTCTCCAGCCTGTGCGTAGCTTGTGCGGCTATGAGCCACACACGATGGAAGCCAGCATTATTGATGACGCTACCAAGTTTCTTGAGAAACTGGCCAAGATTAAGAACCACGATTTCGATGCGGTTGTAGTGGACGATTTCAGCTTTCTTGCAGAGCAACAGTTTGCCGTCTACGACAAGCGGTTCTCTGGATTTACCCTATGGGGTAAACTAAGGGATTCGGCCATCGCGTTCCGAAACGCCGCCAGATATGCGGACGTACACGTCATCCTGAACTGCTGGGAACAGGCCCCAAAGATGAAGCAGGATGGAACCCGAGTCCGGGGAGGTCCCATGTTGTCTGGAAAGCTGCCGGAGCAGATTCCTGCGATGTGCGACATGGTACTCCGATGCGCTCACGAACCTATGCGTAAGCCGTGGCCCGGGGTCTACCGCTGCCACTACTCCACCGACTATGTGATGAAAGATCGGTTCAACGTGGCCACTCGGATTGACCCAGCACCTATGAATCTCGCAGAGATTCTGCGGGCCGCTGGGTACGAAATCAGCCGCCATACTGACCTTGCGTGGCAAGAGGATGTAGTCGAAAAGGTGTGCGTAATGCTCCTCGACGGCGGTGTGGTTGCGGAGACCGTAAACTCCGCTTACAAGGAACTTCTGGACGGCGGAGTCACACCCGCTGCTGCACGGTGGACCATGCGGGACGCACTTGATCGCTCAGTGATCAGGCGTGCCGTGAGTGCCGACGATAGCGTATTCATTTCATAAAGCGTTTGGCTGACGCGCATGAGTTCAGCCACAAATAGTCCTTTTCTTTGGAGAAAACACACATGGACAACAGCAACCCTAACTTCGACTTCAACATCAACCTCTCAGGTATCCGCGCTGCTTCTGGCGGTGGTATCAAACTTCCAGAGGGCTTCTACGAGGGAACCGTCAGCGATGCGTTCCAGACCACATCAAAGAATGGTCGTCCTCAAGTAGCCATCAAGGTCGCCCTCAAGGGCAAGTTTGAAGGTACTACCCGGACTGCATGGATGGGTATTCCTCAGACTGAAGAAGATGGCGTCCGCTACTACTGGCGTGCCGTTTTCGAGAGCCTTGGCTACCAGCCTGCCGAGATTGATGCTGGAGTTATTTCAGTAAAGCGTGACGTGCTTGTAGGACGCTCTTGCGCCATCTACTACAAGCCCGGAGACAAAGACATGGGGATTTACGAAGAACTGAAGTTCCTCGCACCTCACGACTTTGTGCAGCAGAAGGCTCAGTTTGATGCCTCTGCCACAGCACCCGGTTCTGCCCTCGGAGCAACTGCTGCTCCTGCTGCTACCACAGGTATCGGCGGCATTGGAAACGGCGGCGGTGCGCCCATCACCTCTGGTGGGAACACAGTGACGAAGGACGGTCTTCTTGCGGCTCTCAACCGCTAAGACTTGGGAGAGAAACAGGAACGCCGCTGCGGGAGTCCGACAAGGCGTGACAGGCAGGAGAGACTGCCACCTCCTTCCCTTTCGGGGTGTAGCTCAATTTGGATAGAGCATCCGTTTACGAAGCGGAAGATGACTGGTTCGATACCTCTCACCCCGACCTACCTACTGGATAGATAATGGCAGCCCCACAACACATTCTCGACTGGTTAAGCGATACGGAATGTGAAGTGATGCGGTTGGAGCCATCGTCGTTCTACGATGATTTCATTGTTGGCGTCGGCTATCGGTTCACCTATGGCCCTGTTCTCGCATACGACCTCCGGGGCATCTTGGGTGCTCACGTCGAGGAAGACGGCATGACCCATGAGGAGGCCCGAGATTATTTCGAGGTCAATACTCTTGGGGCATGGGTCGGAGATGGGACTCCCATGTTTATTGATGAGGACCCGAGCGATGCCCCTATATGAGTACAAATGCGAATCGTGTGGCAAGCACGAGGAGGTTCTCCAGCGGCACTACGATGACGCTCCCTCCTGTGATGATTGCCAGACGATCATGAAGAAACAGATTTCCCGTAGCAACTTCTCCCTCAAGGGAGGAGGTTGGTACAAAGACCACTATGGGCTGAAGCCCACCCCCACTGAATCACAGGATTAAAAATGTTGATTGGACCTGACGGAAAGCCCATGGCGGCTGCTCCAATGCTTGGTGCGCCCAAGCTGGAAGACCTGCCTACACTAACACCAGAGCAGATGGTCGAGGTCGCAGCACCGATCCGACAAGCATTGGAGGCTGGGGTTCCACCCCAATCGCCCTGCAATGTCGAGTTTGGCATGGTTGCCCAACTTGTCCGCACTGTTCTTGCGCTGCAAGCCCCCCTCCCCCGGATCGAACGAGAGGCTGGGGAAGAATGAGTCGCTGGTTCAATGTCGATCTGTACGGCAACTATGAGGGTGCGCCCGCCGACCAGAAAAAGCTGGTTACCGGAGACAACCCTGAGCAGTTGGCCGAGTACGCCGTCAACAACATCACGGATTGCTACCTCAGAGAGTTGGGGCGGCATCCTCGAAGAATGGAACTGGAACTCATCTGGTCGCGCACGCTTAACAAGAAGGCTCCGGTGAAGTTTCCTCGTGATCCCGAGTCGGAGGTCCTGTGAAGGACTGGGGCCACATGCAATTCTTGTTGCTGCTGACGTTCTGCGGGATCTGCATGTACTACGTGTACAGCGCAGGCTCCGGGGTGCCTTGGTAATGGTGCCTCCTTTCTTCCCTACTCCGCGAGTCCTCAAGTGGATTGGCATTACTTTGCCAGTCGTCGTTCTCGTGATGACTATCTACGGGATAGCAAGGTTTGCTTGTGGCTGCTGAACCATGGAATAAGGATGTTCTATTTGCATCCAAGAAGCAGGACTGGTCTACACCAGACCACGTTTTCCGTTACTTTGATGAAAAGTACCACTTCCAACTTGATGCGGCGGCACGGGAGGACAATGCTCTTTGCGAAAGGTTTATTGGGCCGGAGACGGACTCCCTCTCGGTTCCTTGGACGACCCAAGCTGTGTGGCTCAATCCTCCCTACGGGAGAGGGGTCGGTAAGTGGATTGAAAAGGCATACCGAGAAGCCCAAGCTGGAAGAACAGTCGGTGTCCTTGTCTTCGCCCGGACAGACACCAGATGGTGGCACGACTATGTGATGAGGGCCAAAGTTGTCTACCTCATAAGAGGGAGGATCAAGTTTATAGGCTCTGATGGCGAAGCAACGAACGCGGCCACGGCCCCGAGTTGCTTCGTTGTGTTTGGGCGTTATCCGCCCTCGGACGGCCCTCGCTTCATTTCATTGGATTTCGACCGTGTATGATCCCAAACAGCATGGCGCGAAGTGTGACTCGTGCCCTCTCAATGTATATGAGGGGCCTGTACCTCCTGAGACCAATCAGAAGGTACGGATTGCTGCTGTGGGAGAGGCTCCGGGCGAACATGAAGTGCGTGAGGGCCGTCCATTTGTCGGACCTTCGGGATCGATCATTACACAGACCGCTCTCAGAGCAGGGCTAAAGCGAAGCCATATTCACTGGACAAACGTGTGCCTGTGTCGGCCTCCTGACAACGACATGAGCCGGTTTCTGGAGATGCTGCGTAAGTCCAATCGAAAGATTGAAAAAGAGAACAGGGAGCGCAAGAAGGTGGACAAGAGCGCGGCGCTAACGCCGTTAGTGCCTACGCCCATGGAGTGCTGCAAACCTCGGTTACTAAAAGAACTGGAGCCTTTCCAGCACATCCTGACGTTAGGAGGAACGGCTGCGAAGGCATTGGTGAGCAACAGCATCTCCGTGATGGCAATCCGAGGCGGTCCCACTGAGATTGAACGGAATGGTCGGATCATGAAAATCCTGCCAACCCTGCACCCATCCTTCGTGATGAGAGCAAAGAGGTGGACACATGTATTCCGACATGACGTTCAGCGGGCTGCAAGGTGGTTCAGAGGCGAGTTGGGATGGGAGCCTCCCCAGATCCTCTATCACCCGGACGCGGACACTCTACGCACCTTTCTGAGCGATCCTGACGTTCCCTATTGGACCTACGATGTAGAGACTGATGGAATCGAAGCCCTTACTGCCAATCTTCGGTGTATTGCCATTGGAAGCCCGGAGAGGGTAGCTGTCGTCGGAATAGATGGCATCCACAAAGACATCAAGTTTTACCCGGCACCTGAACTGGAAGCGGTGAAGCGAGTGCTTTGTGACTTCTTCCAAGATTCGAGCAAGATCAAGGTAGGCCACAATGCAGGCTACTACGATAAACTGGTAGTAGAGAACCAGCTTGGTGTGACCCCGGAGCCAGTGATGGACACCATGCTCATGCACCGGCTGGTAGAGTCAGAACTGCCCCACTCCTTGGGATTTGTAGGATCACTCTATACGGATGCACCCTCATGGAAGACTGATCGGGAGGGCAACAAGAAAGCCCTTGGAGGCGAGTCCGACCATGAGTTGCACGAATACTGTGCTTACGATGTAGCTGTCACGGCTGCTGTGGTGCCTCCACTGTTTTCCCAAGTCAAGTTGCGTAAGCAAGAAGAAGTGATGCAGTGCGATCACAAGTTGCAGGAAATCTGTGCTGGGATGCACCGGGTTGGGATGTATGTCAATCAGGAGAAACGGCTGGAGTTTGAGAAGGAGTTGACAATCTCAGTCACGGAGCATCGGGCTAAACTGCAAGATATTACAGGCCGTCCTGACTTGAATCCCGGCTCGGTCTACCAACTACGCGACCTGCTGTTCAATGAGTGGCAACTCGAACCACCCGTAGAGGACAAGATTCGATTCACCATGAGTGGGGACCCTTCTACCTCGGATGCCGTTCTTCGTGCTTGCATGACCATCAGGACTCTCACTGACCAGCAGAGAACGGCTCTCTCGTCGATTCGTTACTATCGCAAGTCTCAGAAGATGCTCGGGACTTATGTGACCAAGCTACGGTACAACACACTTGAAGCCGGTGGTGGTTGGGACTCCGACGATACATGGGATGAGATTGAGCGGCGAAAAGAACTCGGAGATATGAAGGTCGGTATCGTGGACCCGTTCACGGGCCGTATGCACCCGGGATACAACGCCCATGTCACCACTTCGGGTCGCCTATCGAGCAGTAAGCCTATCAATGCTCAAAACTTTCCTTACAAGCTACGGAGCATGATTGTAGCCGCACCGGGGAACGTCTTGGTAGGAGCCGACGCTGACCAGTTGGAGTTGCGTATAGCAGCAAGCAGATGGAAGTCCGAGAAGTACCTCCAAGCCTTCGCAGATGGCCTTGACCCCCACAGTTCTGTGACGGCTCATGCCATCTTTGGGGAACGGTTTGCAAAGGCTGCGGGCAGTCCCTACCCGTGGAAAACGGGACACCCATTCAAGGGGAACGCAAAGAAGCTACGGAACCTATCCAAATCTGTTCAATATGCTTCTCAATACTGGGCTACCGTTGAGACGGTACATCGAGTGATCACTCAGACCGAAACTGACAATGGCGACGGCACCACTTCTTTGCCCTACCTTGGCTTGTCCTTGCGCGAGGTCAGGATGATGCACGAGAAGTGGATGGAAGGAGCCAAGTTTGACGATGGCTGGGAGCGAGAGTTGATGCTCTGGAGAGCCAATGGATACCTCGCAGAATCCATCATGGGACGCCGCCGTGACTTCCTCGATGGTGAGAATCCGAATGAGTTGGTCAACTTTCCCATTCAAGCTGCCGGAGCCGCTCTGATGAACATTGCCATTTTGAGGCTCTTTGAGGAGATCCCATTTGAGAAGTGGGGGCCGGGTACAGGTATCATCAACCAATGCCACGATTCCATTGTTGTCGAGTGTCCTGAGTCCGAAGGACCCAAGGTTGCCCGCCTTCTCGAAGACTGCATGAATCTTACACACCACTCACTCCCCGGAGTGACCATTACTGCCACAGCCGACATCGGACACGATTGGTCCGAAGTCTAAGGAGAACCCATGGAAGCCATCCAGCAACACATCGACACACTTGAGGACACCATAGATGACCTCAAAGATGAGAACCAGTCTCTACGACGGGAACTCGCGCTGTCATCGCCACGCAACGTCGAGGCATTGATTTACTCGGTGAACGAGTATCTTGACTGGTTGGACTCTCCCAACCTCAGCATGTCCAAGGCCACTATCGGAGCAGTCCGTACCCAACTAAGAAGCGCTGTCGATGGCGCATTGATGGAGATGGCATGAGCGAGTACAACATTTTCTTGGCGTCTCCCAAGGGAGAACTTGATAGCGTCACTGATGCTGCGGAGCAGGTTGTGGCCCACCAGTTTCAGGAAGCCGCCCCTCACACGCAGGTGAAGGTGGTCCGATCTAAGGACGAGTACGAACGCAGTTTTACGCAGCATGGGACATGGGACGACTGGACCACTTACGTCGCAACAGGTGTTGACTATCAATACCGTACTCCGGTTTTCAACGCCGTCGTGTCAACGACGACCGACGTAGGGAAGGCCACCAGCGACATTATCTCCAAGGCCCTCAACAACCGCCGAATGGTTGCAGTTGTGCAGCAAGATAGCATCTCCCGGGTTACCGGAGTAGAGGTTGTTGACAGTGACAACTGGCAAAGTGGATGGCGTCTTACCCTTGATGCGTGATAGGGTGTACGCAAGGAGACATTGAATGGATACCCCCGAAGACCTGATGGCACGAGCACGGGAACTTGTGCTCCAGCTACAAGCAGCAGGACACCCACCTGCTGACATTGCGGACAAGCTAAACGGGCGTGTCTCCAGTCGGACCATCTACCGATGGGCCAAGGGAGAGCACGCTCCGCAGCAAAGAAGCGACCTAATCGCACTCGAAAGGCTTGCGGAGGGCCTTGGCGCGTAGCACCTCAGTTTCAGTATTCCACTGGCTTCCGATAATCCATCGTGCCATAGTTGGGTGCGGAGGCACATGTGCGTACTCGGAAGAACGGAGTTGGAGTCAGCTTGGGTGTTGCAGTGGCAGCACTCGGAGTGGGCGGCTGGATCGCCATCCGACTGGCAATCCGCCAGAGAGTGAACGAGGAGATGGAGAAGGAGGGCCTCTCCGACTATTTCTACAAGGGAGCGGGACTCGCAACCCTTCTCAATATAAACCTGAACCTTCCTCCTGCCGTGGCTTTGGCTAAATCCATCGTTCCGATGTGGTCCACAGTGATGCCGGAAACTGCACTCTGTGACATCTCCCGAAAAGGGAGGCAGAGCAAGTATTGGCCGGAAGCCTATCGAGGCCCGAGCCAGTTGGAAAGTCTGGGGCTTGAAGCGGCAGCATTTGCAGAGTTGGGGGCAGAACTCGGTTGTGAGCCACTGGTGTGATCAATGACCGATTCTATGATTACACAACTATTGGACTTCGGAGCACTGGGCGTATTCGCTGGGTTCTTGATCTGGCAGTACCTTGGGATGCAGAAGCGCCTTGACAGTATGTTGAGCAAGTTCACCGAACAGCTTGACGCAATCAACAAGGACTACGACGAACGGATAGAGGGGATGAGGTTGCGGTATGACGCTGTGATAACTCAACTCCGAGATGAAAATGCCCAAGGGCAGAAAGAGTTTTTCAGGATGAGGCAAGAGGTCCAGTCTGAGGTGGTAGAGCGCCTGAATGACAACTCACGCAAGTTGGATGAAGCGGTCAGAGAGATACGGGAGTGTACGAGAAATGGGTAAGGATATGGCATTGAAAATCTTGGTGTGGGCCATCCCTGTGATCTTCGGTGCCGGGACGTTGGTGCAAATGGTTTCCAGCGATACGGCTGACATCGGAGACTTGCAAGACAAGGTGGAAGCCCAAGAGGAAGCACTCGAAAGCCATCAAGGGCTATCGGGTCATCCGGTTTCCCAGACTAAGATTCAGCACCTCACTGACCAGCAAGATCAAATGATAACGGAGCAGCGAGAGATGCGGGACGCACAGCAAGACATGGCGATGGATCTCGCTGCGATCTGCCAAGCTACCGGAGCACACTGCGGGAGCCGCTGATGGCGCGGTGTGGGCGCTGCGGGCTATGGAAGCAGTATCCAGAGGACCACAAGGAAAAGAAGTGGGACGGAGTATGTATCTGGTATCAGATGCGGCTGGATGAGAGCGAGGTGTGGGAAGAACGAAAATGCCCAGACTTCTTTGAGAAGATCCCCGGTTTCCACGCACTCGATCACTTTGAGTACAAGTGCAAGAGGGACCAACTGGGAGACGCCTACAGGGAAGCCTACTCAGCCCGGTTGATTAGTTGGATCAGTCTTGCTGTGGCCATCGGCACACTCTTAGCAGAGTGGATGAGTCGTCAATAGGACATATTCTGTCCTGACAGCGTTTGACAGCACCAGAGTCGTAAGATAGTCTTTCCAGACACACGGCTTGGAGGCCACTATGCACATCGACCACATTACCAGTAACATCAAAGGCGGAGTAGACCACGAGTTGGGGGAGAAGACCCTTATCGTCGGCCCGAACGGGAAAGGCAAATCGGCTGTAGTCAATGCAGTAGAACTTGCTATCGGAGGTTCAGCTTCGGACATCGTAGGCAGGGCCGAGGTGAAACGCGAATCCGACCTTCTCCCTTTGGCAGATGGCAAACGGGTGGTGTCTACCGCTAACTTCACAAGTGGTAAGGCTGCTCACTACTCCACGGAGTCTAATGGGCGAGGTGGAGCAAAGAAGGCGAAGCACGATTGTCCCATCACAGCGTCCTTCCCCGTCCGAGATGTACGAGCAGCCCTTGGTGGTTCTTCGGATACTGCAAGATCATGGCTCCTGTCGAAAGTCGTAAAGGACGTGACCAGAGAGGACGTTCTGGCATGGTTTACACCGGAAGCCAAGGATCTCTACAACCACTACGCTTCTCATCACTCTGGGAGTGAAATCGACGTACTTCTCGGGGTCATGCGAGAAGCCAGCAAGCAGGCCCGTGCTGATAAGAAGCGGCTCTCGACTGAGCAGAGCGTATTGGAGCGACTTGCAGCGAACCTCGACCCAGAGCCTACGGCCACTGACTTGGACGATGCCGCCATCGCAGCAGAAGAAACTCTCATTGAGTACGAAGCGGCGATGAAAGCCAACGCCAAGGCAGAGATGAGTGGGAGAGTAGAATCGCTCAGGGAATACTCCGTCCGGTTGATCGAAGAAATGAGCCGTGCTGACGCCGATTTGGTCGAAGTGCAGGGCCTCGTGAGTCCGGGGCCGGAGCCAACTTCCAAGGAAGCAGACTTGATCGATCGAGTCCATGCCCTCGCTGGGGTCCACAAGATGCACATTGACTTGGGCATCGACGATTCATGTTTGGTCTGTGAGAGAGGCGGGGTCATAGACCATTCTTCCCTCAAGGAAGGCAAGCTGGCTATCGTTCAGAACATCAATGCTCGCAAGGAGTGGCATGACGCCATGGCGGGAGTAGCGCAGAAGGCCATTGAAGCCAAGGAAGCGGCTCAGGCTTCCGTTCTCGACTATCAGCAGGCCCATGCCGAGATGGAGGCCATGGATGAGCCTGCTGCCTCCTTGAGTGGTGCGAAGATGAAGTGGGACAAGGCCCAGATCACCAAGACTGCAATGGAGGCTACTCATACTCAGTGGAAGAACCTACGGAGCCAGAAAGACAGCATCCGTACCCTTCGTAGCAACATCTCGGACATGGAGGACGTTGCTGAATCTGCAAAGCAGGCTGTCAACCGCTTGGTCAAGACCGCTGTGTCGAAGTTCGAGGAAATGGTGCAAGGATACCTCCCGGCTACCGATAAGTTCAAGCTGGTGCTTGAGGAAGACGGTAAGGAAGTTTGTCGCTTTGGATTTGACCGAGGCGACCGCCTGCACACCGCCCTATCAGGTGCGGAGTGGGCGAGGCTTACACTGGCACTGGCGTGTGCCTCTGCCACAGGTGACGAGGACTTGCTCATCTTCACCCCAGAGGAGAGGGCCTTCGATCCTGCTACGCTTAGGGACGTGATGGCCGCTCTGTCTGATGCTCCGGGTCAGGTTCTCATCACCAGCCCGATCAAGCACAAAGGTCGTCTCCCGAAGGGATGGACTGTCGTTGAGGTGGACGCTGATCCGGTTCTTGATAGCACCCAAAATGGATCTTCACCATCGCTCAACTTGTAGCGATACGCTACCATAGCCTCGGAGTGAATCAATGGCATACTCGAATAATCCTTCGGATGGTGTTCAACTCACCACAACCCCCGGTACGTCGGTGACCTCAGCCGGTGGCGACATTCTGCGGGACAATACGCATACCATCGTCGTCCTGAACAACACGTCTGGCACAGACGCGCTGGTGCGATGGCAGACGGGAACCGCTGCTATTACCCCGGCAACGGGGTCTGTTGTACCCGGAGGGAGTTCACTGACGCTCTCCGTGGGGTCCAAGTCTCAGCGTCCTACGGACGGCACATCCTCGTTGTATTTTGATTCTGTGGGGTCAGCAGTGACCCTCCAGATCACCTACATCAACGGGCTGGACGGATGAGGAAGACGCCCGACCAGTCGAGGAAAGGCCCGTATCGGACGAACAAGATCATCCGCAAGGTCCGGCCCACGCAGGAGGGGGAGCACGGAGAACAGCCAGCCCCTAAGCCGCCTTGTGCATCCGGTTACAACCTTGGGGCTGGGATCACAAAGCCACAGGGTCAGTAGTCTTCTTCAAGAGCCTTGAGGACAGCCTCAGCGACTTTCGCGCCTACCATCTGAGCAAACACCTGCTTCTGTGCGGGATTGAGGTGGTAAGCCATTGAGTACATGTCTTTCAATGTGATCTTCGCGGCGATTTGAAGTTTGGCACTTGAGAGGTTCTTGGTCTGTACCTCAACCAGCCTTTCTGCACATCGACGGGCGTAGTCTACATTCGCAACTTCTCCGGCCACTTCCGTAGCCCATGAGAAGGCCGACTCTGCCATGGCTCCCCAGCGGCTCCAGCGGTCAGCCTGACCAAAGTTTCCATTGGATACACCGCCTCCCCCTCGGGCGTCCGAAGCGGCTCGCTCACTATCCTCTCGCTGACGCTCGCGCACTTGAGATTGGTAGTCGATGCCCGGATACTTATCCTGCATCTTTTGCCGCAACCTCAAAGCGTTGTCCTTCTCGCCCTGTGCGCCTTGTTCCGCGAGTCTCGCTACCTTGGTGTACTTTTCAAGTAGCTGTTCCGCATATTGCATTGACGACTCACTTCTTACCAGACATGAAAGCCCAGAGTACCATGGCGGCACTGCTGCCCATTATCACATACTGAGCGGTTTTGTCATTCGGGCTTTTCTTCATAAAGTAGGAAGCGGCTGCGATCGGTACGATCGGCACCAAGCAACCCAGTGTTACGCCCATCGCTGCCTTCATCCCAGACTCTTTGTCTGTCAGGGCTGCCACGCCATCGGAAACTGCATTTCCTACGGAGGCTCCAATAAGCGGACCCCATCCCTTGGGGACTTTGAGAGTCTTGGCAATCCAGCTATCCAGACCGACACCTGCAACGGTGGCGATGATGAGGATACCGTTGTCTACGATCCCAAACTTCAGAAACTTCTGAAAGTCGGAGTCAGGGCCATAGTCACCCGCTGCCCCATAGGACCCATACATGGACTGAGGCGATACTCCACCGGCAAACCGATCAGGCTTCCCATCGTAGCTAACTCCGGGGCCTACTTGCCACGAGTGGCCTTTCCACGTCCCGGGGTAGATTGGACCTGTCGTTACGCTGCTTGGAGGCGTGACGGGTTGAACACCCTGTTGTCCTGAAGCGTAGCTTGGAGCCGGTCCATATCGTGTCTCCAAAGGAGGCATCTGGAAAGGAGGCGATCCGGGCAAATGAGCGGCAGGGCTGCCTTGCGGCAACGCTTCCTCTCCGAGATTGCCGTACATCGACTCCAGTTCTGTCCGTGTCTGTCCGTCATTCGGTACAATTCGCATAGCTGCCATGATTACTCCAAGTCCTTTACAGCACTCTGTAGGATACCGGCGTCAGGATGCAAGTATCTGGCTGTAGTTTGTATGCTCTTGTGCCCAAGCAAGGCTTGGACGGTTCGTAGATCGGCCCCATTTCTCAGTGCCATCGTCGCAAAGGTGTGACGAAGGACGTGGGGAGTGAGTTCGCCCAGTGCTGGGTGGTTCTTCCGCATTTTGCGGCAAACCTTCCGTACAGCTTCGGGGCTAATCGGCCCACCGCTGTTCCCATGGAACAACCAGCGATCCGGTTCATAAATACTGAGATACCTCTTGAGCGCAGTCTGCGCGGCAGAGTTGAGCGGTACGAATCGCTCCTCATCGCGCTTACCTCGAAACTTGATCCCGGCTACGCCGCCCTGTTTGACCAGATTGGACCGAGACAGCGAGCAGATTTCCGAGATACGGAGTCCAGTCTTGGGGAGTAGCTTGAGGATTGTCTTTACAGGGTCCCCCTGTCGCTCAGTTACCTTGTAGTAGAGGGCAAGTTGTTCGACAGTGAGACTGTCGCGTAGTCCGCAGGGCCTTCCCTTGGCCTTTGGAAGCATCGCAGTGACCTCATCGGGGGTGTACCCCTCTGAGATGAGCAGATGCTTCACAGCAGCCCTCAGAGGCAAGACAGTGCCTATCGGAGTGCGTGCGTGCAGCTTCTTGTGAAGCCAAGCCACCGGCTCCTCTCCAGCTTGCTGAAGAATACGCCCGTACTTCTCCCTTGTCTCAGGGAGTAGACCTTGGCGCTTGAGGTGGCTCTCAATACTCATTTCTTTAGCACCAACATGGCCAGAACGACTCCGCCCGCGATCAACGCCCACTGAGGGATTTCTTGCTTGGCTTCTTCCAGAACCTCACTCGGAGCCTCAGCCTCAGCAGCTTCGGCTAACGCCACTTGTGCGGCTGCCGCTTCCCGACAGGCCAGCCAATCTGGGTTGATCTGTCTGGGCGCTGATAGGCTCGGTGCTGAGACATAGGCCCCGGCCCCTTGGTTGAGACCTTGAAGCAAGGGACCGATCGAATCCCACGCGCTTTTCTTTTTCTTCTTCTTGTCCGTCAGCCAGCTTGGGAGTCCTCCTCCGGGGACGTTGCCACATGCCCCGGCCCCGCTGGCTCCGCTGGGTCCTCCTATGACGCAGCCACCGCCAGTAAAGCCCCCGGTCTTGGGAGGTTCAGGTGAGACGAACTTCGGGATGTGGCCGCAGGCCGGGTCTTCTGCTAACCGGCGAGCCTGAGCAGCCGCAGCCTGAGCCGAAGTCAAAGTCGTTGATGTGGCCCGCCCGTTTAGGGGAGCCATAAATGTAGATGACATGTTTACTCCGTAGTTCATTTCTTCAGTACCAGAAAAGCAAGAGCAGCGCCTCCGGCGATCCATCCCCATTGGGGAATGTCATGCAGCACTGACTTCTTCTTGGCGGGGGAAGGCTTGCACCCAAGTCCGAGCAGGTATTTCAACTCGCCTGCAACTTGAGGTGAGACATAAGAATCATTGGAGTGGACCTTGCCTTGGGCAAGATCGAGAAAGAGCCGCTGAATCGTCCCGAAGCTGAACCGAAGACCAGCCATATTGGTGTAGGTATCAAGGGCCTTTCGGGCTTCGAGTGCGGCGGGGACGTTGCCCGCTTTCAGCATTTCTTGTGCAACCGGAAGGAACATCTCAGTGAGTTCCGACATCTCGCTACTGCTCACTTGTCCTTGGGCAGAATGGAGAGAGTCACGGAGTCGAGAGGCACCTTGGGCTGCGGATATGGACCCCGCCTCCACTTCGTCGAGCAAAACAATGGCTTCTTCGGCCAGACCGAAGACGAGCGCTGCATCACGAGCACCCTCGCGGAGTTGTGGGACCAAGTGCGCCTTGTTGCCCGCATGGCTCTTGGCTTCACTGACGGTGTAGTCCACATGTTCTGCGGCGGATGTCAGGATCGCGTAGATAACCGACCGGGCAAACAGGCTGTTTGCTTGCGTGGCGTGAAAGTCTGTCTTCCTTCGGATAGCCGCAAGATCGGCGTACTTCACGCACTTCGACTTCTCAGCTTCGACTGCCACTTTTCGAGCGCGGTCAAGCACAGCTT
>Ga0080013_1003071_pt1 | contig 18221 bp, 19 predicted proteins | sample ETNvirenome_6_85_FD_69236 | JGI IMG/M metagenome (GOLD analysis project Ga0080013, IMG submission 69236) | Marine viral communities from the Pacific Ocean - ETNP_6_85 (SPADES assembly) (version 2) | ecosystem: Environmental > Aquatic > Marine > Oceanic | place: Pacific Ocean | collected 2013-06-19 | reverse complement strand
AGTCGGGCGGTTCAGCCTGCCTATTCACCTTACCTTTATTCCAGATGTAAATGGATTTTGGCGATGTGCGGCTACTGCTGGCGTGAACTGGTAATTTTAAAACCGCAGGGAGGCACGGGTTTATTATAGGTGCCTCATTCTTTTAAACAAAACGAGGATTTTAAATGAGTTTGATTACAACCGGACACGACGTGAAGGTCCATTATAAAGGCACGTTAAACGATGGAACGGAATTCGATAATTCCAGAAACAGAGGGAACCCACTATCCGTTAAGATAGGATCAGGACAATTAATCCCAGGCTTTGACAAAGCACTTCATGGAATGGGTCTTGGCGAGGTAAAAACTTTCACAATCCCTTCTGCCGAAGCCTACGGCAATGTCAATGATGATGCAATTCAGGAATACCCTAAGACGGTCTTTCCTCAAGATTTCAAGTTCGAAGTAGGAACATCAGTGCAGGGAATGTCTCCCACCGGACAAGTCGTCACGGCCAGGGTCATTTCACTCGCGGAAGAAACTGTAGTGCTGGACCACAATCATCCACTTGCAGGAGAGGATTTGACATTTGAAGTAGAAATTATAGAATATAACGAAGACGAGTAAAAACTCCCCCTATAGAGACACGGGGGGTTAAGGGTTTGTCTCATTTTTTAAGCTGTGTTTCGAGAGCCCTTGGCTCAAAAGAGGCACTTTAATAGGGCGATACGCCCAAGGAGATAATACAATGGCTTTTAAAAAAAACAATAGCCGGGTTAAACCTGGATTTAATAAACAAGGCAAGATAAATCTTGCTGACTATGACGGAATGAGACCAAGAGAATTCAAGGATGCCAAGTTTCAGCATTATTCATTTGTTGATCTTGACAAGGTTGATACTGAAAATCCTAATTTTTGGAATGTTGGTATTCGCTCTGACGCTGTTTCAGATGAAGAGAGGATTGAATCTTTTCAAGTATCTTACGACAATGAAGGCTGGTTAACTACTGGTCACTTCCCTCCTTGCATCGATACCAATGGTAAATTCTTTGGAGGTCGTGGAAGAATCCGCGCCGCCAAAAGAAATGCCGAGCGATGGGTTCCAGTGGCAGTATACAGCAGGAGCGACACTTCTCTTCGAAATGATACTACAAATGGTCTACGAGAAAACGTTCGCCCTCCATCATACGAAGCCCATTTCGACGATTTTGTAGAAGCAGCTTTTAATTTAATTACGAATGGAGAATTAAGTAACACTGTCGAGGATATTGATAGTTGGCTTTACCACGACGTAGAAATTAAAAAAGTTTTTAACAACAATGGAGGAAGAATAACAAAACTGAGAGACAAGATTCGCACTAAAGTTAAGTCTCAAAGCTCTTTAGTTTTCAACCCCACTGAAAAGGATCACTGGAAGCGATGGATTCAAAAAAACTTGGGTCTAGACGATGACAAATATGTTCTGATGAACACGAAAGATACGACAAGAACCCAGCGCTTTTGGATGAACCACCTTATGCCTGCCGTTTGCGAAGAACGCGATCCTGTTAGTATTATTTTTTATACGTCCGAGCACGATCCAGACGATGCACGCTCTAACTTGTTGGGAAGAATAAAGGAGTTGGAAGAGTTTTATCAAATGACTTTTAAATTTATAAACTCTCAACTTCCTGAATCAATTTCTATCAATGTGCCAGCCAAGCGACCATGGAGCGTGCTGGGGGCTGTTCCTCAGTTCACTCAAGGTCACGATATTACCAGCACTAAGTTAGTGAAGGTTGAGGAATATTAAGAATGAAATCTCCATTACGTTATCCAGGCGGAAAGACCCGCGCTGCTAAAACAATAATGGAATTCATTCCCGAGGATTGTGGGGAGCTTTGCTCCCCCTTCCTCGGCGGTGGCTCTGTTGAGTTGTCCTTAGCGGAAAAAGGAACAAAAGTTTACGGATATGATTCGTTTGAACCCTTGGTTTGGTTCTGGAAGGCTCTTTTGGAGCGACCTAAAGAACTAGCACGTACAGCAAACTCGTTTAGAAAAGATCATCATCTTTTTGAATTAAACGATGTTAAAGTAAAGGGTCTTTTGAAGGAAGATTTCGATAAGATCCGTGAAGAACTAAAAGAAGAAAACAAGTATTCTATTTTAAATGCTGCTAAGTTTTATGCGATAAATCGCAGCAGCTTTTCTGGAGCAACTTTTAGTGGAGGATGGTCTCGTCGTGCAGCATATGCCAGGTTTACGAACTCTTCAATCGACAGGGTTATGGAATTCAAGGAACCAAATATCGCTGTTGAGTGCAAAGACTTTAAGGAATCGATTCCACTCCACCCTGCTACGTTTTTGTATCTGGACCCTCCTTACATGCTAGCTTCCGAAGAGCAAGAGAGACTTTATGGAAAATCAGGAAATAAGCACCGGGGTTTTGACCACAAAGGTTTGTACGATATACTGAAAGAAAGAGACAATTGGCTTCTTTCCTACAGTGGGGATGGAAAAGAAATTTTAGATATGTATAGTAATTTTGTTACTTGCGATGTGACAGGCGCATGGTCATATGGAATGAAAAACATTACGCCTCCAAAGCATTCTTTTAACAACATCGTGATGAACTTGATGAAAAAGTACGAAGAGCTATTCCTTGACAAAAGACATCAAGATTTGTATTATAAGACAATGAATACAATGAAAGAAGAAAACAAAGAGCTGAGCAAAGACATGAGCAAAAGTTCTGAGATCTTAATCATGCCTCAGTCGGTATATCAAAAACACCTAATAAGGAGAAAAAATGCCTAAAAAAGCAAGCAAGATAGGTCGCCTAAGCCTAACAGAGATGAAAAATTTAATTAACAAGAAGGTTGGAATGTCTGTTGCACATGATCTGACTAAGGACAATCCAACTGAAGTAAAACAATGGATTCCAACAGGCTCTCGGTATCTGGATTCGATTATCTGTAGGGGGAAAAAAGCAGGAATTCCAGTCGGTAAAATTACAGAAATTGCGGGTCTTGAAGGGGCAGGTAAGTCTTGGATGGCTTCCCAAGTTGCCGTCAACGCCCAAAAAATGGACATGGATGTCGTCTATTTCGACTCCGAGTCAGCCATTGACCCAGGATATTTAGCAAGTCTCGGCGTGGATCTCAATAGGTGTCTATATGTCCAAGCCACTTCAGTAGAGATGGTTTTAGAAACAATCGAAGAGCTTTTAGGGTCTAATGATGGACAAATGTTATTCATTTGGGATTCTTTAGCGCTGACCCCTGCTATTTCAGATGTAGAAGGGGATTTCAACCCTCAATCTTCAATGGCGGTTAAAGCTAGGATTTTGGCTAAGGGGATGTCAAAGTTAACGGTCCCCATTGCGAATGCACAGTCTACTTTTTTAGTCCTTAATCAATTAAAAACAAATATCGCCTCCAACCCGGCTCAAAGAATCGAGGTCATGACTAATCCTTGGGTAACACCAGGCGGCAAAGCGATGCACTATGCCTATTCGCTACGCATCTGGCTGACTGGTCGCAAGTCTAAATCATCGTTCATTATGGATGGTGACGATCGAATTGGCTATCAGGTCCAGGTAAAACTTGAAAAATCTCGATTTGGCACTACTGGAAGACGATGCAGTTTTAACATACTATTTACTGGACAGAATCCCGGTATTCAAGATGAAGAAAGTTGGCTTGACGCACTGATGGGTTCTGACAACATCATTCAATCAGGAGCCTGGTACACTTTAATGTATAAAGATGGAACATCGGAAAAGTTTCAAAGCAAGACATGGCCCAAAAAGTTACAAAGTGAAAAATTTAGACAAAGAGTTCTTGAATTAATGAACGATGAAATCGTCAAAAAGTATGACCAAAAAATGGAAAAGGTCACCAATTAAGGAGAAAATAATGAGTGTTTGTGTCTTATATATTATGTTAAGCGGAGGAGTCTTTATGACGCCCGCGTGCCACACCGATCAGGGTATCGTTTATCCTGAAAAAATCGTCTATACAGAAACTATCCCAGAGAGATATTCTTACTTGCCATATCGGGCTCCAATGCACACCCCGTCAGTGGTTTATCGCGATTGGCGTCCATTGCCCAATCATACACGGCGATATCGAAAATGGCGTCCAACCCGTCGAGCCCGCCGCAATATCACTATCAATCGCTATTACTATGATTCCCCGCGAAAAAGAACAAAGCGTGCTCGAAAAGTCGTTGTTAAAAAGCGACACAATAAGAAGAATTTTAAAAAGAAATAACTAATTATTAACGTTATGAAATCTCTTCAAAATCTTCGCCACATAATCAAAGAGCAGCTAGAATCAAATGAATACAGGGCACTTGTAGAAATTCATTTTGACTCTGAGTTTAAAGTAACTGAGATACTGGATCAGGTGAGGTCTTTTTGTGGCGTGATTATTGTTAATGCAGAATCTAGCCAGCGACTGACCGATAGAAAGCAAAAAGTTCTTGTTAAAATCAAATTTTATGTTTTAGACCGACCAGTTAAGCAATATGTTGCTAGCATCGTTGATAAGGCATTGTCTGTTGATGGCGTTTACGCCTTCCGAGTTAAAAAAGTTAAAATCCCTAACAAGTAATAAGAGGTTTAAATGAAGAAGCAACGTTGTCTGCTGATAGACATGTTTAACATGTTCTATCGTGCTTGGATTGTAGATCCTTCCTTGTCAGTAAACGGACATCCTATCGGCGGTTTAAAAGGCTCCTTGAAGATACTTCAAAAATTGATGAGGGAGACACAGCCGAATAGAGTTTTTATTTGCTGGGATGGACCTGGCGGATCTCAACGACGCCGCAGCATCAATAAAAATTATAAGGAGGGGCGAAAGCCAGCCAAGGTTAATTGGGACAGCAGTTTCCTCTCACCCGAGGCAAAAGAAGAAAACAGAAAATGGCAACAGATTAGGCTTATGGAATATTTTAATCACATGCCTGTGTGCCAACTTCTTCTGCCTTCCGTTGAAGCTGATGACATTGTTGCTTTTGCCTCAAAAGCCTCCAGTCTAAAAGGGTGGCAAAAGATCATTGTTTCGAGTGATAAGGACTTTTTTCAGCTTTTAGACAAAGAGACGCTTCTATATCGCCCAATACAAAAAGAGCTTCTAAATCAGAAGGATATTGTAGAAAAACACAAGATACATCCCCGAAACATGGCTCTCGCTCGATCGATCGTAGGAGACACCAGCGACAACTTGCCAGGTATCGCCGGAATAGGACTGACAACTGTAGCTAACCGTTTTTCTTTTATGGCAGAAAACAATGATTATACGCTAGATGATATCTTAAGGCATTGTGAAAATGTTAATTCGAATGCGAAGGCTTACACCAACATAATAGAAGGTGAGCAACTAATACGCGAGAATTATAAGATGATGCAGCTTTATTCCCCGAGCATCAGTGTCCAAGGAAAGGCATATCTCCGAGAAACAATTACAGAATGTGAAATAACATTTAATAAGACTGAGATTAAAAAAATGATGATTCAAGACGGTTTTGGGGACTTTAATTGGATTGATCTGTATCAGATTTTTAATAGAATAGCAGTTGAAAAGTGATCACTCTCTTGCTATAATAGAAGGGTCACAATATGGAAATATAATGCAAAAAGACAATATTAGTTTCTCAAAATATGGTAAAAACTTTCAAGAGGTCTTGGCTTATTTGATCCTTGAAGATAGACCTTTTTCCGAACAAATAGAAGAGGTCTTGGATGTTAGTTTTTTTGAATTAAATTACTTAAAGGTTTTTGTTTCAAAGATATTTGAATACCGAACCAAGTATAAGGTCCATCCTACATCGAAAATCTTTGATTCTATTATAAGAACAGAGCTGGATGATGAAACTGAAGCCACACGAGAGCAAGTCCGCCGTTATTTCGCTCGATCTATTGTTCGAGCATCGAGTGATAGCGAGTATATCAAGAGCACCTCTCTTGACTTCTGCAAGAAGCAAAAACTCAAGGAAGCTATCCTAAAGTCTGTTAACTTATTGCAAAACTCATCTTATGATGAGATTAAGGGCTTAATCGACAATGCTTTGAATCTAGGCATCGATAGCGATTATGGTCATGATTTTCACAAGGATTTTGAGGCTCGCTATGAGCTAAGAGCACGTAATCCTGTTTCTACAGGTTGGCAGAAAATAGACGATTTAACTAAGAACGGACTTGGAAAGGGCGAGTTGGGAGTGGTAATCGCTCCCACTGGCGCAGGCAAATCAATGGTCCTGGCGCACCTCGGCTCTCAAGCCCTTCTCAATGGAAACAACGTGGTCCATTATACTCTAGAACTGTCGGAAGAAGTAACCGGACTCAGATATGATAGTTGCATTAGCGGCGTTCGCTTGGGGGATCTTCATAGTATGAAGGGTATGGTCTATGATTCGATTAAAGAAGTCGATGGTAGACTTATAATTAAAGAGTATCCCACCAAGTCAGCATCTGTTAATACTCTTAAAGCTCATTTAGAAAAATTAAAAAAAAATAATATTAAAATCGGAATGATTATAGTAGATTACGGCGATTTGCTCAAACCCGTTGGAACTTACAGGGAGAAAAGGAACGAGTTAGAGTCTATTTACGAAGGACTACGTGCATTAGCACAAGAAAATGAGTGTCCTATATGGACAGCATCCCAAACTAATAGATCTGGACTAAATGCTGAAGTTATTACTATGGAATCTATTTCTGAAGCGTTTAGCAAATGTTTCGTTGCCGATATGATATTTTCAGTTTCAAGAACAGTGGAAGACAAAAATACAAATCAAGGAAGAATATTCCTTGCTAAGAACAGGAATGGACCAGATGGATTAGTGTTTCCTTTGTACATGGACACATCAAGGGTAAAAATAAAAATACTTGATTCTCCTATACAATCAGAGGAAAAAAGGCCAGTTAATAAGCTCGTAGAGGTATATCAGAAGAGTAAAAGACAGTTTAATACTGCAAAGAACGAAGGAAAACACAATGACACAAACAGCAAATGAAATACTATCAGATATTACGGTGCATATGAAGTATGCCCGCTATCTCCCTAAAAAAGAACGCCGCGAGACATGGAAAGAACTCGTTAATCGCAATAAAAAAATGCACATTAAAAAATATCCCGAGCTAAAGGATGAAATTAGTGCTGCGTATAAATTTGTTTATGACAAAAAAGTTCTTCCATCTATGCGCTCGATGCAGTTTGGTGGGAAGCCGATTGAAGTCGCACCTAATCGTATTTACAATTGTGCTTACTTGCCGATTGATGATTGGCACTCTTTTTCGGAAGTAATGTTTCTTCTCCTTGGAGGCACAGGCGTTGGATATTCAGTTCAAAAGCATCACGTTGAGAAGCTCCCTGAGATTCAAAAGCCCTCATCAAAACGCTCGCGCCGTTTTTTGATAGGTGACTCTATTGAAGGATGGGCAGACGCTGTTAAGGCTTTGATTCGGACCTATTTTAATGGTGGCACTCGCTTGCGCTTTGACTTTTCGGACATTCGACCAAAAGGAGCGCGACTGGTTACTTCGGGAGGCAAGGCACCTGGACCGCAACCTCTGAAGGAGTGTTTGATAAAAATTGAAGGTATATTAGATTCTAAGGAAAATGGAGACAAGCTGGAGCCAATCGAGGTTCACGATGTCGTGTGCCATGTCGCAGATGCCGTCCTTGCTGGCGGCATTCGCCGCGCCGCCCTCATATCTCTTTTCAGCGCCGATGACGATGAGATGCTTTCTGCAAAAGCTGGAAACTGGTGGGAGCAAAATCCCCAACGCGGTCGCGCAAACAATTCAATCGTTTTGATGCGACATCGTATAACTAAAGAATATTTTGCTGAATTGTGGGATAGGGTTAAAGCATCCGGCAGTGGAGAGCCGGGGTTTTATTTTACAAACGATAAAGACTGGGGAACAAACCCGTGTTGCGAAATAGCGCTTAGACCGTATCAGTTTTGTAATTTATGTGAAGTAAATGTTAGTGATGTAGATTCACAGGAGGATCTTGAATCCCGAGTGAAGGCTGCTGCTTTAATTGGAACCCTCCAAGCCGGATACACAGATTTTCATTACTTAAGGGATATTTGGCAAAGACATACAGAAAAAGACGGGCTCATCGGCGTTTCAATGACTGGCATCGCATCAGCTCGCGTCTTGGACCTAAACATGGAAATGGCTGCAAAAGCTGTCAAGAAGGAAAACCAGCGAGTTGCTAAGCTGATTGGGATCAAATCTGCCGCCCGCACAACTTGCGTAAAACCCGCTGGGACAACATCGTTAACTCTAGGCACTTCTAGTGGTATTCATGCTTGGCATAACGATTATTATGTCCGCCGCTTGAGGGTTGGTAAAAACGAGGCGATATACACATACTTGTCTATAAATCATCCTGAACTGGTTGAGGACGAATATTTTAGACCACACGATACAGCGGTTATCTCAGTTCCTCAAAAATCTCCTGCCGGGGCAATAACTAGGCACGAAAGCGCATTGCAATTGTTAAAGAGGATCAAGAAAGTTAGCCAAGAGTGGATAAAACCTGGGCACAAGAAAGGACAAAATACACATAACGTATCTGCTACTGTTTCAATCAAGGATTCTGAGTGGATCGATGTTGGCGAGTGGATGTGGGAAAATAGGGAGTACTACAATGGACTCTCTGTCTTGCCTTACGATGGGGGCAGTTATGTTCAGGCACCTTTTGAGGACTGTTCATCTGAAAAATATGAGAAACTTATAGAGGCTTTGGAGAGTATCGACCTCACCAAAGTGGTCGAAACGGAGGACAATACAGACCTTAAAAGTGAAGCGGCATGCTCTGGCGGCCAATGTGAGATTACTTAGGGCTTGACTTTCGTTTTCTGGCGCATATAATAGTATACATAACAGCTCAAGGAGGATTTTGTGAGCACCGAAGAAAAAACCACAGATGAATACATTGTTGATTTTATTAAAGCATTTAAGACAGTAGAAGACGAAATGGAGCCTTATAAGGAACACAAGCGTGATCTTAAAAAGAACTACGTTGATAACGGATGGTTGTCAAAAGACGAGCTTCGCTTTGCAATTAAGGCATATCGAATGTTAAAATCTGACGAAAGTTTTGAACACTTTTCTGAGATTTATGATAAGATTTCTAAGAGCATTGGGAGTTAATCATGAAACCAGTCCCTTTTAACAGGCACCTTCTTATTTTAAAACAAGAAAAGGAGGAGGAGGATAAGAGTCTAGTCCTAGTTCCAGAGAGCTACGAACAAAAAGACCCTTTTACCTTGGCCACAATTATGGAACCAGCTTCGGATTGTAAATCTCGTTGGATGCCAGGTTCAACAGTGGTTGTGCCTACTCACACAATTGAGACCCTATCTTTTGACGGAGAAGATTTTCACCTTGTTTTAGAAAACCATGTCCTGATGGGGTTGTTCAATAAAGAAGGAAAATAATGAAGAACCTAAGTAGAGCCGCACTCGTTAAGCGCGCATTAGAGCAAAATGAAAACGAGCCCCGTTTGACAAACCACGGGGCTCTTTCTGTTTGCACATCTCCACACACTGGGAGATCACCCAGCGCTAAATACATAGTGAAGGACTCTATTACTCATGACCGTGTTGATTGGGACAACAACAACTCCATGACTCCAGGCGAGTTCGAAAAATATTGTAAAGACTTTATGAACAACCTAGAGTCTCCCATGTACGAGCAAGATTTGTATGCCGGCTATGATCCCGAACATCGCTTAGCTGTTCGAGTTCATACGCAGAAAGCGTGGCACTCTCTTTTTGCCCGTAATATGTTTTTTCATGCTTCGTTAAAAGAAGCGGAAACATTTGAGCCGGAGTTTAACGTCTATTCAATTCCTTGTCATACGAAAGATCCGAAGGTTATCATTTCTTTTGAAAAGAGGCTAATTCTCATTAGTGGAACTGACTATGCAGGAGAAATTAAAAAGAGTGTATTTACTGTTCTTAATTTTCTACTCCCTCAGAGAGGGGTACTTCCCATGCATTGCTCGGTTAACGTAGACCCGACTGGTCCTACGTCTACTATCTTTTTTGGACTCTCTGGGACCGGAAAGACAACGCTGTCATCAGACGAAAACACCTTTCTAGTTGGAGACGACGAGCATGGATGGTCAGATAACTCGCTCTTTAATTTTGAAGGAGGGTGTTATGCAAAGACGATTAGACTCTCTAAAGAGCAGGAGCCTTTAATCTACAAGGCATGCCATCGGTTTGGCACTGTTCTAGAGAATGTTGTAATGAAGGCTGGTCAGGTGGACTTTGATAGTGCCGACATTACAGAAAACACCCGAGCCTCCTATCCTCTAGAATTTATCGATAATACTTGGGGACAGCCCTGGTGCGATCATCCTGACAACATAATTATGTTGACATGTGACGCATACGGCGTGCTACCCCCCGTCGCTCGCTTGGGAGAAGACAAAGCCGTTGAACAGTTTCTTCTTGGTTATACAGCAAAAGTAGCTGGAACAGAAAAAGGTGTCACAGAACCCGAGCCTACGTTTTCTTATTGCTTTGGATCTCCCTTTATGCCACTGCGCCCGAAAGAGTACGCAGCCCTGCTGAAGGACAAAATCAAAAAGCATGATGTTAAGTGCTGGCTTGTTAACACAGGCTGGACTGGTGGACCGTATGGAGTAGGATCACGCATCTCGATTGAACTTACACGTAAGATAATTAGAGCAATTCAAACCGGCACTTTTAACAGCGACCAATGTCGATACGAAAAACACTTATACACTAATTTTGAAATTCCTGTCCTGCCGGGATACATTTCAGAGAAAGTACTCTTCCCAGAAAAAGGTTGGTCTTCTCTTGAAGATTATACAGAAAGTGCCAAAACACTAATGAGCAAGTTTATCAATCGTTTAAAGACGATGAATTTATAAATAAATTTTCTTTTTAATTATGCTCGCCCTAGTTATCGTGAAGTTATCACGAGGGTTCTTTTGACACAAGAGGTCGCCAGACCAATAACCAGCCACCTTCTATAATTGGAGATTTAATATGATTAGTTTTACAACTATTATTGCAGTTACACTGCTTGCCACGCCTGCTGCCTACGAGCCAACTTACGAAAGTTTAATGTTTGAAGCAAAACATAGTTGCCGCAACGCTCAACCTGAAAAGGTTAATGACCAGATTCTTTTAGACTTAATCCAAGTCGAGAAAAAGTACGATGTCCCTGCTTCCCTGAAGGGGATGGTTCTTGCAGCATCTTGCTCTGAATCTGGTTACGATCCAAAAGCCAAAGGTGATTATCGAATTATTAAAAATAAAAAATTACCGATGGCAATTGGTATTTTGCAACAATGGCCATGGTATGAAAAGACCTATAATATTGATAGGACCAATCATATCCAAGCCGCCGATGCTTGGATGAAGCATCTCCACAAAAAACTTCACTATGTTAAAAGAACTTGTAAGTTTAAAAGTGAGAGAAAAAGATGGATCGCCGCATGGGTAACAGCCATTAGATATCCAAAGCCTGAAGGTAGGTGTTATGAAAAGCCAAAGCACTTAAAGATTTTAAACAAATGGCACCGCAATCTTAAAAAGACCACGGATGAGGGAGACGGCTGCTGAGAGCACACTGTTATAATTGGGAAGAAGTAATCATAGGAGAAAATTTAAATGCTATCTTATACGCAAACAAAAACAGCTCTAAAATACTCAGCCTACACGAGCCTACTATATTACCTTTCAACAAGTTTGATACTTCAGTTGATTTGGGGATAATCAAGATATCCAAGGGCAATTCAAAATACGATGTTGTTAGAGAACTTACATTTAATGCCGCCACCGCAGGTTTGCATCCTTTTGCCGGCAACTTGGCTTCTATTAAAATCGATTCGGAAAGCAATACTATCCAGGCGATAACCAAGAACAACTCCTTAGTGGATATAAAATACCGCACCTTGAGAATTTTCAATCCAGATGGTGTTGCAGGTATACCTTTCGACATAAACGATAGAATAACTCATTATGAGGTTTATGATTGGTTTGATGTTCGATCTGGGACGAAGCACCCTTACGAGATCCTAGAAGATCCTAAAAATCTGTTTGTAGAGAAGATATTTTTCTATTTGTCTGAGCGAATAGATGGCAATACTCAATACAAAGATTTAATTTCAAAATCTATTTTATCAAAAGAGCAATTACATCATCCTGACTATTCCGATTCGATGTCAAGATTAAAAACAATTGCTATGATGAAAGAAGAGGGCATCAAAGGAACGTCCAATGGAACCTCGCAATATCTTCCTATAAGGATTGAGCTTTATCGGAGAGAAGTGCAGCCAAATAAAGAATTTGACTTCGCGGATCATGGTGATATAATAATTGATAATAGGACCGACGAACAGGTAATAAATGAGTGGTTTTCATCTCGCAGGAATAGTGCCAGTAGCAGGTCAGTCGCTTGACTTTGATATGCCTTGGCACGATTCTTTGATGCCGATCGCACAGAACTATCTAGCTGTTGAAAGAGCCGTCGTAGAGTGCGCCTACGCAGGATGCGAGACAATATGGATTATTTGTCATGACGATATGCAACCCTTAATTCGCCATCGACTAGGAGATTATGCTCAAGACCCGGTTTGGGTTAGTCGCCACTTTGAATTAAGGCGCAATCAGTTTCAAAAGCCTATCCCCATTTATTATGTGCCGATTCACCCAAGAGACCGAAGCAAAAGAGATTCCTTGGGATGGAGCGTTATCTATGGAGCTTGGATGTCTAAAAAAGTTTGCGGCAATCTAAGTACCCATTTAAAACCAGATAAGTATTATGTCTCATTTCCCTATGGAGTGTATCATGTTTCAAAGATCAGAGAACATAGAAGGGATATTTCATCCTCCCGACCTTTTTTCTTAGAGCACGAAGGCAGGACAGTTGTTGATGGCGAATATTTAGGGTTCTCGATGACGCCCGAAGACGTGAAAGCCCTGCAAGCATCAGTATCTGTGAAGTCTACTGGAATTTATGAAGACGAACGAAGAATCAAAAAACTTCCCATTGAGAAAAGATATTCGTTTAGAAATTTAAATCTCGACCAGATTTTTGATATACTAAGCACAGATGGAGCAAAAATTCACAAGCTGGATAGATATTGGAACATTGGTTCATGGGAAGGGTATAAAGAATACATGGGAATCGAAAAGACGCATATCAGACGCCCCAGTGCGTCTGTTTTGTCATACAAAGAATGGAACGGAATAGGAGTAGACGAAGTTGAATGATATAAGTAATTTAATTGGCAACACGCCATTCATAAGGTTGGGCGAAAAGCTCTACGCAAAACTAGAAACTTACAACCCTTCTGGCTCTATCAAAGACAGGATGGCTTCTTATATCCTTGCGAAAGCTATGGAGCGCGGAGAACTACAAAATAAAGATACCATCGTGGTGGCCTCTTCGGGAAATACTGGCATCGCCTTCTCAATGCTTTCGGCTGCTAATGGTCTTAATTGTATCGTGATCATGCCTTGCAACATGAGCGAAGAACGAAAGCAGATGATGAGGGCTTACGGCGCAACCATAGTTGAAGTTGGACCAAGCGCGTTCAAAGATGCGATATCTCTTCGTGATAAAATGCTAGAAGAAAATCCTAATTACTGGTCGCCCAAGCAGTTCAGTAATCCTGACAACATAGAGTGTCATTTTCGCACTACAGCCGTGGAGATAGCGCAATCTGTCCTAGATATACCCGCCCGGCTATCTGCTATCATCAGCGGCGCAGGCACGGGAGGGACGATCATGGGATGCCAAAAGTACATGCCACGACTATGGAAAGAAACCCAGATCCTTATGACAACCCCAGCCGAATCCGCAGCCACCCACGGCATTCAGGGCATCAACGACGGCGGGGACTTCTTGGTTGATAAAACCTTGATTGATGGTGAGCTGATTGTGACCACTGAAGATGCGAAATCTCGCGCTAAGCTCCTCGCCTCCGAGCATGGGCTGTTGGTTGGCATTAGTTCTGGAGCTAACGTTATCGCAGCAGAGCGCTGGATTGCTGAGCACGAGCCAGATGGCGTAGTGGTGACCTTTCTTTGCGACAGGGGTGAAAGATACTTAAGTTAACTACTTAATATTATGGGAGCGTATTGGATACTCGCAGCCATAGCAGTACCGATAGTTATCAACTATTTATACCACAGCAACGGAGAAGATAAGTAATGAAATACGATGATTTAAAAAACATTATCAAAGAGGTCTTGGAAGAAGAAGACGCTTGGAAAAAATTCCTCGATCAGACGAGAGATAAAAAGTCAAGGAAAATGGTTCCTTGGTCGTCTCCTCCTGAGAAAAAGAAAAGAACCCCAGAAAAAACCTTCGATCCAAGCACCGATTCACGTATTGAAGCATCAAGTGATAAAGAAGCCGCCGCCGCTCTTAAAGCGCGAATCGACAAGGCTGGACACGCCCCAGGTAAACAATATGTCGCCAAAGACGACCAGGGTTATTTTATTCGCACGATCGTAGATACTCGCGGCACCTGATATTTTCTTGACTTTCTTAAGAAGAGGGCTATAATATAGTTGCTTAGAAAGTGAGGAACTATGCAACGCACTAAATCATCCATACCCTTTGTTGGTCTGCACGCTCATAGCGTTGCAGGCTCTCCTTTTGACGCTCTGGGGTATCCCCAAGCTCATATGGATTTCGCCTACCAAAACGGTAGCGAGGCTCTCGCCTTAACTGATCATGGTAATATGAACGGACTTGCATATCAAGTCCTTCACGCCAAGAAGATGAAAGCTGACGGTAAAAGCTTTAAGCCCATTTATGGCGTCGAAGCCTATTTCGTCCCATCGGTCGCGGAATGGAAAGAAGAATACGAGAAAGCCCAGTCAGATAAAAAAGCTGCTTCTAAATCGAAGAAAGAAGCCGAGAAGATTACTGCCGAAAACGAAGGCGCTTCTAAGGGCAAAAACAACAAGCTCCGAACACGCAGTCATCTTATCCTCCTTGCTCAGAACCAAGAAGGACTTAATAACATATACAGCTTAATCTCTGAATCCTTCCAAGGCGACAACTTCTATCGATATCCGCGCCTGGATTTGGAACTTCTTAAGAAGTATAATAAGGGAATCATCGCCTCAAGTGCATGCCTCGGAGGGGTTTATGCCACTGTTTACTGGAATAACAAAGACAAGGGCGACCAGGCGATTCTGGAGGCAATGCGCGACATAACAAAAAAAATGTTAAATATTTTTGGCGATCGTTGGTACGGAGAACTTCAGTGGATTAAATCCAAAGACCAACACAATCTTAACCATTATGTTCTTCAAATGAAAGAGGAATTTGGAATACAGGTGATTTCCACCGCCGACAGTCATTACCCAACACCCACCTCTTGGAAGGATCGGGAGCTTTATAAGCGACTGGGGATTCTTCCTCTCATAACTAAGTACAAAGACAAACCAGCCGAACTGCCAGACTGGCTCTCGCCAGAACTGCCAGAACAATTGGAGGAAGTCGGTTATGAGTTATATCCTAAGAACGGCGATCAGATGTGGGAATCCTATAAGGAATACAGCAAGTATTCTGATAGACCTTATAATGATTCTGATATTCTTTCTTCTATTAGTCTTACCCATGAGATTGCTTTCAATCGCATTGAAGACTTTGTACCGGACAATAAAGTACGCTTACCGTCGTTTGTTGTCCCTGAAGGAGAAACTGCTACCAACGCGCTTATAGCTCAGTGCATCAGCGGACTAAAGGAATTCAAGCTCCACAAAAAGAATGAATATGTGGACCGATTGCGTCACGAACTGCGCGTCATCGACGAGAGAGGGTTCAGCAAGTATTTCCTTACAATGAAAGCTATCTCTGACAAAGCGAACGAGCATATGCTATCAGGACCAGGACGAGGCTCAGCCGCTGGTTCCCTGGTAGCTTATGTTCTTGGCATCACCCAAGTTGATCCTATTAAGTACGGACTCCTTTTTAGTCGCTTTTTGCGTTCTGACGCTACTGACTATCCCGATATCGATTATGATGTATCAGATGCCTTTGGTCTTAAGGAGATTCTTGCTGATGAGTGGGGTAACAAAACTGTTATTCCTATTTCAAATTTTAATACTTTGCAATTACGGTCCCTGATCAAAGACATCAGTAAATTTTATGATGTAGAATTCAAAGAAGTCAACTCGGTCACCTCTGTGATGGAAAAAGAGGCAATGCCAAAAGCCAAAGCTAAGCACGGCATCAAGGCTGGCGTGTACAATCCTACTTTTGAAGAGGTTATGGAATATTCCGAATCCCTTCAAAAATTTCTAAGAAAACATCCCCAGATCAAAACACATGTTGAAGCCTTGTTCGGGCAAAGGCGCTCGACCAGTAGACACGCTGGAGGCGTCGTGATCGGGGAAAACCTCGATAAGCACATGCCCTTGATCAGTTCAGGCGGCATTCTCCAAACGCCTTGGTCCGAAGGGATGAACGTCCGCCATCTAGAGCCGCTAGGCTTTATTAAGTTCGACTTACTGGGACTGTCAACATTGGAGATGATTGAATCTTGTATTAAACACATGCTGCGTAGAGAGGCTGGGATTGAAAACCCCACCTATGCTGATGTATCCCAGTGGTATAGTAAAAACTTGCATCCTGATGTTATCGACCTTGAAGACAAAAATGTTTATAAGCACGTATTTCACAAGGGCAACTTCGTTGGGGTCTTCCAGTTTACGAACGACGGCGCACAGAAATTCTGCAAGAGTGCGAAGCCCAACAACATCATTGACATTTCAGCGATTACTTCGATTTACAGACCAGGACCTTTATCCGCCAAGGTAGACCAGGAATATGCCAAGGCAAAAAGAAAGCCAGATAGCATCCACTATGTCAACGACATTGTCAAAGAGGTCACCGAGGAGACAGCAGGCTTTCTTATCTTTCAAGAACAGATTGCACTTCTTGCTAACAAGCTCGGCAAAAATATCAGCTTGGATGAGGCCAACCTACTTCGCAAACTCTTGACGAAAAAAGGTACAGGTAAGGGAGCGCAAGAAAAAGAAAAGATTAGAGTTAAGTTTGTTGATGGTTGTGTCGAGAAAGGTATAGACCGCACAACCGCCGACGCGATGTGGAAGAAGTTCGAATACTTCTCAGGCTACGGTTTTAACAAAAGCCATGCTGTCTCGTATTCGATCTTGTCTTATCAGTGTGCTTGGCTTTATTATTACTATCCAGAATGTTGGGCTGCGGCATTCCTTGACAAAGAACCGGAAGCCCGTAAAGAGTTTGCAGTAAACCTAGTTCAAAAGTATGGCTTCAACATTCAAAAGGTTAATGTTAATAGCTCCACTGCACAGTGGGAAATTGCTGTAGACGGGAAAACCCTAATACAGCCTTTGAGTTCGATTAAGGGTCTGGGCGACAAAGCCATTGAACAAATAATCAACAATCGTCCTTTCAACACTCCCGAGGAACTTTTATTTAATGAAAACGTTGTTTATTCTAAACTTAACAAGAAAGGACTACAGGCAATGGCAGAAAGCGGCGCACTAGATTCCTTAGTGGATGAAAGGTTCACGGGCTTAAAACACTTCTGTCTTTCATGCGTGGAGAACCGACCCAAGACTAGGAAGAAACTTCTATCGCACATAGAAGAATTCAGAACACCAAAGGACTTTTCACCTGAAGAGCGTATTGAGCACATCTCATCAAGAACTGGAATTTATCCTTTTGATTTGGTGATGACACAAGAAATAAGAGATGCTATTGATCACTATAAAGTTCCACCTCTTGGCAACTGGGATCGTGATCTTAAAGCAGCTTGGTTCATACCAAGAGAAGTGATAAAACGAAAAACAAAGACTGGTCGGGAATATTGGATTGTAAAGGTTATCGACGAGACGTCTACCATCTCGACAATACGTTGCTGGGGCATTGTACCAGGGTCAGATGTGCTGCACCTTAATCGTGTCTACGCTTCTGCCCTTGAGTACCATCCTATCTGGGGATATTCTACCAAGTCCATTCGACAGAATTTTAAACTATTAGGTTGACTTATACGACAAACGGAGGTATATTATGGGAAGCTTTGATAAAAAAATGAGACGTAAGAAATACAAAGAAAATAAAAAAGATATCCAAGAGAAAATGACTTTTTTTGGGCCCAAAAAAGGTTTACCATAAGCAACTTCTACAACCACACCTAAAGCAAGTACATTCATCATTGTGTCAGTGATAGCACTTATATAGGATTTCATGTT
>Ga0080013_1000567_pt2 | contig 18222 bp, 36 predicted proteins | sample ETNvirenome_6_85_FD_69236 | JGI IMG/M metagenome (GOLD analysis project Ga0080013, IMG submission 69236) | Marine viral communities from the Pacific Ocean - ETNP_6_85 (SPADES assembly) (version 2) | ecosystem: Environmental > Aquatic > Marine > Oceanic | place: Pacific Ocean | collected 2013-06-19 | reverse complement strand
TATGCAGGCTAGCGATGCGGACAGGCAGTTTAATCAGGCTATGCAGCTCTTGATGGCTAACGAGCAGATACCTACCAACAGGTTCCAATTGGCACAGAACCCTTACAACACGATGCTGTCGGCGTTAAGTGGTGTCAACGTAGCCCCACAGACGATCAACCCTCCGCAGTTCGCACCGCCGGGGCCTAGCGGGTGGGAGCAGTTCGGTAACTTCGCCGGGCAGGCAGCACTCAAGGCCATACCATTCATTCCAGGATTGGGATAAGACATGGGATTCTTCAAAGGCTTCGCAGGTGGGTTGTCAGCAGGTATGGCCTCCCCCAATGATCCTTTCTCGCAAATACAGGCAAAACGCCAACGCAACGAAGACCTCCTCCTCCAGCAGACGATGGCAACAGGGGATTGGCGTGTCATGCGTGACAAGTATTTGGAGATGGGCTTCAAGGAAGACGAGATCATGCCGCTGATTACGCACCTACAGAAGCAGGAGATCATGAAGTTGCCGGAGCCTGCCCTGACAGGCATAGACCCTGAGACGGGCGAGTATGGTGCGTTAGCTACGGGAGAGATTACAGAGGGAGAAGAGGGCGTCGATATGGTGGGCGACTACTATGCTAAGGCTTACCATGATGCCTTTCCCTATCTCGAAGAACGGTTTAACAAGAAGGCAGAAGACGATGCTAAGGCCATAGACTTGAAGAATATTAATAGCTGGCAAAAGTATCAGCACGACCTAAAGTTTGACAAAGAAATGGAAATAATGGATGTCGAAAAAACTAAGCTCAACAGGGAGGCCGCCCTTGGAGCAGGCACGTGGACCTTGCTTTCGGACGGGTCAGGACTCTCTTACAACGACAAGCTAAGAAAGTTTTCGCAGGAAGGTCCGCCCTCTGCCAGAAATCTTATCGGCGAAGACCTCATCGAAGGGCTGGACGTAGGAACCGTCAATCCCTTCAAAATACTCCCTGGTATCCTGAAGGATACTCTGTCAAAGTTGCAAAGGGCACATCCTTCTCTGAAAAAGCTGCCTGCTCAACTGGAAGCTGAAATAACAGACAATATTATGCAGTATCAGTGGGATGTGAAGTGGTCCGCGGAAGCCATAAAAGACAACAAGGCCCTGATACAGATGATGAATAGCACCAATACTTCTCTTGAGATTCTTGACGACCCTGTTTTTGCCAAAGAGAAAGTTGGCAAGACGGCACGGGGGATGCAGGCAATAAAAGAATGGTTTGCTTCATACACCAACCCTGACTCTGATCTTTATAATAAAAAAGATGTTGTTATTCCTGCTGCCGTTCACGAGCTTTACACAAATCTGGGCATGACAGAAGATCAGATAGGGCGCATGAGGACAGGCGCTGCCATCACAGAAGAAGAGCGCAGGTTTTTTAGCACCATGATGGGTGCCATGACTGACGGGGCTGACATCTTGCGCTCCAAAATATCTTCTTTCTATCGTTATATACAGGCACAGCACAAGTCTATTTTTGAGGCTGCTCTTCTCGACAAGTACAACAATGACCACAAGCTCGTCGAGAAGCTTATAGAGTCTTATCCTGACAAGGCCATGTATGCCCCCAAAATGACTGAGCAAGAATTGTTTTTTGAAGAGGTGATGGAAGGCGTGCAGAATGAAGATGTTCCTTCTATGAAGAAAAGTTTGGATCCAAGTTTATGGCCGGGAGGAGTAACTCCTAAAAAATGGTCTGATTATGAAAAATGGTATCGAGATGGTAAGCTATCACAAAAGGACTATGATGAGTTGCAAGAGTTTATGATGACACTGCCTGATGCTATGGAAGGCATTGACGAAGATGCCATGCCCGAAGAAGAAGAGTCTTTTGGGCAGCCCTCGACAACAGGGGGCTTCTCATTGTTACGGCCTCACTCGGGCCCAAGCAGGAGGCCTGTGGGCAAGGCAGCCATAGGAAAAGAGATGTTCGAAGAGGCTTTCTCTGGGAAAACGGGTGGGACGATGGGCAAGTTTCGTAAACCTGCACCACCCCCTTTGGGAGCATCACCGTCAGGTCTTTTCCCTTCTATCGGCAGTAATGAGTTTGCTCCAACCAATCCTGTTGCCAAGAATATCCTTAAGGGACAATAAACATGCCTGCTATTGACAAGCAAGAGATGGAGAACATCCGCAATAAGATGCGTGCTGCACGAGGCGGCAGCCCTGCTGAAGAGTCTGATGATGATTGGCGGACCTCTCTTTTTGTGATGGCCCCCATAGACGAAGACGAGGCGGGCATCACCGACATGGAAGTGTGGGACATAGCACGTACCCTCGTAAACATTCCAGGGTCTTTGGCAAGAGGTATGGGGCTGATTGGCGAGATGGCCCTTAATCCCATTGACACCGCCACGGGGGTTGCAAGGCTTGGGCTGTCAGGGTTGCATGCAGGAGCCAAGGCTGTACTGTCAGGGGATTTGAGCAGTAATGACGATACGGAAGTTTTTTGGCAATTTGTCGAAGAGGTCAAAAAGAGGTATGGCACAGAGATCAGAAAGTCTGTAGTAGAAGACCCCCTCGGCATGGTGATGGACGTAGCGGGGATAATGATGGGTGGAGGAAGTGTTGCCGCACGGGCTCCTGGCATGCTTGGCAAGTTAGGAGCTGGCACCAGGGGGGCTGGGCGCTCTATGATGAAGGCCACTCCCCCCGGTATGCTTGAGGGGGGAATACGCGGCGGGGCAAGTCTAGCAAACAGGGTGATGGGCAAGGCTTTGCCTGAAGTCGGAGGATTGACATCAGGGGTATCCCCCATAGCCTTAAAAGAGGGCTATGGGCAGAGCGCCAAGAGCGCGGAGGCCAGGGCTGCTTTTCAGGGAGGCTTGAGAGAGACGACGCCTTTACAGGCATTACAGGATGACTATGGAAAAGGGGCAAGCAAACTTATCAAAGGCAGGTCAGATGAGTTTGATGCCAAAATGGCTACAGTTGCCGATGTCCCCGTGAACTCTAACAGGTTGCGATCTAATGTGCTGGCTTACCTGGAAGACGAGTGGGGGATTAGGCCTACCAAGACCAATGACGCGGGCTATTCTAGGGCTTCGGGAGTGAAGGAGGCAAGAACCAATGATGATTATCCGAACGGAGTCATACAATTTGAGCATGTAGATGCTGACTTCAAGTCATTGGACAATGCTAATATATCAGTTTTGGGGAAGGCTTTTACCAGGCTTGTCGATGTAATGGACGAAGGGCGCAACCTTAGAAGAGGGCAAAGGGCTGTAGACGAAGGAAGCCCCGAAGTAATGCAAGCTTTTAGGGCTAATGTGGAAGAGTTGCAAAATGTAAGGGAATGGTGGAGAGATCATAAAGGGGCAAGCACAGAGAGATACAAGCGCTCTAATCTGGCAATGAAAAAGTTGCTTGATATGGCAGGAAAGGAGATAGAAAAGGCCTCTCCTGAAGCTTGGGCAGCTATAACCAAGTATGCTGCCGACAGTACGTTTATTGAAGACCTCGCTATGGTGTACAAAGAAGGGCGGGGATACAAGGAGACGGCACAGACAGTAGGAAAGACCCTGCAAGCCTTTCGGGAGAACCCTTCTGCCGATGTAAAAAGAATTTATATGGAAGCCTTGGAGTCCAAGGCAGAAAGTTTTTTTAAGGGGCCCGCTGCTGGTGCTATGATGAGCCAATGGGCACCGACAGGCATACATGCTCGGTCTATCATGATAGGTGCTTTAGGAGGGGCCGCTTTTGTTTCTCCTATGGCTATTCTGGCATTGCCCCTGTCGTCGCCACGGCTAGTCGGAGAGATGCTTTCATTGATGGGGGCGGGGTCCAGAGCAGGAAGAAGTCTGGGGGTGTGGATGAACAAGCTCCATGATTTACGGCGCAAGCACTTGCCGCATATGGTAGATTCTGTCGCAATAGGGACGGCCGTGCAGCGCCTTCTCGAGCAGGGTGTCGACGTGCCTCCTATCCCTGAAGACATAAAGCCTTTCAAGATGCCTGCGCCTCCCAAGGGTTCACGCAGAGCCCCCTCACAGATGCTCGGCGGCGGCTTCGCAGGTTAGTCCTCCAGCCTCCTGTACCACTGCCGTGCCAACTCCGTAGGTATCATAACGTCTGCCTGCTTACCTGACACGTTCTTGCGTGTCTCTCCTGTTGTGTGTAACATACCCAACCGCTTTAACTCAGTTACCCTTGGGCGTATAGACAGCAAAGACCGCCCTATCAGGTCGGCGCACTCGTCGGCCGTCATCAGCCTGTCACTCTCTATATAAGCTTTGGTGACGATACCTCGTAAGGTCTTGGCAGGCGTCGTCAGTGCTGCCTGCCGTGATGTCCATGTATCTTGGTGTCCTGCCACTTCCGGATATCTTTCCGGCATCTCTATCTGCGTCATTCCTCACTCCTCTCCTTCGCCAGCCAGTATGTGTTGTTGTGCTTGTCCTGCTCTATCTTGCGCCCTATCCAATCATCCCTGCAGGCGTGGCTGCAGAAGATCTTGCCCTTGAATCCTATGCAGATGTTCCACGGCATAGGCATCGAGTTATTGCCACAGCTCTCACACGTCCACATGCTATTCGTCACGGACATCGCTCACACTCCACCCAGCGTAGAGGACCTAATTACCATACACGCTTCCATATACCTCGACACTTCAGGGCAAGTGCCTTTGCTTCCAGTTCAGCGGTGAGCGTGTCTATGTGGGTTATCAAGTCACGGGCTATCTGGTAATTTTGTGCATTTGTCCAGCCCTCAACGTCATCACGGTATCCTTCCAAGCGTTCAGGTGTCATGGTGTGTCTCCTTTGCTTGTTCTATGCAAAGCTATTAAAGTTCGTCGTTGCTTCATTGACATTTGTTTAGCCATCATTGTGTCTTGCTCTGTGTTGTACTCTGGTATCAGTGTGAGCCTGAACTGTTTTTCCACATCTCGGAGTCTGTGTTCGGGAATGGACATAAAAAAGCACCTGTCGAAATCCTTGTCTTTTTTATGTTGCCAACATCTTGCTCCAGGCCCGTGCACTGACTGCCCTACATAGACGACCTCATTTTCTCTAATCAGAAAGTAAACACAGGGAGGCAGTATAGGCTGTATAAATTCCTGTAGTCCTTCTATGCTTATGAGTTCTTCTGGCACAGGCCCATCCGGGGCTATCTCATGCTTCTGGAAAATCACGATCCGGAAGGGTACCTCTTTGCCTTCCTGCTCGGTGTACATATTCCGCATCACCCAGGATTCTATATCTTTCTTCTTGAAGAAGGGTAGCCCTTTCTCATTCAGGACACATGGGGCATATCCTGCCTGTGCCATGTAGAGAAGTCTCTCTGGTTCTATGCCCATCTCTTCTGCTATTTCCTGATGTGTGAACTTCCAACCTTTTATTGCCATTAAGTCTTTTCTCCATTCCAAGGTACTACTAACCCCCGGTGCTCTGCGCAAGTAGCAGGAGTGAGCACCCCGGGATATGTGGTATAGACGGATCCCCGCCGCCTGTGTACTTCTGTGTAAGGCCAACCCCATCGAGGGGAAGCGTGCTATAACGGGCCGACCGGTGGCGTTTTTAATGAGGGGAGCCACTCGACCTCCTGATAGTCCGTCGGGGATGCCCGGTCCGCTTTAAGCCTCTCTCGGAGGGGGACGCGCAAAGGCTGTACTGGGTCAGCGCCGTGAAAGTCGCCATACCAAGAATGATTGGGTCTTGGTATGCACGTCTGCCCTATCGACCTGACCCTTGGGCAGAAATAAAAAAGGCCCCGATGCGGTTCCCCACGGCAAGGTGGCAGAACAAGCGACATCGGAGCCTATAAGTGTTTCCGGTTGGTTCAAGGCTAAATGTAGTAAATCTCACTTGTTCTGTCAATCTTGCCGTGGTAGCCATAATGATAACTCAACTTTCAGGATCTGTCAAGGGGTCTTCTTGCTCGGGAGGTTCTATGTAGTCAAGGAGGTAAAGTAAGGCTTTTCCATTGGCGGGATGCCGAAGACGTCGCAGGGCCTTCTCTTTGATTTGTCTGGCACGTTCTACTGTGACGTCTAAAACCTCTCCTATCTCTCTCAGGGTTTTGTCGTGCCTGTAAGGCTCGAATCCGAAATACATCTGTATCACGTGCCTCTCTCTGCCTTCCAAGATAGACAGAGCCTCTTCTATCTTCTCTTTGGTGTCTCTCTCGAGGACTTGCTGGTCGGATACATCACCAGAAGTAAGCAGTGGCATGTCGTCCAGGGAGGCAAAAGCCTTTATTGCGTCCATGGCGTCTACGGTGGCTGTTCTTTTGAAAGTGGCGAACCCTGAGAGTTGCTGAAGATCGAACGTGAACACCTCGTTGGCGTTGAGTCCCAAGGCGTCGCATATTTTATCTTGTAGTTTGGGACTCGGCCACTTTTTGAGGTTTTCATAAACCCCGTAGGCTTGTTCATTGATGCCTATTTTTTTGGCAGCAGCTCTCTGTGTGAGTCCGAGGGCCCTGCGCCTTTCCGCCAGAGACGTTATCTTCTTCCGCATCAGCACTTCCAGGGTTACGTCGGCCATATCACTCCCTCTCCTTCAGCCTGTGCGCGATCTCTTCCAGTATATGGTTCGTCTTGTTCGACAGGCCATTAGCCTCATTGTTCTCCGTGGTGTGCATAAGCCCCTGCACGGTGAGCTCGTGGAGGCTGTCGGCTATGCTCACGAGAGCATATGTCTGCGCGAGGTCTTTCAGGAGTCCGGGCTTAGGCACTCTGTGTGAAAGACAAATCTTTTCTATCCACCTGTCGTGTCCCTGCTGATACTCTGCCAGATACTTCGCTGCCTGCTCGAGTGCGTCCATAGCTATTCCTTTCCTTTAAATAGAGGGCTCTCCACAAAGACCTCCATACAGCAAGCTGCACACTGGCACTTTTCGGCCTTATAGTTTTCCATTATCCATTCCAGAGGATTGCAACATTCGCAGAGGTTGTCTTGTATCCAATCACAGACGGTTGCTATAGCGTATTTTTTTTCTTCTGTCATCACCTGTTGTATGGCGTGGTCTACCGTATCGGCGACAAAATACTTGTCTATGGGTATGCAGCAGTGTGGCATTATCCTACCTCCGCGTGTGCTTTAAGTTGGTTGTATACGGCCCGTGCCGTTTCCTCTTCCTCGTGGAAGACGGCCACCATAATTAAGTTAGCCAGGACGGCGCGGTGCCCTTCAGGCGTGCAGGCATTGAGGTTGTCCTCATATTCTGTCAAGCGTTTCTCCCACGCGTCGACGAGGTCTTGGTCCATCGTCTCTATGCCTTTTGCTGACAGGAACTCTTCCAGGACGCTCACAGAGGCCCGCAGGAGGGTGTCAGCGTAGCCTGCGTCGATTTCGAGCTCAGACAGGTTGGCAGAGGGGAAGAGTGCCTTGATACGGCTGTAAGCGGCATATACGGGATCGCTTTTCTTTTTAAAACGCATCGGGCAGAAGCCTCCTCTCCGCAATCTTGAGCTCTGCCTTGATAGCAGAGAGCATATCCAAGCGGTCCTCTACGGAAGTGTCGTCTTCCCGGTGGATCTCCCGGATATGACGGATAGCCTCGTCACAGGAGTCCTGGATCATTTCCAGAGCAAGCTGTGCAACGATAGGGTTGTCTGTAGCCACGGTGCCTCCTATGCCCACGAGGGCTGTCGTTTGCCTTCTTTGTAAGCGTCCAGCCACCGTCGGGCCTCCTGGCGGGAAGGTAGCCTGCCCTGTAGGACCGTATGGTTACGGTGGGTGATCTGATAGCAGACGGCGAAGCCGCCGAGGGGGTCTTCAGTTATGATATACACAGCTTACGCCTCCACGTTAAGTGTCCACTCGTTCTGGTCGGTGACCTCACAGGTGAGCTTGCTGAAAGAGGGGATGCCTGTCTTCATATAGAGGGCGTGGGTGATGTCGGAGATAACTCCCTCTCAGTTGCAAGTTTTTGACTTCTGCATATCGCCGTCTTCGTTCCAGTATTCGCACATATTGTCACACTTTTCTATCCCATAGTCCAGATCTTCCAGGGCACCCTTCCAGGGGACTGGGTCGTGGCCTGCTTCATATTCTGCGCAGATGGAATGTATTCCCATAGACATAAAATGGTAGCCCTTGGGAGCTTCCAAAAGAACTTCCGACATACCCCATTTGGCAGTGTTTTGTTCTACGGTGACTCCCATCTCTTTTGCTGTTGCAAATACCTTCTGTCGGGTTGTCATATTACACCTCCACGTTAAGTGTCCACTCGTCTTCGTCGGTAGCTTCAAGGGTGAATTTTCCAGTAGAGGGAATACCTGTAATCAGGTATACCTGCTTGATAACCTCTGCGATGATCCCGTCCAGCTCGAAGAAGGTGTCGTTCTCTTCCAGTCTCTTCTGCACGATCCTTACGCCCTCGCTGTCTTCCGAGTGCTTGCCGTTGATGGTCAGCTGTATAGCCATTATCTTGCCCTCCCCTTGTGAATGTTTTGGTGGAGGTTCACTAACACATGGTCAAGGTCGGAGTCTTGCAGATTAAAAACCACCCCATTGGCATCGCTTTTTGAGTCAACGTAATTGAAACTTTCGGAGACATTAACTTCAAAAGTGTGCGTGATGACCGAGTGATCCGGTCCACTGCATTCAACGGTAAATGCCAGTATATCGTTTTTCATTCTGTTTCCTCTCTTTTCAGGGCCTTGTCTATTTCGAGGGCTTCCTGCTTTAGCCTCTCTGCAAGCTTAGGCATTCCGCGCTGTGCTGATAGCTTGGACCGGTTCCATAGGTCATCGCGCATTTCAAGTGTGGGTTTCTGAATATAGTAAGGCTTTTTCATAGCTTACTCTCCTATGAAGGATTCGGTGTTGTCGAGGGCGAAGTCTACCCGTTCCCTTATCTTGTCCAGCCAGTATCCGTCGGCGGTGCCGTCTTTCTCGTTTATCTCGAGGTAGGTGCGTATTGTCTTCAGCGTCCCTCGGCACAGGCCGAGGTCGCCAGCACGTTTTATGTCTTTAGCGTCGGAAAGTGGCATCATTAACCTCTCAGGGCGCGATACAGCGCGTTTAAGGCGACAAAAGCGACGATAGCTATAATTGCGTGTCCAGACCCGGAACGGCCCTTATTCGGCGTTGTAGGGGTATCAAACGTGATTTTAGAGCCTTCTGCCTTCTCTTCCAGAGGCTTGATCGTCCTTTTGAACGGCTTCTGCGGTGCTGAGTTGGCCTCGCAGTCTTTCCCGTCTTCCCTGTCTTCCTGTACCCCTGCCCACTTGCGGCACAAGGAGCATACGCCCCTGTCGCCGTCCATCTCGTCAAACACCTCGCCACAGCACTCGGACAAGGGCTCAGGGTCGTAGCCTTCTGCTTCTTGTTCAGCAACTATCCACGGTCCCATATCGTGCTCTACCTTCACCCAGGTGTATTTGTCCTTGATATTCTTGTTGAAGTAGGCACCGTGGCTGTCGGCGGCCATCAGGTCACCGTGGACACTCTTGGGAACGTCTTTATACTGATAGATACCGCCGTTGAGGAACTCTACCTCGAGGACCATTGCCTTCGGATCCCAACCGATTGAGGCGATATTCGAAGATTCTACAGGTGTGCGTGTCATTGTGTCTCCTAAAAGGGCAAATGGTAGCGTGTGACGTTATATTCAGGAATGTGAGAGTAGCGGCACATCAGCTCGCAGTATATCTCTGCTGATTCGGCCTCGTCCAGGTCGGCGTAAGTCTCCGACTGACCCGTGTTGTTGCGGACGACGACAGACCAGAGCCTGTCAGCGTGTGGTAGGGTAAGAATCTGTGGCATCGTGCGTCTCCTTTGGGTGTGTGTGTATCTTGTGAACAGTTTCAATATAAGAAACCTTATTGTCATTGTCAAGCAGAAACTTTGCACATATGCAATCTTTCTTTACATTGCTCTTGACAAAGGCGTAAGGGTTTCGTATCGTAACGGTATGACATCAACTGAAATATATGAACGATCTAAAGAATTGAACAAGGACGCATGCCAATGTGTTGACACGGATTGGCTTTCTGGCGTCAGGATTCTTTTGGGAACCGATTGTTTGGATTCCTCTTTGACCAGAGGGCAGTATACTCATATGCGGGCTTACTTTGGGGTGGGTAAACAAGATTCAAGAGGGGCCGAGGTTCCAGAAATAGCAGAAAAATTTGGAACGTCTGAGTTGGAATCTCAACTAAATATCCGCAGGGGCATGATTGCATTGGGCTTGCCGATGGATGATAGATTGAGTGGATTAAAAAACTGGAGAGCAGGAATCACAAACCTATGTCGACGCTGCAAACGGTTGGAAAAGTTTAAGGCGAGGATAAAGAAAAATCCACGAGGCAGATGTTGGTTGTGGTCAGGGCCAAAGACAAAATATGGATACGGGTCAGTAACGACAAACGGTATTCAATATGCCCACCGCGTGGCATACAGTTTCTGGAATGGGCCTATTATTAATGGTTTATGGGTATTGCATATTTGTGATAATCCTCCTTGTGTAAACCCTAACCATCTTTGGTTGGGGACGGCTAAAGATAATGCAAATGACAGGGAAGAGAAAGGACGGGGGAAACGCAGTGAGGACTTCAAGAGATTCTTCTGATATAGGAAAAAAGATAGGTCGTATTATTGCCAGCAGGCGTGTGCTTCTTGGGTTGTCAGTGGCACAGTGTGCTAAAGAGGTGGGTGTGTCTCGACAGGCTTGGGGGCAGTGGGAAGCTGACGGGGCCAAGCATATAGCTACTCTCGACGTAGTAGCTAAAGTGTTGGGCGTGACAGTATCGGACATTGTTTCTGTAATGGAAGAAGACCCACCTTTACCGCCTATTAGTGCTGATGCTATCGTGGAAGGTGCTGTCTGAGGAACACAGGAGGCTTTTGGGTGTATTTCTGTCTGTGCTTGGGGAGATGCAGGCAGACGGCTGGGTTTCCGGTCCACCCAGGGGAGGCCTCCGGGGAAGTCACAGATGGCAGCACCTTCCTAAAGGAGACATGATGCCTTTTACACCCATGAGGGCAATACGTGCTAAATGTCTGGACTGTAGCGGTGGGCAGCCCAAAGAAGTGAGGGAGTGTGAGGTCGTCCACTGCTCGTTGTGGCCTTACAGGGATGGACACAGACCCCACAAAGGCACTGCTGAACAAAAGGTCCACGCTACGGCGGACTTTTTCTGTCATTCACCTGAAGTTGGACTATCTTCCAGTTATATACCCCCATCTCTGGAAAAGCGGTAGCTACGAGGGGGCAAATCGGCCTTACAATGCCCAAAAGGGGAATCCCTATATAGAGGCTTAGAGGCCAACCACGTAAGGAGAAGGATATGTTAGATTTAGCCGTACCCGCAGGAGGTAACTGGCCTGTATATCCGCAGGGTCATGATGAGGGTATCATCGTAGACGTAGAAGACCTGGGCATGGAGAGGAACCCCTTCTATGGTGTGGATCCGGAACGGCCCGGGCAACCAGAGAGACATCGCATCAGCATCAAGGTAGAGAGTATCAAGCTGTGTGATGAGGAGACGGGCATCAGGCACCTGATCGAGTATCGTTGCGACTTGAAGAGTGACAAGAGAAGCAATATGCGTATCTTCAGGACTGCCGTGGCAGGGCGTGAACTTACAGAAGACGAAGCACAGAGGCTACGTGCTGACGAACTGTTGGGCGTAAGGGTCGGTTATGTCGTCACACACAAAGAGAGGGAAGGTAAACAGCCGTGGGCCAATATTTCTGGTGTTCACAGGCTGCCTCCGAAGAGGCAGAGTGACGGTGTGATATACCACACTGACGCTATCATCAGTGATATGAATATGAAGCGCAGGGAGCGGAAAGAGGAGAAAGAAAGGGCTATGGCGGCACAGGCGGCGAGTCAGGCCCCACAGCCACAGGCGGCTTTTACTCCTGCACAGCCACAACCTGCCCCACAGACAGCCCCACAGGGCCAGGGAGGCTCCTATCCTGGCGTAGGGCAGACAGGCTACTCACAGGCGGCTACCCCTCCGGCGCAACAGCCGAACCCTGATGCACACCCCGACAGTACGGGCAACGACGATTTGCCTTTTTGATAAGTTGCTGTAAATAAAGGAGCTATCCTGCTATGGACATTCTCATCCCTAAACCAGTGAAGAAGCCGGGGGGTGTTCCCCGACCCCCTCGGCCTTCCTTCACAGTTGATGCAGAAGGTTATAAGGTTGAGGTAATCGACTGCGAGACAGACCATTATATCCCTGCCTACCGTGTCTATCCCCCTGGGTCAGAGAGGCCATACAGCGTCGACACAATAAACGGAACCTGCACATGTATGGGACAGCGCGGTAAGCAGGAATGCAAACATTTACGAGGTATGCGGCAGCTGCTTAAGCTGATACCTTCACTCAACTGATTGGGCTAAGTATATGTTAGAGAGCACATATCATGTTTATGGAGACTATGAATTTAGCTATGATCCGATACGCAAATCGGTCAACTTGCTGTCCAAAAGACAAGGCAGTACACACGTTCTATTAGCCGATCTTAAGGATTTCATTGCAAAAATCGACAAGAAACTGATTGTAGATACCGAAGCCTTTGGACAGGTTATCGCCTACTACCGCAGTAACATACGGCAAGGGGCTAAAGTAACGGACAAGGCCCGCACTAAAGTATATACCCGCCTGAAGAGTTACCCTCCGGAACAGCTTGCCATAGCTATCGGCGTCTTCGCCACCGACGAGTGGAATATGAAGCACAATTCTCATAGGGGTATCGCGTGGTTCTTCCGTAGTGACGACGCTGTCGACGCGCTGCTCAACAAAGAAGAATATCAGGCACCCTCCTATGTTGATGACAGCAAGTGCCCACATTGCAAGAAGATGATGTCGAAGAAGATCTTCCGGCAGGGGGCAACTGAAGTGCCCAAGGCTATGTGGGACATCGCTTTATACTTCTGTGACGCGTGCCACTACCACCACAGGTATAATCCGGCCACGGTCCCAAACAACGACCTCCTGTTGGGCAACGGCCGACAGCAGGGTGCCGCCAGGGGTGACGGTGCCCTGCCTCCACAACCTTTTCTCATCACGGACAGCTAATGGCTAAAGATAAAGACCCTGACAACAACAGGTATATGCTTCCTTTGGGCAGGCTCCGCCGCCGCCTATTCCAGGCAGAGATGGAAGACGGCATCGTCAGGGCAGGCGTGCTGCAACTTGCATCGCGGTGGGGTATCAGCCCGGAGGAGGCGTTACCACGTATCAAGCAGTGGCTGAAGGACAACCCACACCCTGATGAGACACGGCAGAACGGTAAGGTCTTGCAGGCCCTCGAGGCACAGCGTTCACACCGTGGTGAGGTAAGCTTCACCGACAGTAGGCCCAAGCCTTCGGAGGCCGTCCCCAAAGAGAATGTGGCAGAAGCACAGTGGTGGGTGATGAAATGACGCCTACTGCTGCCGACCTTGCTGGTTTCTGCTACAAAGCGATGATAGAGTGCGACAGGATAGACGCCGAGGCAGACTACGAGGCCCTCGCTATCCTGCTTCCCAAGCTTGATAACTTCCACAACAGCACCGAGCAGCAGGACAGGTTCGATGCTTTAAGAGAGGCTAATTTACGCGATGACCTGTGATTGTCAAGAACGATTGCGACTACTTATGATAGCTACGCAGATAATTACGGACTGCTTCGACGAGACGCTGCCTGTAGAAGCTATTAAGAAGGTAGCCATAGAAGAGTTGGAGGAGGTATGACAGACCAGACACGTAGAGAGAGGCTGCGGCAGCGGGAGATAGAGGCACGCCTGACGTTCGACCTTATGTATGAGGGGGCGTCACCCAAGGTACGCAAAGACATCGACGAGCGTGTCGCCCGTGCTAACAAGCTGCTTAAGGCCGTGCAGGTGCAGAGGGTGCCGCACTAATGGCTGATAAGCTTGCCGGGCGCGTCCTGGGCCCACCCAAGGGCCCGTGGAACATACGCAGGTTTAAGACTCCGCCGTACCTGAAGCCACGGTGGCAGAATGATATCGTCCGCATTATAGAGGAGGAGTTTACTCCTATATCGCCTTCTACTTACGAGGCGGAGACAGACTATGTTAGTCCAGCGGGAGGCCTTCACCTTCAAGATGACCAGATACGAGTTCTTAATCACGTTTTCACACCGATTAGGGTTGGTAAGCTGTGGCGTCTGCCGTATGATACCTTTGTATACTCGGACCTTAAAAAGTCGGGAAAAACGGCCATTTTATCAGCATTATTCTACTCGCTCATGCGTCTGTTCGGCGGTCAGGCCTATTCAATGGCAAATTCCAGGGAGCAAGCTCGGGACCGTGCTTATTGGAGAGTTCACTCTTATCTATCCTATGTGCAGAGGACAGATGAGGCCCGGTACGAGGAGATATGCACACGCCAGGATGCGGAGTTCATCGAACTACAGTCTCCTTACGCCTCGCTCCGTCCTTTACCAGTGGCACCGGGAACATCTGCTGGGGCCTTTCAGAGCGTTACTGGATGGGACGAACTTTGGGACTACGATAGAGAAGCTGCTATACGCCTTTACAGCGAGATGCAGCCCATACCGACTATACCCAATGCTAATATACCTGAGGGGTTTATAGACGCAGGGAAGGAGGTTCAGAGCCCGAGTTGTCGTATTATTACGACCTACTCGGGCTATTGAATTATGGTGAATCTGTATTACTTTGGCAGCTATATTCTGATACTGTCGACGAAGACCCTGACACACAGGAAGCGCGAGGTAATAGGGTGAAAGGCCTAGAAGACCTTCCCTGCTATGTGAGTGACGATGGCAGGACCTTCGCATACTGGAACCAGGATACGCCACGCATGCCGTGGCAGACGCCCGAGTTCATCGAGAGGGCGAGACAGGATCCGATTAACAAGCTGCGCCCGGAGGAGTTTCGTAGGCTATGGCAGAATCGCTGGTCCACAGGAAATGAGTCTTTTATACAAATGGACTTGGTTCGAAGTGCGATGCAACGTGGAAAAGAAAGAGGCCTTTACAACGTACATCCTGTTTAAGGAGAGATATGAGAAAACATAAAAGTCCAAGCAATCGATTTTGGGAAAAGGTTGATATCCCCCACGGTGGCTTTGGCTGTTGGGAGTGGACAGCTGGAAAATCACACAAAGGATATGGCCTTTTTGCTATAAGATTGGGAGTGGATAAGTGGACACACGAGCATGCTCACAGGACAGTATATAAGTTTGTCCATGGAAAGATTGGTGACAAGCTCTTTGTCTGTCACCATTGTGACAATCGCTCTTGTGTTAATCCTTCACATTTATTCTTGGGTACAGCGCAGGAAAATTCCAATGATATGCTCAGAAAGAATCGTCACTGGTCTCGTATTTCTGAGCAAGATGTAATAGATATCCGAAGGCGGCTTGTCTCCCTGGAGAGGCAAAAGGACTTGGCTGTTGAATATGGAGTAAGCGAAGTGTCGATAGGAGATATCAAGAAGGGCAAGAAGTGGAAGCACGTTAATGATATAGACGGTTTGCAAGGGAAATTGGACGCTCTTCCTCATCAAAAAGTCAGGGAGGTTATGCGAAGAAAGCAAGCCACCCTGTCCTCAGATATGGTATAAGCAAAGTGACCTCAATAAAAAGACAAGCAATGTGGCTCCTGTTTCTGGTAAGCATGTCGGCCCTCGACTGCTTGCGCGATACCAGGCCTTTCGGAAATGAGTGGTGGGTGGTCCACCTGATCAAGTGGGGTAGCTTCTATCCCCCCCTCGCAATTATTTGGTATCGGTCGCAGTGGCAAGCAAAGTCCCGGTGGTTGGCAGTGGCTGCTGTTATCGTATCCTGGATAGCGTGGGTGATTACTCAAGAGATTACGGAGCCTCCGCATTGGAAGAATTAATGGCTGGAATCGGTACCCATATTTTGCGTAAGCAAGTCGCCCTCAACTTAAACCTAAGCAAAGTGTCCTACCATCGAACCAGGCCGATCTGGCTTTTTTTTGGGAATGTCATATGAAGGCTTTATCAATTGTATCATATGAGCATATTTTCAGATGATATTTTTCAGATTTAGAATAGGTTTCATGCTGCTTTTGCAAATCCTTTTAAATAGGCCAAATAAGGCTATACCAGGCCTTTAAAGTTTATCCTATGTATTCATACTCACAACACATTAAAAGGTCGTATAGGCAAAATATAGGACACAAAAAAGGGATAGGCAAAAACAGCCGTACATACAAAAGACCTTGCATAATGCAAGGTCTTAAGGGGAAACAAGGGGAAAGCTATTTCTTGCTGATAGTCCAATAACCATATTTTGTTGCATAGTGTACCGATTGGCCCTGATGTTTCAAGATATATTCAAAACATTCATTATTGGTTCCGTTAAAAACACATCGGCACTTGTAAAAAACTGAATATCGGTCTATTGATTGTTTGCACATGTTCTATCAATCCTTTGTGAGAGTTATACTGCTTTTTGATAACTCTTAACCTTGTTTTGTGGCCCATGTATCAAGATATAGATATTTTTGGCGTTCCCCTTGGAATTACCACTGCACAGGCCGCAATCGGCGCATGTAATACCGTGTGAAGAGTTGAGACACAAAATTTCGTCATGGTCAATTTCTTGTCCCTCATTGACAACACGAAAGGTCCTATATCCTTTTTTATTCGCCATGCGTTTCAATTCAATAGGCGTTTTGCCTAACTTATCGGCAAAAAGATTATCAATTGACGCCATGAGTACTTCAGAATATTCCTTTTTAATTTTGTGCCATTGGTGAGAATATCCTGTATGCTTAGGCGCTTTTCTCACCAGACGTTGCAAGATAGGCAATGGAACAAGTCCAGGATCCCCATAGACTCCAAGTCTAATAGGTTTGCGAAAATCACCTTTAAACCAGCTGACAGCAGTATTTACTTTGCTTTTCCAGGGGGAATTGACCGAAACTGGATTAACATAACATTGAGATTTCAATGGGCAGTCTCCACATTGCAATGAATTTTGTTTAAACTTGATTGAATCTGTTGGAGACATGTCAATCGGCATCACATACAATCCTACCATGTCTCCAGTTTTACTATTTAAACTTTTGGTTTTAATCTTATGAATCGAAGCAAAAATTCCCTTTTGTCTACTTTCCCATACTTTCATGCTGTCAATAGTCATTGCGGAATGTCTCCTGGTACGCGTGAAAGTGAAAGAGCCGTACCTGACCGATATCAGGTACGGCTCACAAACTATTTTTTCTCTTCTATAATAGCTTTTAATATCTCAATCTTTGCTATTGCAAGCTTCTTAAGTAGTTTCTTGCTTATCGGTGGACGTTTGGCTTTCAGGCCTTGCAACCTTTTTTCTATTGTCATATGACTATTCTCCTAAATGTCCATGGGTATAACCTTTGCCCAAAAGCACCTTGGCAGTAGTTACGCCGTACCAATTGTCAAGAGTTACCCAATCGCCGGCACCCTGATTCATTTCTGTTTTACCGTATTGTGGATCGATCACTCCATAGTCAAGAGAGTGCTTTTGCCATTTGTCAAAAATAGCCTTTTCTGCTTCTTGTTCTGTTTGCCCGAATCCGTAAAAAGTATCTCCACTTGTTTCAAAGGTGGACATAAAAACAAAACCAGGTTTCACTTCAATCATTGCCTCTGAGTGTGCCATGTTTAATTCTCCTTTTTGCAATAGTCGACCAGACAACAGATAGCGTCTACATCCAAACGCTCCAATATATCCATTAGATCCGCCAATGAATTTTCGTCATAATCAGGATGGGTATTGTCACACATGGTGCGCTCATAAGTATTGTGGATATCTACTAATGAATCTTTTAGCACTTCCAATACTTCACTCATATCCCTTGCCATAACTCTTATTCCTTATCTGAAATATGATTGTCAATAGCTTTTACGATATTAGCAGCAGCAGTACTCTTATGAGACCTTTTCTCCATTCTTGCCCGGCAAGCAAGAATCTCATCTTGGGACAGACTCTCGAGAATTTCCTTAATATCCTTATCCATTTTGCTTTCTCCTCATTTCATTACGTGTGGGCGACCTTTATCTTGATTGAATATAATGAATCAGCTGAAAATTGTCAAGCAGAAACTTTACACATTATGCTATATAACATGTACAACACGTTTGAACAGTTGAACAAGTGCTCATATGTCTTGGTACATACTTAATACATTAAGATGTTTTCTAATAGTACAGGGATATCTTGGAACACCTAAACAATAGGAACCTACAGGAACCTACAAGAAAATAAAAGGTACTACCTTCATGCATCCGAACAAAACAGCAAAACAGCAGCACCAGAGCCCAC